>Ga0070741_10012278_pt1 | contig 15536 bp, 26 predicted proteins | sample Coa_R1_4_FD_66440 | JGI IMG/M metagenome (GOLD analysis project Ga0070741, IMG submission 66440) | Surface soil microbial communities from Centralia Pennsylvania, which are recovering from an underground coalmine fire - Coalmine... | ecosystem: Environmental > Terrestrial > Soil > Unclassified ... | reverse complement strand
CTCGTATGTCCCGCTTCCTGTGCCGGAGTGGGTAGCTCTGTTTGTCAGCGCAGCTGATGAGCGAATGCGTATGGTGTGGGGGCTGCCCATTACCGGGCGTGAGGCGCTTGCGGTGTTCGATGGGCTCTTTGCTGGTAGCCCTGAGAGTGAGTAGAGAGGAGGGGAATAGATGGCGACGATTGATCCAAAGACAGTAACGTTTGATCCTTCAGCCTTTCGGGCCTGGTTAGAGCAGGCGAATGGTGGGGAGGTGGGGATGGCCTGTGATAGTAACACGTGTCCGGTAGCTCGCTGGCTCCATGCTCAGTACGGGGTGGATTTTTACGTCAGTCCCTACGATGATACGGCTATTGATGGGTCTGGTGATGGGTGTTGCCTGGATTTGGTGCCGGTCTCGACGCCTGAGTGGGTGCGTCGGTTTGTGCGTGAGGTCGATAGGCGGGCGGCTTTTTGTCATGCGTCAGTGGATGGACGGACGGCGTTGGAAGTGCTTGACACGCTTCTCTCTGGTGGTGGGGAGTAGCCTGGAAAGGGGGTGTGCCTATGATGGAGAGTGTAGAGAGTCAGATTGACTTTGATGTGAACGCGTTCCGGGCCTGGTTGTTGGCACATTGGGGGGAGGGTGTAGGCATTGCATGCAATGATCACCTGTGCCCGGTAGCGTTATGGAGCTCGCTGCGTTTGGGGAGACCGTGTAGTCTCACGTGGGATTTGATGTACGTCGAGGGGTCGGGTTTCTCGGGGGAGGTTCTCCAGGTTCCTGAGTGGGTCAAGCGCTTTACCCTGGCCCTTGAGCGGTATAGCATGGGGGGTCATGCAGTGATCTCCGGCGCTGTGGCGCTCTCGCTGCTTGATCAGTTGTTCCCTGATGTGCCTGCGGCGGTCTAGCCGTGTCGAAAGGAGGTCTTCTTCATGTCTTCTCGTCGTCCTCTTGTCTCTATGAACACTGTGGTTACTGAAATGGACCTGGACCCGGAGGAAGCTCCCCTTTCACGGGGGGATCGCCTGCGTGCGCGGGAGCAGCGAGCGTGCCAGCATTGTAGCGCTCGTATTACCAGCAAACATCACTTTTCTAGTTATATGTATCACGTTTTATGTCGTTCATGCTTTTACCGCTTGTCGCGGTAGAAAGGAGGAGGCCTATGTCTGGTCGTGTGTTACAGGATGATGGCAATGTGCGTTTTGTGGAGCTTTCGGCTCTGTATGATCGGCGGGCTCCTGCACTGGCTCAGCAGACGATTGCTGCTCTGCTGGATGACTGGAACCCCAGAGTGGTGCTTGCTCGCCCTGGTGAGGAGGGTCCGACGCAGTTTGAGCTCTCTTTTGAGGAGATGAATGTATTGATTTCAGCCTATCAAACCTTCCTCGCTGATCGTGAGGTGCTGCGGTCTCCCTCTTCACATGACTGTGAGCCGTTTTGTGACGAGCCTCCTTTTTAGAGGGCTCGGGGATTGGGGATGATCGGATGGAAGAGTTTCCGGGGATAGACGCGTTTCGCGCCTGGCTAGAGGAACGGCGTGATCAGTTTGTGGGGATGGTATGTACGGCGGGGGGGTGTCCTCTAGCGCTCTGGCTTGATGATACATGGGATGGCTTCTGGTTTGTGGAGCCGGAGGAGTATTACAGGGACGGTGGAAAGGGGGCTCCTCTTCCAACGTGGGCGCAGCAGTTTGTACAAGAGGCAGATCGGTTGTATGACCCGTACAATGGGGTGACGGGTGAGCAGGCGCTTGACGTGTTGCAAGAACTTTTCCCGAACGCGTAGGAGGTGGTGGGATGGAGAACTTTCCAGGGATAGACGTGTTTCGGGCCTGGCTAGAGGCACATGCGAGCTCGGTGGTTGGACGGACGTGTTCGGCGGGTCTGTGCCCTCTTGCGGCCTTCTTAAACGAGACGTGGGGCGGTCAGTGGTGTGTGGGGGTGTCCTCGTACCGCAATGGGCCTTTGGAGGTCTTGGACGGACTTCCTGAGTGGGCGCGGGCCTTTGTGTGGGGGCTTGATAGTGGCTATGGGATTGAACGAGACGTGACGGGTCAGCAGGCGCTTGGCGTGTTGCAGCGGATTGAGGAGACAGGAGGGGAGTGGTAGTGGATGAACAGAAAAGGGATGGCTGGCTCGTTCGCAACTGCTGGTGGCTGGTGCCTGCGTTGATGCTGGCGTTTCTGCTGTATGGTTGGCTTGTCCCGCGTTAGCAGCGGGGAAAGGAGGTCGGTGTATGGATTTTGAGGATTTACTGCGGCATGGCGATGAGCAAACGCGCCTGGTTGTGCCTTTTGCACAGTGGGCTGTGGCTCAAGGGTCTACAGCCCATTTGCGGGTGCTCATGCATCTGCAAACGATTGATGAGGTGACGGGCAATCTGCGGCGTGCCAAGGGGCCGGGTTTCGAGGTGCCTGATGTGTGGGCAGTGGAGGGGGCCGCGCTGGTGCTAGAGCAGATGGCGCAAGCTGCCGGGTTCCCTGATGCGGCGGCGCATTTTAAGCAGGTCCGCGAGTCGGCTGTGGCTATGAGTGAGATGATTGCGGGACTGATGAGGCAGGTTCCGGCCTGAGCGCTGGCGTCTCCCTGCCCTCCTGGTTTGGCTGGTGATGGAGAGGAATGGTGAGCGGCGGGGAGACTTTCCGGCGTGATGGGTGAGTAAAAGAAAGGAGGGTACGAACGATGTACCTGAATGCGAAAGTGCAAACAGCAAGGATTTCTGATTTTCGTGACGCGATTGAACTGGATATTGTCGATAAGGACGTAACGCGTCCGATGGGGGGGCGTCCTCAGTACAAGGTGAAAGTGCAGTATGGCTGGCCTGGCGTCGAGGAGATGAGACAGAAGCGTCGAGAGGTGGAAAAGGGCAAGGCGATGCAGCAAGAGCTTGAGGACCTGGCGGCACAAATCCAGCTTCCCGGTGAGGATGACGTGATCCCGCTGGTGATCCTCGACATTACTGGCAAGGGGAGTTTTCGGCAGTTGATTGCCGGGGTAGCGGCGGCGACTCCGTAGAAAGGGAGGTGATGGGTGAATAGTAAGGCAAGTTGGTGGGACCAGTTCATACACGGTATGCAGCATACGGTGTTTCGGGGGGTCTCGATTGTCTTCTCGTCGGTGAGTGCGGTGGCAATTTACTGGCTCTTTGGTGGGTTTGGTACCAATCTGGTGCGTCATTACACGGCGTTGGCAATGGCGGTAGTGTGCGCGGTCCTGGGGTACTTTGTCTCGCGGGGGCTGGCGCACCGACTGATGAACAAGCAGCGTATTCGGGCGTATGTCTTCGTGATGGTGCTCTATGAATTTGTTGAGGTGGTTGCCAACTTCGGGCAGGCAGTGGCAGATTTCCCGAGCTTTACCTGGGTGCAACAGCTTGTCGGGTGGGAGCATATGGCGTTTTCGATCCTGGTGCCTCTCGTGCTCTCCATTACACCGCTGTTTAATGTCTCGCTCGCCTACATTGATATGGACCTGATGCTAGAGAAGGGGGTCCGCCTGGTGTCTGGTGCAGCTGCTTCGGTGGGGGCTGTGCGTGGTGGTCTTGGGGTAAGTCCTACCGCAAGCACCTCAAGGGTACAGCCCAAGAACGCACAGCAGCCGATGATGCCTACTGCTCCGGCACAGCAGCCGCAGGCGGCGCTTCCGCCCAATCCTCCTCCACCTGCTGTTCAGCCGCAGGGACAGGTAGGTGGGGTGCCCAACAATCTGAAAAATCACTATGGCTGGACACAGCGGTTAACGGCGCTGATGCCTGGCGCAAGTCCCGCCAACGGAACGAGCGGAAACTAGTGTGGTGTGTGGGTGTGCTGAGTGGGGCTTCTCGCTCAGCCCGCCCGCGCTTGTGGAAAGGAGGTTCGCGGTATGAGTGATGATGAACTGATTGGAGCGGTCTTAGGAGAGTTCGAGTGCTACCTGCTCTCGCGTCCAGATGGCTTGACACTCCTGGTGTACCTGGGGTGGGTCGAGCAGGCGCTACAGGAGGGATTTCGGGGCAACTTGCGTACAGCACGTGATGCGGCGCGGCGGCTGGCTGAAGAGGCTACGAGCGGCCCTTTTCCCGAACTGCTGTGCCCGGTCTTTGATACGCTCGCTGATGCCTGGACGCTTCAGCTTGGTGGGTGAGTGGGGGTGTTTATGGACGAGAGTGAGGAGGAGTTTCTTCTGGTTGGTCCTTGGGACCGTCGTGATCTGGTTCGGTCTCATGAGGGCAAACTGGTACATCATAAATGCGGTCATCCCTTCTGGCTGGAGGTGCTTGACGCCTTTGGTCCCTGGTGTGGGGAAGTTGTTTCCTCGGAGGTCAGCATTCTGGTGCGCTATAAAGATGTGATGCGTGATCCGGCAATGGTGGTCTACCAGTGCCCAACCTGTAGGGGGGTGCTCAAATTGTGGTGGACGCTCTCGCAGGATCGGGCGGGTGTAGCTTCCTGGTGTGGGGAGCGTGCGGAGTAGCAGAAAGGAGGAGGGATATGGATCGTTTGGAGGCGTTAGAACTGCTTTCTGATGGTCATAGTGTGCTCTCAGAGGAGGAGACAAGACAAGTGTGTGAGGTCTTCAATCTGCCGTTCCCTGGTGATCTGGTAATGCGGTGGGAAAGTGAGCAGGATGCGTATGATCGGTATGGTTTTCTGCCGTTTGAGGATGCTCCTGGCTCGGGAGTGGGCACGCTTGATCTCTCGTATCATGTGGCACGTAAGCTTGGGCTTGGAGCTCCTGGGTCTGCCTATTCGGGGCGGGGCTTCCAGGCGCGGGCCAATAGTTGGGCAATTGCGGACCTGTTGCGTGAAGATGGAAAGGAGGAAGAAGCATGATGAAAATGATGGTAGTGTCGCAGGAGGCGCTAGAGGTCAATTTGCAGGTGACGGCGGATATGGTTGAGGAAGCGTTGCGTGCGCCACTATCGCATGATATGCGCGTTGCATCAGTGATGGGGGCTTTGCATGGGATGGTAATTGGCCTGGTGATCGATTTCCCGGCGCTGCGTCCGCAGATTGAGCGGCTGGCTAGCTTGCTCGGCCAGGTCTATGAGTAGGGAGGTGCCTGCTGGTGTATCGGGTGATAGCAATAGGGTACATTGTGCTCTTTGCCTGCTCGCTCTTGTGGCCTGCGTCTCCACTTGTGGACGTAGTTCGTGTTGCGGCTCCTTGTGTGAATGTGGTGGTTGTGGTCAGGGCGTTGAGCAGCGTTCGGCGTGTGCCTGGGGGCTGCGTGCTCTCTGTGTTTGATGTCTTGATGGCGTGCTTGGGTCTGCTCGGGTTGGCTCTGTGGTGTGTGCCCGTTGTGGCTTCCTGGCTTGCTCGGTAGGATGATGAAAGGGGGTACATGTGTTGGGGGAGATGCGTTTTGACGTAGATCAGTTGTCTCAACAGTGGGTTGGTCAGCGTGTGTGGGTGGCTGGTAACCCGTTTTCGGGGCTGGCAAAAGTTGAGAAGATTGGTCAGGATGAATGGGTTGTTCTCCGCTTTGAGAATGCCCCTGCTTACTATCCATCATGTGTAGCGATGCATGTCGCTGCGTTGGGGCGTGTGATTACGCTTGTTGAGTGATGCATAACGTGTAGGTTATGGGTTGTAGGCGTTTTGTACAATGGTTGTTTGCCGTGACCTAGCTCTAGAGGCTGCTGTAAGGCATACTCGTAGGATAGGCAAGAAGGGGCCTTGTACAAGTTTCGTGTACGATTGGACGTGAAAACGACAAGATGCCCGTATGGCCTTCTTATAGCGTTCTAGGGCCTGTTCTGGTAGTGTTCTGGGTGAATATCGGTGTTTTGGGGTTCCTGGGAGACAGGAAACGATAAGCGGTGCTTATGTATCGTGGCTCCCATCACTGATGTTCGCCCGCTATTTCAAGTAACCCTGGCCTGTTCGGGTATGGGGTGATTGGGGTGGGTCCCACGCTTGGGTGCAGGGTTCCCAAGCGTGGGACGGGGCGGCGGGGAGCCGTAGGCTACGAGCGTCCCTTGGGTGGTGGGGCGTCCCCTCGCGCTTGCCCTTTCACCATGCAGGCGTGGGGGCTTCTCGTCTTGGTCCTTGTGCCGTGTGGCACGCTCGCAGGGGCTAGGGCGGCTGGTCAGCTTGCTACGATGCGTTGCCCTGTCTAGCCGCCCTAGACACGGAGTGCTTGCCACGCGAGCGCAAGGACAAGCCCACATGCCGGGCTCCCGTCTATCCGGTTCGGTGGGCGCTAGCCGTCCAGGGTTCCGCGTAGCGGTTCCGATATCGGGGAGGGGTGTGGGGTATCGCGTGGCGGGTCGGGACCGTCCGCCGAAATGTAGCGAGCGAGCGAAAGCTCGCGAGCGTACACCCGAAGGGTGACAGGTTCGGCGGACGGTCCCCCCGATCCTTCCCTTGATATCTATAAGGATAAGTCACACAAGTAAAACATCGTCGGTAGGTTGATGAGTCAGGAACACGTTCGGCACGTGGGAAAGGAGGGCGAAATGGCAAAGGTGGTAGCAGTGGCGTTGGGACGATTTGGGGAGGTGCCGACGATAGAGCGGCGGGTAGACATGCATCTGGAAGATGGGACGAGCTCGCTGAAAGTGTGCCCGAATGCCTGGGCGTTACGTCGGCGGCTAGAGAACACACGCACAGGGGAGCGCAAGCGGTTTCGCTGTGATCGCTGGACGTGCGAGTTCTGCGGGCCGCGCAAACAAATCACCTGGCAACGCTTAATCGAGCAGGCTAACCCGACGCATCATCTCGTCCTCACCAAAGCGGGACAAACCGTCGAGCAGGCGGCGCGGGCCTTAACCACCTTCATGCAAGCCTTGCGGCGTGGCTCCAGAGGACGCGGGCGCTCTCATGTTGGGGCGCGTCAAGCCTACCCGGTGGAGTATATCGCGGTGTTGGAGGATCATACAGACTTTGAAGAGAACGGCCTGCACTGGCATTGCCTGCTGATCAGTAGGGATGAAGACGGGGAGATACAGGATATCCCCTATGAGGAGGTGATTAGGCCGCTGTGGACGAGCGCCGTCTTTGGCAAAGATCGGCAACACTTGCGTAAGACGATGGTAGACAAGAAGACAGGGGAGGAGTACAAAGAGCAGCGGCTAGGATGGATTAAGCGGGTGAAGGATGTCAAACAGATCACGTATCTCGTCAAATATGTGACCAAAGGGGTCACACGCGAGCGGAGAGGGAAGAAGCTGGTTGCCCGAACAGTGACCGGGCTACGCGTAGTAGATGGCAAGCTGGTCGAGGATACTCAGGAGATTATGGAGGAGCGAGAAAGCTTTGCTCGTCGTCTGCGCTATTCGCGTCACTTCTTCCCGGCGACAACCAGAGAACTACGGCGGCGGCTGTTTGCAGAAAGCTCGGAGGAGGATGAGCAGCAGCAAGAGGAGACGGATGAGCAAGCAGAAGGGGTGTCAGAGTGGCGGGTGATCGAAATTGCTCCTGCGGCAAAATCAGTAAAAGCCTATGCGCTGCTGCTCAAAGAAGCCTTGCGCGAGGAGATTTCGGAGGGTGTAGCGACAGGGAAGCGGCTCTCTCATCAAATCTTTGTGCTCTGGAGTATGCAGCGAGACCGCAACACGCCTGCGGACAACGAGGAGTGGGAGGACATGAGGCGAAAGGGCAAGGGCTGGCGCATCTTTAGGCCGACGCCTCAGGCAAGGAGCGCGTGAGTGGACTGCTTGGGTTGTTTCATCTGGCTCGCTCTATACCATTCCGCTCTATACCGTTCCGCCTGTTTCAATCCCTGGTGGCTTGGGCCGTTTCGGTGGCTACTCTCCTAGTAGAGCATGGGAAGCTGTCAAAGTGGGTGTTTGCGCGGGGTTCTAGGACTTTTGGGAGGGTGAAGAGTGTTTTAGTAGTTAGAAGAGTGCTCTAGTGGTTAGTCCGTAAGAGGGAAAGGGGGTTCGCGGCTAGCCTTCTTCTGCTGACGGGTGATGTGTGACTGGCTTTGCCAGTGGTGTGAAAGAAGGAGGTGTTCTCATGGCTCGTCGTAGTACCGGCACAAAGAGGAGACGTTTGCTCTTGACTGAGGTAGTTGAACGATTTTTGAGAGATGTTGAGGTACAGCATACCTTAGATACATTGATATCGTACCGTCATCGTGTAGGAGTGTTGGCTGACCTACTGGCTAACGTATGCCAGCTTCGGTACCTTGATGAAGTTGACGTTGATCACTTGCGTCGTTGTGCGCAGCATTTATTGACATCGAAGATTGATCCTGTAGGGTATCAGGGGCACCCGCTTGAAAACGGTTCGACGCTCTCTATTGCAACAGTTCGTGGGTATATAGCCGTGTGGAAGGCATTCTTTAGCTGGTGTGTGCTAGAAGGGCTAATAGATAATAACCCTGCTGACGCTCGTTTTAAAGCACCTAAGCCAGTAAAGAAGGTGAAACCGGCATTTACAGAAGATCATATTATGAAAATGTTGCTTGTTTTTGATACAAGCGATCCTATTGGGTTTCGTAACTATGTTATCCTGGTGCTACTTCTGGATACGGGGATGCGACTTTCTGAGCTTGCGGGTCTGCATGTTCAGGATGTGCATGAAACCTACGTGAAAGTCTATGGAAAAGGGAGAAAAGAGCGTGAAATAGGCATTTCGCCTGAAACACGTAAATTGCTCTGGAAGTATGTAAATAAGTACCGTGTTCCTGCTGACGATCAAGTCACATCGCTGTTTCTTAACCAGTCAGGCGGACCTCTGAGTGCTGCGTCAGTGAAGTTTCTCATGAGATATGTGCGACAAGAGGCCGGTTTAGATGATATTCAGTTGTCTGCTCATGTATTCCGTCATACATTTGCGAAGATGTATCTTGAGTCCGGGGGTGATCTTTTCAAATTGTCACGTGAAATGGGGCATAGTGATGTTCGGGTAACAAGAATTTACCTTGAAGACTTTGGAAGTACTGAGGCGCGTAAGGACCACGCGTCTTATTCACCGATTGCGCGACTGAACTTGAAAAAACAACCAGGGAGGAAGCAATCAAGGAAGCGAGAAAAGTGACATGTACTAGAGAATTTGGAGGGTGTTGTACTAGCTAGTACACGCTAAAAAATACGGCAAAATAGCACCGTTAAGTAAGGTAAAATGCTTAACGGTTGTTTGCTTTGCTTCGGCATGGGTGCTTGTCTTGTACTGTTCGGAATGCTGTGAAAGGGAGGGATGGTATTCCCTGGTAGTGCTAATACCAGTATTAACACACTCTGGTATGGCTTTAAAGCTTATGACAAGATAATACCATAAATAGATACAGCTATGGAAAGGAAACAATATTATGAAAGCAGCTATGCTGAAAGCCCTCGGTCAACCTCTTACCGTTGAAGATATTCCTGAACCTCTTCCCAGCGCGGGTGAAGTCCTCATTCGTGTGCTGGCGGCCCCTGTTGGTTGGTACGCACAAGAAGTCTTTCGTGGAGAAAGACCCTATCCCCTCGTACTTCCTCTTGCTCCTGGCTGTGGAGCTATTGGAGTGGTGGAAAGGACTGGACCCGATACTACTCGACTGAAAACTGATCAACTTGTTTTTTGTGATCCGATGGTTCGACCACGCGACGACAGCACGACACCAGCCAACAGTATGCTGCAAGGATGGATAGCCCGAGGAGAGGGGCCACAGAAACTCCAAACCTACTTTCGCAATGGTCCATTTGCTGAAAAGATGCTCATTCCCCTTGAGAATGCTGTTCCACTCGATCATATGGATGACAGAGACCCTGTGAAACTGACCTGGTTGGTCGCTCTGCTTGTTCCTTACGGTGGGCTGTTAGCAGCAAACGTCCAGCCAGGACAGACGGTGATAGTGAATGGAGCCACTGGCTACTTTGGCGGCGCAGCAGTGGCGGTTGCTCTGGCGATGGGCGTGGAGCGAGTCGTTGCGCCTGGAAGAAATAAGGGCCGTCTTGATGTTCTAGTGGACCACTTTGGGGAACGTGTCCGTCCCGTTCTGCTCTCTGACAATGAAGCAAGCAATAGGCAACGCATCACACAGGCTGCCGAGGGTCCGATTGACTGCATGCTCGATATATTGGGGCAAACGCAAGATACTGTGCCAACTCGTCGCGGCATTCTGGCGGTACGCCCAAACGGAACTGCCGTTTTGATGGGAGGCGTCAATGCTGACATAGAGATACCTTACTGGTATGTCATGCATAATAACATCATGATACGCGGTCAGTATATGTATCCACAACACGCTCCCTCGTTGCTCGCTGGCTTGATTCGCGCGGGTCTGCTTCGTCTCGATGTGTTATCTGCCCATACCTTTCCGCTCGAAGAGGTGAATCTAGCAATCCAGCATGCACATGAGCACAGAGGCGCTTTCAGTCTTACTGTGCTTACGCCTTAGCTTGACTTTCTCCATGTAGGGAGAAAGAGTCTCTTGAGAGAGTAGCTGATCAAGAATTTCTGCCTACCCTTGACAGACCAGCCGAACAACGGTTAATATAACTGCTGCAGATATATCCTTAAAAGATATATCTGCAGCAGTTATATAGAGTGGCTCAAATACCACTCTTGATCTGATAGATCTGAAAGGAATGGAAGAATGGCTAGTCGGGCAGTTGTTTTTGATATCGGCGGAATACTGGAAATCACGCCTGACCTGGGAATAACGGAAAAATGGGAGCAACGTCTCCATCTCAAAGCGGGGGAACTGGGCGAGCGGATGGGATCGCTTTGGAATGATGGTGCTCTGAGAAAATGTATATTAGAAGATGTGGCGCGTGGTTTGCACGAAAATCTTGGGATGGATCAGGTACAGATAGACGAATTTCTTCAAGATCTCTGGAGAGAGTATCTTGGTCAACCCAATGATGAACTCTTTGACTACTTAAGGGGTTTGCGTCCACGCTATCAAACGGCTCTTCTGAGTAATAGTTTTGTTGGTGCCAGGGAGAAAGAGCAGGAGCGTTACCAATTCGAGGAACTGGTTGATCTGATCATCTACTCTCATGAGGTAGGGTTTGCCAAGCCTGATCGGCGCGTCTTTGAAATAACCTGTGAGCGTCTTGGGGGGCAGCCGGCAGAGATGATCTTCCTCGACGATCACGAGCGACCTGTAGCGGCTGCTCGCGCGTTGGGCATTCATGCCATTCTCTTTCAGAACAACGCCCAGGCTATTGCTGATATTGAGGCAGTACTACGGGATCATGACGTGTAAACGGAAATCCAGCATTTATATTGTTTTGTCAGGGTTGTGCCAGCAGAGAATCCATGAGTCAATATTGGGCATACCACTGGCGTATCCAGCCTGGAGGATAGCAGGGATATCAAGAGGAGTGCGACGGAGATCAACGCTTACCTGTCCGTTATGCAGGGTAATGATCGCATATTCTGCCCAGTGAACGTTCTTGTTGCGCGGGAGATCTTCCCTACCAGGACCTACTGCAGGTAGTCCAACACTACCAGGGTTGATGATCAATGCCTGCTCATAGCGGCGCAGCATTTGCACGTGAGTATGTCCACCAACCATGATGGATGGCTGGTAACCTGCAAACATGCTCTTGATTTCAACTGTGGGCGTTGTAGAGGCTATCACGTCGTTATATGATCGCGGAGATCCATGATAGCATAGGAGTGTCTTGTCGGCGTCAAGCGTCATCTCGATAACTGGCTGAAAAGAGCGCAGGTAATCCAGATCAGCGTCAGTAAACTGTTGTAGACCCCATTGAACAATCTCGCGCCATTCATCATCATCCTCGGGGAGGGGTTTAAGATACCAGTCATCTGTATTGCCCATGACGACCGGGCAGTTGAGTTTGCGCAGGCGCTCAAGCACTTCGTGGGGATGTGGCCCTATTGCCGCCACATCCCCCAGACAAATAATGCGGTCAATTTGCTCCTGGTTTAACTCGCTTAAGACGCTTTCTAAGGCGATAAGATTGCCATGAATGTCGGCAATAAGCCCAATGCGCATATCTACTCTCTCCTTATTGATTTTTATATCATTGATTCTTAATGTCGTTTTGTATGATGATACTTACTTCTGAGGAGGAATGCTTGTAGCCAGACGCAGAAGTTCGTCCCGGGTTACTTGTCCTCCGACTATGTAGTAGGCGTCTCCTACTTGCAGGAAAAGTTGGGCGAAGGCAGGAGAAGACTTGATTAAGATGGCTTGTTGCTCACCCAGTTGGATGGCTTCGAGTTGAGGCATCTCCTGTTCCTGCTCTTTCCAAACATGATAGAGTTCTGATTGCGGAAAGTTGTGCCAGGTGATGGTCTCTTGTCCCTGTGCTGTGGTGGCGACGTATCCTTTGCCAACGCGGTACAGCTTCCAGCCTGCGGGAAAGTTATCGGGGGCTGGAATTTCTTCTCGGGCAGGTTGTTCCTGGTCAGGAATGGGACGTGTGAAGCGCTCATCAAAGGCGATGATCTCAACGCGGAGCCCTGGGACCTTGCAACTGGCTAAGCGTTGTAGTCCTTGTGCTTGCGGCGCTCCCTGCCTGGGTTGTTCTTCTTTTCTGCGAGAAAGTGTCTCTGCTCGCCGTAGTGCCTCTGCGAGTGGGGGCACGTTCCATGCAGCCCGTTCCTCGTCGGTCGTGGTTGGATCGACATCCCATAAGCGGTATGGTTCGTTGCCATGAGAGACGTACTGAGTACCGTACTTTTGGGGTTTTCCCTGGTTCATCAGCCAGCGGTCGTAAGCGGCTGCGGCTAACCAACGGGAAGTGGGATGGCCTAATTCTGCACCTTTCTTAGCAAGCTCATGGGCACGCCAGTAGTCGTCCAGCGTCTCTCCATGCTGAAAGACCATTGCGGCATGGAAGTAATCCTCTGGGGCCTCCAAGCTTGCGCTTTCGATGAGTTCTTCCACACGTTGTCGTCGCTGTCTGTCTCGCTGGAACATCTGCTGGCGTTGTTCGTGGTCCAGTTGCTCAAAGGCGCGGCGGTCCGCTTGATCCTGCTCATAGAGGGACTGGAGTTCTTTGTTCATCATTGAGCCTTTCTGTGTGTCAAATGAGTTGCTTCAAAGCTCTTCAGGGAGAGGTGGTCGAACATGCTGTAGAAATCGCTTATCGCAGGCCCCAAAACGACGATAATTTTCTCTTGCTTGCGTCAGACTCATGTGATTTGGGCTAAAAGCACGCTTTGTATCAACATCCTCATCATCTTGTCCATCATCCTCCCAAAAACACACGTGGCAAATTTCATAGCCACCTCTTTCGTCCAGTGTTTTGTAGTGGCAGCATGGGCAGTGATAACGCACACCCTCTTGAGGTGGAGCAAATATTGATTTTTTGTCCATGTTTTCGATTGTGTGCTGAAACCATTGTTGCAAGGCTTCATGGCGTTCGTTGAGAGGAGAGGGGAGGTTATCCTTCTTGTCTGATTCTGACATCTTCTTTCTCCTTATAAAAGATGGGTGTTAAGCCCCTGGATAAGTTCAAATTGGGTATTGTGTTTTATTTTTGAGATTGTTGTTTTGCTTTATAATCTAACGAAAAATTTTCTGTTGCTGTGTTTTGAGTAGTTTTACCCCTAACTGGGCTACTGCTTCAATGCCTCTTTGTGTTCCTTTTCATCTCGCGCCACACAAGCGTAAGCAGTACCAGCAGCCTGTAAGACGAGTCCTTTCTGTAAAGGGGAGATATAGAGTTCAAGTTTTCGTGCTGCGTCGAGATTACTAATAGCTAAGTTAAAATCCTGTTGAGCAGCAGCAAAGCCGTTTAATCCTTCAGTGACTTCACCGCGCTCCTCATAAGCGGTTCCTCGCTGACGAAGCGCGTAGGCCCAGATATCGTATAGCTTGTTACTTTTTGCTATAGTGATGGCTTTACTCAGCAGGTCAATGGCTTTATCAAAACACTGTTGATTGAGAGCAATCCTTGCTGCTTCGATTTGATATTTGCACAAAAGCCGTAGCATCTCTTTTTTCTCTTGCGATCGTTTATAATGCACTTCATTTTGTAGATTTATTATTCGGCGCTTAATATCATATAATACATAATGGGTAGGATTTATGAAATAAGAATTACAATATATTTCTAGAGTATTGCGATATTCTACAATATCTACGGTTTCCCAAGTGAATATGGTAGATATAACAGGTTCTTCACGAGTATCGAATGTCTCTTTGAGGGCTGGTAGGCAAAAGAGGAAAGGGGGAATATCTAATAATCGGGCGAGTATCCAGCGACGTTTCTTATCGGTTGGGACCATGTTTTGATTTTCCATCATGTATATCCAACTCGCGGTGATTAAGGGCATGTTTTCGTTTAACTCATCGGGTGTCTCTTCCCGCAAGGCTTCGCTGTAGAGTAGCGCCAGTTCCCATGCTTTCCATCCTGTCTGTAAGCGGTAGTAGTGCATGATAGAGCCGTAATTGCCCGCTTGTGCCAACTGTATTTGATCATCAATTGTCAGGGTTGAATGTGTTTTCCTCTTGTGAGACATGTTCCACTTCCTCATAAGCACACTTGACATATGTTTTATGTACTCAATATAGAGGAAAAGGCTAGATGTGTCTAGTGCTATTATATAAGTTTATGGCGAAGATGGTCCAAAGCAACTTATATTCTGGCTATTTATGAGATGTTCCACTCATACGCGGGACAAGAGGAGTAACACTCTTTGTTCGAGTATGTCATTACAAAAAATTATTGTCAAATAGAAGGGTTGCGATATCTGGGAAGGAGTTGAGACATGTCGAAGAGCGAAGTTGCGGAGATCAGACGTAAGATTGAGCTTGAGTGTCAGTCTTTGATGCATCAGAAAAACTATGCTGTAACGTCAAGCCATGCTTTTATTTCTCAGAGATATGTTGTTCTGGGGAATTATCAGGAGCAGTTAGCGAGGTTGGTGGGGGAAAGCAGGGCGATAGAGATGATGGCGGAGGCTTATAATGGTGCGTTGCAGGCCGGGTCTTGAGGTTGAGGGTATTTGGGAAGATTGAGATGGTTGTATTTAGAAGGTTATGGGGGAGATAGAAGGAAATGTATATGATATCGGGATGGAAGCCTACTCGGGGCTATCTGTGCGGGTTTTATGGAGTCAGTGTGCTGGATCTGGCACGCAGGGGCAATATACATCCTCTGACGATATGGGATATGTTACCTGGTTATGAGGTGATGAGGGAAGATGCGCATCTTATCCTCTGCGCGTTTAATGAACTACGAGGAACTAGCTTCACTGTCGATGATATTCTGGGTATTGATACTTACTGTTTTTTGGGAGGGCCTGGATGAAATCGAATGAGACAATTACACGAGCGTTGGTACTCGGGGGAGGAAGTGTGGCCGGAGTTGCCTGGGAACAGGGCATCATCATAGGCTTGCATGATAGAGGTGTGGATGTACGGGATGCTGACATCATTATCGGGACTTCTGCTGGATCAATGGTTGGCGCTCAAATCACTAGCGGGATCGATCTCGATAGTCTCTTTGCCTCTCAACTGACACCGATCGAGCAGGCGAGGGAGCGCACGGTGACGTTCGATCCCGCTCGGTTAAGGGAGGCGTTTAGTCAAGCGGTAGCAGAAGCGGGTCCTGATCGCAAGGCGATTCGGGCGCGGATTGGAGCATATGCTCTGTCAGCTCCGACCGTCTCGGAAGCCGAGCGGCGTGCCAGCATAGCGTCCCGGCTTCCTGTTCATACGTG
>Ga0070741_10012277_pt1 | contig 15537 bp, 11 predicted proteins | sample Coa_R1_4_FD_66440 | JGI IMG/M metagenome (GOLD analysis project Ga0070741, IMG submission 66440) | Surface soil microbial communities from Centralia Pennsylvania, which are recovering from an underground coalmine fire - Coalmine... | ecosystem: Environmental > Terrestrial > Soil > Unclassified ... | reverse complement strand
AACCGGTCCTGGAGAAAGGTGGAAAACCGCGTGACGCATCTCGGCATCGCATTTGCGACGGTCCAGCTCTTCTTCCGAAGTGAACCGGCTCGGCACGGGAGGGCGAAGGCGGAGTGCCTGTGCCTTACGGCAAGGTTTACAAGTCTGGAGCTCGCGTTCCTGTAGGTGGCATTTACGAGGTCTTCCACACGGAACACCGCGTCCCGCACGAAGTGACTCTCCTGCAAGGCCAGACTTTCCCACCATGTGCTCGCTGTGGTAATCAGGTTCGTTTCAAGGTGATGCGAAAGGTGAAAGCCCTCAAGGAGAGGCGCGAGCGCATCATCCTGCACGTTCTTCCAGTGATCGAAGATGCTGTCGACGACGACGTGGCCTAGATACTTGTAAGGCTCACGTTCGGGCGGCGGAGTTCCATGCCAGTAGAAATAATCGTCGGAGTCATTTCCGACACACACGGATTATTGCGCCCAGAGGCTGTTTACGCATTGGGCGGCTCTGATCTGATCATCCATGCCGGTGACGTCGGTGATCCCCAGATCCTGCGCGAGTTGGAGAAGATTGCCCCTGTGCACGCGGTGCGCGGGAACATCGACACAGAAGCTTGGGCGAGAGAGCTTCCCGAATTTGAAATCGTGGAGGTCGGTGAAGCAACGATCTATGTTCTCCATGACCGGAAGCAGCTTGAGCTGAAGCCTGCAATCGCCGGTTTTGCCGCTGTCATCAGCGGACACTCACATAAACCTGCGCAGGAGATGTTGGATGGCGTGCTGTATTTCAATCCGGGAAGCGCAGGCCCACAACGATTTCAATTGCCGGTCTCAGTTGGTCAACTCAGGGTGGTCGGAAAACGGATCCAAGCAAAAGTTACCACGCTCCAGGTGTGAACAGTCCTCAGTCTGCACCATCGGCGGTGAAACCCCTTCCGAGGCTGACACGCATCACAAACACTGGAGGTTGTCATGAAGAGAGACCCTGTTTGCGGTATGCAAGTCGACGAGAAGAACGCGGTTTCCAGCCAGAAAGGCGGGGACCAGCAGTATTTCTGCTCCAGCGAGTGTAAAGACAAGTACGAACGCAATCCCGAACAGTTCAAGAAGAGCGCGTAACTCAACTGGGAATCCCACCCTTGCTAACTACGCAAGGGTGGGGCAGCGTTCCAAAGAAATAATCTGTTCAAGCTACCAAACGCCCTTGTCGCTGCCCGTGAGCTTGTACGCCACGGCGGCGGCCGAGGCTAAGGGTGGCAATAGGCTCAATCGGAATGTCGCCGGCACATCGCCCCGCAGTGCAGTCTGCCTGACTTGCTCGGTGTACAGCTTTGCACCGTAAGGCATGATTGGTACGCGCAGGAACTTGCCTCCAGGCGTGACCTGTTCACCGCCGAAGCGCGCGGCAGAGCGCACATACTGAGGCAACGGCAGCACGCGTCCACTATACCGCTGCACGTAGTCAGCAACGATGCAAAGAAAGGTTGCGATACCCGGCCAGATCCCGCCGTCGAGGGCCGCAGATCGCAATTCGCTGTAATTCAGCGCACCGGATTCAATGAGCGCTGCATTGTCCACGATGTCGCACACGCGGAAGTAAAAATGACGGTACATGCGTTGCAGTGTGGCGACGATAACCCGTTCTTCCGGCGCCGGAACCATGAAGGTATAACCGCTGAGCTGTTTCGCAACCCGACGAGTAACGAAACGGCGGGCCATGGCAGTGTGTTCACCGGTCTGCCCGAGGCGTTTGCAGTGCACCTCGATCGCTTCTTTCAGTCGCGGCAGGGCAAAATTCCATTTGTGGGCCAGCCGGTCTCCCCAGCTACGTGGTTCGATACGCGCATTGAATTTCTCGGTCATGACCGCCACCACTCGGCTTTCGTCGCCGGTGGTGAACAGGTCGAGATCGTTCCCGAGGTCAGGCCAGTGATCGAGGGATTTCATGACGGTGGTCTGGCAACCGGCGCCTTCAAGCGCGGCACAGACTTCACTCAGCCGGGCAAGCGCATCGGCGATGCGTTGTTTTTCGGCGGCTATGGCGTTTGCAGCCCAAATCCTTGCCTCGCCGGTGTCTGACTGCTCGATTGGCGAGAGTCCGCGAATAACCACGTGATGTGAGTCGGACAATGCCACGAATTCCTGGCGTTCTGGCCCGTGTAGCCCCGCAACATAAGTCAACGCATCTGAGGAATTGCTCGGGTTGAGGGTCAGCTTGCAAAGAGCATCGAGATGGGCGCGGAAATCGGCCGCGCGTGCCGGCGCATTTGCAGACATTCGTGTTCCTGAAGAAGACATAGACTTTCTTCTCGTCAGATGAGAGTGGCTGCGCGCGGGATGGCAGCCGAACATTGGTTATTGATGTTTGTAATTGTTGTCGCTGTGCGACGGCGAAGTAGCCGAACAGTCCGTCGGCGTCGGCGCCGCGTTGCTGAATAACAAATAACCAATGACAAATCGCAAATTCTCTATAATCATCCGCTGCCTGAAACACCGGAGAATACGTGTCCTACGTCGACCTGAGGGAGTGGATCGCGGCGCTGGAGCGCGCGGGAGAACTCAAGCGCGTTCGTGTCGAAGTCGATCCCATCCTCGAGATCACCGAAATCACCGACCGCGTGTCGAAGGGTCAAACCGATCGCCCCGGCGGCCCAGCGCTCCTGTTCGAGAACGTTAAGGGATACTCGGGCGCGCAGGTGCTCATCAACCAGTTCGGGTCGGAGCGCCGCATGCGACTGGCGCTCGGCGTCGATTCGGTGGACGACATTGCTCAACGCATCCACCAGTTTTTAGACGTCAAATCGCCCGAGGGTCTGCTCGACAAAATCAAAATGTTGCCCATGCTCGCCGACGTGGGCAAGTTCTTCCCGAAGACTGTTGGCAGCGGCCCGTGCAAAGAGATCGTCCGCAAAGACGGTTTTTCGCTGTTGGATTTCCCCGTGCTTAAGTGCTGGCCAAAGGATGCAGGCAGGTTCATCACGTTGCCGTGCGTCATCACCCGCGACCCGCGGACTGGCAAACGAAATGTTGGCATGTACCGCATGCAGGTCTACGACGAGCGCACCGCCGGCATGCACTGGCAGCGTCAGAAAGTGGGAGCGGAGCATTACCGCGACCAGATGCGTGCGGCAGCGGCTGCTGGAACTCCAGCCGCAACTTCACCCGCGAGCAGGTCGGCTGCCGTTGATGCTATGGCCCGCACGGGTGGAGGTGCGATCAGCGGGGGGAACTCGCCGGGAAAGATGGAAGTAGCGGTGGCGATTGGAACTGAACCAGCGCTGACTTTTGCGGCCATTGTCCCTGCGCCTCCTGATATCGAGGAATTCATGATCGCCGGGTTTCTTCGCCAGAAGCCGGTGGAACTGGTGCGGTGCGAAACGGTTGATCTGGAAGTGCCTGCGGCCGCAGAGATCGTACTTGAGGGCTATGTGAAGCTGGACGAATTGCGCACCGAGGGTCCGTTCGGCGATCACACCGGCTTCTACTCGCTCGAAGATGAATATCCGGTTTTCCACGTCACGTGCATTACCCATCGCAAAAACCCGATCTATGCCACAACCATTGTCGGTAAACCCCCGATGGAAGACGCGTGGATGGGCAAAGCCGTGGAGCGCATTTTCTTGCCGCTCATGCGGGTAACGCTTCCCGAGATCGTGGACGTGCACCTGCCGGTTGAAGCCGTGTTTCACAACCTGATGATCGTGTCGATTCGCAAGTCCTATCCCGGTCATGCGCGCAAAGTGATGAGCGGCATCTGGTCGATGGGGCAGGCGATGTTCACCAAGTGCGTGATCGTTGTGGACGAAGACTGCGACGTGCAGGACCTGCGCGAGGTGGTGCTGCGCGTCTCGAACAACATCGATCCGGAGCGCGACGTTCAGTTCACGTTAGGGCCGGTGGATTCACTCGATCATTCGTCGCGCCTGCCAAATTTCGGATCGAAGATGGGGATCGATGCCACGCGCAAGTGGCCAACCGAGGGCTTCACGCGCCCCTGGCCGGACGAGATACGCATGGACGATGCAACCAAGGCGGCCGTCGACCGAAAGTGGAAAGAGCTTGGCATCGAGTAGTGTGCGTTTCTCCCACCATTTATACTGATCACGTATGGGCGTTTTCCGGAACATCGCCGCGATCGCGAAGGGCATGTCGGTCACATTTCGCGAGATGCTCGCTCCGACCATTGTCGAGAACTATCCCGACGGGCCTGGCCCGCTGCGTGGCGCGATGTTCCAGGAGCGATATCGCGGCACTCACGTATTGCAGCGCGACGAGAATGGCCTTGAAAAATGTGTGGCGTGCTTTCTCTGCGCGGCAGCTTGCCCGTCGAACTGTATTTACATCGAAGCGGCCGAGAATACGGCCGAGCACCGCGTCTCCGGCGCCGAGCGCTACGCTAAGGTCTATAACATCGATTACAACCGCTGCATCTTCTGCGGCTATTGCGTCGAGGCATGCCCCACCGACGCCATCACCCACGGGCATGGTTTCGAGAACGCGACGTTCAATGCCTCCAACCTTGTATATCGCAAAGAGCAGATGTTAGCGCCTGTCCCGGCACACCAGGGGGAGAATGCGATTTTCAGTGTGCAGGTGGCCGAGCATCTCAAGGCCGAACATGAGCACGGGGGCGTCGGACGATAGACGTCTGCCACCGTAGAAACTAAAAAAGCCGGCCTTTTTAGGCCGGCTTTCCAGTATGAGCGAGTGCAAGGAGGACGTGTCCGAGGAAGCATTTGGCCCCGGCGAAAAATGGTTCGCGCCGGACGCGCGCGCCATCCGCCAAAACGGGTCAGCCAACGCTGGACCTGGGATCAAAAACTTCCTCGGACTCGCCAGCGTGGTGTGGGCGCACCGATGAAATTCTGACCCGTCCTGCCGGATAGCAGGGAACTACGTGTTTCGGGACTGTCTACCAGCCGCCGTACTACAATAATCAGCAGCCGCGTGGGATTAGAGCAATTGCGCCGCCAGCCAGCGCGCAATCCGCACGATGTTGTATTCACAAGTCTTGCGCCACTCTCGCCGGTAACTTTCCGATACACCGTGGGAACCGCGGTACTCACTTCGGGAAGGTAGCTGCCCGATGTGGCAAATGCCTGCCGTACGCGGGTTCGCGCTGTGCAGCAGCGCAGAAGGAGATGGTAACTTCGACAACAATCGACCGATGAGCGAATTCCTCAAAGCCGTGCAGGACCGGGTGGTGATCTACGACGGCGCCATGGGTACCAGTGTGCAGGCGCGCCAGCCCTCCCTCGACGACTTCTGGGGTAATGAAGGATGCAATGACATCCTCGTGCTGAGCCGGCCGGACATCATTCGCGATATCCACGCCAGCTTTCTGCGCGTGGGATGTGATGTGGTCGAGACCAACACCTTCAGCGGTACGCGCATTGTGCTCGGGGAATATGGGCTAGAAGGGCGGGTTGCGGAGATCAATCGGGCAGCGGCGCAACTGGCAAGGGAAGTCGCCGCCAGCTTCTCGACGGCGGATAAGCCTCGGTTTGTCGCAGGCTCCTTCGGCCCTACGACGAAGCTCCCCTCCCTTGGGCACATTGGTTTCGACGACATGGCCTCGGCATATGAAGAACAGGCCGCGGCCTTGATCGAGGGCGGAGTCGATGTTCTTTTGATTGAAACCTGCCAGGACCTCCTGCAGGCAAAAGCCGCGCTCGCCGGCGTCTTCGATGCGATGAAGCACGCGGGGAAGCGCCTGCCGGTAACCGTCCAGGTCACGATCGAGTCGACCGGTACGATGCTTCTGGGGACCGAAATTGGCGCCGCGCTCACCGCGCTCGAACCATTCGACGTCGACATCATCGGCATGAACTGTGCCACCGGTCCGCGCGAGATGAACGACGCTGTGCGCTACCTTGGCGCGAACTCGGCGAAGCACATTTCGGTGCTCCCGAATGCCGGGTTGCCGCAGAACGTAGGTGGGCAGGCAGTCTACAAACTCACCCCGGAAGAACTCGCCGACTACCACAAGCGATTCATCACCGAATATGGTGTGCGCATCGTCGGCGGCTGCTGCGGGACGACTCCGGAACATCTGCAGGCCGTCGTGACCGCGGTCAGCGGTGTCGAGCCGGCAAAACGCGACCCCCAGCCCACCGCGGCCGCCTCCAGCGCGTACACCTCGATTCCACTGGACCTCGATCCCAAGCCGCTCATCGTCGCCGAAGAAATGAACACCACTACGCAGAAAGCGCAATTCCGCGATCTCGTGCGTGGCGAGAAGTACGACGAGATTCTCACCCTTGCCAAGCGCCTGGTTAACGAAGGGTCGCACATGCTTGACCTGTGCTGCGCGATCGTAGGGGAAGATGAGAAGGGCTACATCACCCACGTGCTGGAGAAGATCGCCACCCGTGTGCCAGCGCCGGTGCTGGTGGACTCGACCGAGGCGGACGTTGTGGAAGAAGCGCTGAAGCGCATTCCAGGGAAGGCAATCATTAATTCGATCAACCTGGAAGACGGCGAGAAGCGCACCTCAAAAGTGCTGCCGATGGCCAAGCGCTACGGCGCAGCAGTCATCGCGCTCACCATCGATGAAGCCGGCATGGCGCTCACCGCCGACAAGAAAGTTGATATCGCTAAGCGAATTCACCGCCTCGCGACCGAGAAGTACGGGATTCGAGAGTCGGACCTGATTTTCGATGCCCTGACATTGCCGATTTCCACCGGTCAGGATGAGTACCGCACGGCAGGCATCGAGACGCTGAACGCGGTCCGTCGGATCAAGCAGGAGCTGCCGGCGTGCCACACGATCCTGGGCGTCAGCAACATTTCATTTGGCCTGAGCGCCTACGCGCGACGCGTGCTGAACTCGGTGTTCATGCACGAAGCGGTGAACAACGGACTGGATATGGCGATTGTCAACTACAGCAAAGTCTATCCGTTGTACAAAATACCTGAAGTCGAAGTTGAGCTGGCGCGCCGCCTGGTGTATCACGACACCTCGCAGGGCGACCCGTTGCAGGCTTACATGGCGCACTTCGCCGGCGCTGAGAAGAGGACCGACGCGCCGCTCGTCGAAGTAGAAAAACTCTCGGTCGAGGACCAGCTCAAGTTCTGCATCATCCAGGGCGAAAAAGTCGTCGGGCGCGACGGGAACAAGCAGACGCTCGAGCAGGTGCTCGAAGCCGCGCTCCAGACATACACGCCATTGGAGCTGATCAATAACGTGCTCCTCGATGGCATGCGAACGGTCGGCGAACTCTTCGGCGCGCGCAAGATGCAGCTTCCGTCGGTCCTCGATTCGGCTTCGGTGATGAAGCAAGCCGTCGCGTATCTCGAGCCCAAGATGGAGAAGATCGAAGGCACGCAGAAGGGGACGATTGTCCTCGCGACTGTAAAAGGTGACGTGCACGATATCGGTAAAAACCTCGTGGACATCATCCTGTCGAACAATGGTTATCGAGTTGTGAATTTGGGTATCAAGCAACCGGCCGATGCCATCATCAATGCCGCGATGGAACAGAAGGCGGACGCGATTGGACTGAGCGGATTGCTGGTGAAGTCCACGGTAGAGATGAAGTACGTGATTCAAGACCTGCAGCGCCAGGGGCTGGACTTCCCAGTGATCTGCGGGGGGGCGGCGCTCACGCGCAAATATGTGGAGGATGACTTGCGGCGCGAGTACTCCTCGGCCGTGTTTTACGCAGACGACGCCTTCGGGGGGTTGAACATCATGGGCGACCTGATGTCGCGTGATGGCAAGCGCCAGGATCGTCTCGCTGAGGGTAAGACGGTAAAGGCAGTCGCGCGCGCAGCGGCGGCGGGCGTTGAAGATGCGGAGCCGTCGGTGACGAGATCGGCAGCGGTGCGCAGCGACGTTCAGATACCGCGGCCGCCGTTCTACGGTGTGCGCACCAGGAAGGACTTCGATTTAAGAGAAGTATTCTCATACATTAACGAAACCGCGCTTTTTAAGAACCAGTGGCAGCTCAAGACGGCGTCGCAACAGGACTATGCCCGCCTCGTCGAGGAGAAGTTCCGGCCCATCCTCCGCAGCTTGGAAGACGAAGTGATCGCCGCCGGCTGGTTCCAGCCGCAGGCGGTGTATGGCTGGTTCGCGTGCCAGAGCGATGGCAATGATCTGGTCATTTATGAGGGCGATGGCACGTCACAAAAAGAGATGCAGCGCTTTTCGTTTCCGCGGCAAAGGGAAGGTCGCAAGCTGTCGATCGCCGATTACATATCTCCGCGGCAGAGCGGGCGTATGGACGTGATGGGAATGTCGGTGGTGACGATCGGTGCGCGCGCTTCGCACGAAACCCAGCGCTTGTTCGAGGCCGGTGAATACACGCGCTATTTGTACCTGCACGGCCTGAGCGTGGAGTCGGCCGAAGCTCTGGCCGAGCTCCTGCACAAAGAAATGCGTGCCGAACTCGGTATCGGCGGCGATGATTCGCAACGGATCACCGATCTGTTCCACCAGAAATATCGAGGCTCGCGCTATTCTTTTGGGTACCCGGCGTGCCCGAACCTGGAGGACCAGACGAAGCTGTTCGCGCTGCTGCATCCGGAGGAGGCGATCGGAGTGCACCTGACGATCGGGTTTTTGCTCGAGCCCGAGCAGAGCACGTCGGCAATCGTCATCCACCATCCTGACGCGAAGTACTTCGTGGTGTAAATCGGTAGGTGCGAAACAGAAATTTCGGTTCGAAACTGTCGTTCGCCTGAGCGGTTAGACAGGATCGGCAAGGTTTTGATACAGTTCAACGATTCCACGGAAGAGAAGTGTTGGCCGAAAGTGCCGGCAATCTAGCGGCAACCCCGATTCGTTCTTGGTTCAGTTGGTATGTTGTCCCGCGGCATAGTTATTCATCCACGTCGAGGCTGTCCCTGCGTAGCCCATGAAGCTGAGCATAGTAATGCCGGTTTTCAACGAGGTGCGATTCATCGACGAAATCATTCAACGCGTCTTGAGTTCACCAGTTCAGAAGGAACTGATCGTAATCGACGACTTTTCGACGGATGGAACGCGTGAGCGGCTGCAGGAAATCGCGGCCGGTAAGGCTGGGGAAATACGTTTGCTGCTTCATGAACATAATCGTGGCAAGGGCGCAGCGCTGCGTACCGGTTTTGCTGCGAGCACGGGAGACATCGTTCTGATCCAGGATGCCGACTTGGAGTATGACCCTGCGGATTACCCAAAATTGCTGCAGCCCATCCTTGATGGAAAAGCTGACGTTGTATACGGATCCAGGTTGATCGGTGGTGAAACACATCGTGTGCTGTATTTCTGGCATTCCGTCGGGAACAAGATCCTCACATTGTTTTCGAACATGCTCACCGACTTGAACTTGAGCGACATGGAGACGGGGTACAAGGTGTTTCGTCGGGAACTCCTTCAGTCGATCGTACTGCACGAAGACCGCTTCGGATTCGAGCCTGAGATTACGTGCTGTGGCTGTTCGCCCCGATTGCGATTGCTGGTGCGCTTATCCGCGACAGCGTCGCATTCTTAATACCGGCGTGGTTGGGAATAGAGCGCCGGATCGGCTTCGCCATTGTCTTAATGTCAGTGGCTGTACTTCTATATGTCCGTTCTTTACATCCGGCCGGGGCTGCGTATATGAATGCGTTCCCTCTCGCCGTTACCACTCGGGCTCCTTGGCTCTCCATGTGTTTGTTGCTGTTAATCCACGTCCCGGGGGCGGTTGCTCACGCATTCGGCAGCGGCATCTTGATGAACACTGAGCTTGTCGAGACTGGAATGCGGTTTGCAACCGTTGGTGCGGTCTGCTTCGTTATCGGTGTTTGGCTGGCCCGCCGTTCCAGAGAACCGATTTCCCTTCGGCCAGAAGTCAATCGCCCCGACTTTTGGTGGGCGTGTCTGATCGCGGGCTGGGTCTTCACGTTCGCCTTAAGCCCGCTGTACCGAATTCCTTCGATCAGTGCGGCGATTGACAAGGCCGGCGCTGTCTGGATGTTGGGAGTTCTCTTGGGATTGCGCGCGGCGTTTCGCGAGACTGACATCAAGAGGATCGCGATCTGGGTCGCCGCACTATTGGTTTATCCGATTGAGGTCCTGATGCTGTTCGGGTTCCTCAGCTACGGTTCCTGGGCAATGATCATCGCGTGTTCGGTGCTCGCGATTTCCGTGCGTAGTCGCTTGCGGCTGACGGTTGGAATGGTCGCTGTTGTTTTTGTCGGGTTGAGCGTGTTCGTAAATTACTTCGTGCATCGCGATGACATCCGCCGCCAGGTGTGGGGCGGACAGCCTCTTCAAGCACGTATCGACAGTGTTGTGGAAACTGCAGAAGATTTTCAGTGGCTAGACTTCGGCAATCCTAAACATCTGATGGCGCTGGATGCGCGCTTAAACCAGAACTACTTTGTGGGGCTTGCGGCCGAACGCATCGAGCAAGGACAGGTCCAGTACTTATACGGTCGCTCTTTATGGGAAGGACTCCTCTCGTTAGTTCCTCGCGTTTTTTGGCCGGAGAAACCGGTGTATGCCGGAAGTCCTAAGATTGTTACAGAGATGACGGGCCTGTGGCTCTCTCAGACCACCTCGTTCGGGGTCGGCAATGTGATGGAGTTTCAGATCAACTTCGGGTATCCGGGGGTGGTTGTTGGCTTCATTGCATTGGGATGGGTCATCGGGAAACTGGACCTGAAAGCCGCCATCGCGGAAAATCAAGGGGACTTTGGCGAGTTGATGCTGTTCTTCTTGCCGTGCGTCGCGATGATTGATCCGCAGGGCTCTCTCGTGCAACTCTTCAGTGGCGCGGCTGCCGCTTTGGTCGCGGCATATGGGTGGAAGTGGCTTTGGCGCGAATGGGTGAAACATCGCTTAGAAGCCAACGCCAAGTTCGTCCAGCGTCAATCGCAGTTCGCGTTCATTCGCCGGCGCGTCTGACCATCTGAGCGCCTGTTTCTATTCCTCAAATGATGAGAGTTTTCCTCTCCACAACGAGTCTTTTATCGTCATACGGTGGGCCGGCGTTTTCGGTTTCGCGTCTTGCGACGGCTTTGGCTGGCGAAGGCGCAGAGGTTGGACTATGGGCTGCCGATCAATCAGCACAAACGACACCACTCCTGCCCAGCGATTGCAAGGTGCGCCGGCTCGTGGGCGCCGAAGCCGACGCGCTCGAGTGTTTCGGCCGACCTGACATTCTGCACGACAGCGGCATCTGGCTACGCCACAACCATCGATTCGCCGTGCTCGCGCATCAGCGTTCGATCCCCAGGGTCGTCAATCTGCGGGGAATGCTCGAGCCGTGGGCCCTCAATCACAAACGACTGAAGAAACGCATAGCTTGGAGCTCATACCAGCGACGCGATCTGCAACAAGCGTGCTGCCACTTCGCCACGTCACAAACGGAAGCGCAGAACCTGCAGAAACTTGGGCTTGGAGTTCCTGTAGTTACTATCCCGAACGGCGTCGATGTACCCGAGCTTTCTTCCGCGCGCGGCAAGGCCGCCGGGATCGACGAAAATCGCTCCCGAACCGCGCTTTTTCTCGGCCGCATTTACCCGGTCAAAGGTTTGCCGATGCTGGTAGAGGCGTGGTCGCGCGTGCGCCCTCAGGGTTGGCTTTTGAAAATCGCAGGTCCCGACGAGGCGGGGCACCGCAAGCAGGTGGAGAAAGCGGTTGCAACCGCTCGACTTGGTGATGCGATTTCATTCGTCGGACCGGTCGAAGGTGAGTCGAAGCGCTCAGCTTTTTTGGATGCCGATCTGTTCATCTTGCCCACTCAGTCAGAAAGTTTCGGCGTCGTTGTTGCCGAGGCGCTCGCCCACTGCCTGCCGGTCTTAACCACGACGGGTGCTCCCTGGTCTGTGTTGCCGGAAAAGAAATGCGGTTGGTGGGTGGACGCGAGTATTGATGGCCTTGAACAAGGGCTGCGGCAGGCAACCCTCCTGGACCGCCGGACACTTCGCGCCATGGGGGCAGACGGGCGCGCCTTTGTCGCTAATGAGTATTCCTGGGATCGTGTCGCGAAACTTACCTTATCGTCCTATGCCGACGTCCTAAACGGTGTGCAGAGTCGCCCGCAGATTGGCGCCGTTGCGAACGCACGATAATTTGGTCGCTCCTCGGCATGCGAACTGTGGCCTGTTACTGCGCGGTGAAGTTGATTCCGCTGATGTTCGCATTCGTCACGCTGACGTTCTGACTTACGGGCGTGATGGTGTAGCTTCCGCTCTGCGGCGTAATCGTATAGTTGCCTGGCTGCAGATCGGTGAAGGCGTAGTTGCCGAAAGCGTCCGCCGTCGTGGTCGCACTGGCATCGCCGTTGAGCTGGACAGTTGTGCCGCTCCCGTTAAGTGCCGGGCTGATGTTCCCCGAGATAGAGAACCCCTGTGCGACAGTGCCGGTGATGACCATGCTCTGCGGCGAGGTCCCCGCCGGGAATGGCGTGTTGGTCATCGCGGTTAGCGCGCCGCCGATCAAGTCGATGTTGAAGCCACTGATATCGCCGGAATTCGTATTCGTGACGTACGCGTAATGTCCGGACGGATCCACGACCACCGAACTTGGACTCTGGTCGGTTGCAGCGAACGAAGTGCCGGATGGCACACTGAGTAAGCCGGATTTCGGGTCAATCAGGAACTCCCGCACCACGTTACCGGTCGAGTTGGTCACATAGGCGAACCGTCCAGTCGGGTCAATCGCAATTGAAGTCGGAATCGTTCCTGCAGGGAATGGCGACGAGCCCATTTGCGTCAATGCGCCACTGGATGGGTCGACGAGGTAGCCCGTGATGTTATTCGACGCGAAGTTCGCCGCGTAGGCAAACTTGCCGGTCGGATCCACGGCGACGAAGACGGGATTCGTTCCAGCAGTGTAAGGAGACCCAGCGATCGGATTCAAAGTGCCGGTTACGGAATCAATTGTGTAGGCAAACACTCCGTTCGACAGTGAACACGTAACGTAAGCGAACTGGCCTGTCGGATCGATTGCTATCGAATCGGGGCCCGACCCGGTCGTGAACGGCGCGCCCAGGGGCAGGAGCGAATGCAGGAAAGGATCGATCATGAACCCGGAGATGTTGTTGGAAGCAAAGTTCACTACATACGCGAATCGGCCGGAGGGATCGACTGCCATAGCCGTCGGGAATGAGCCCGCAGTAAACGGCGAATTACTGACGGTGCTAAGCGCTCCGGTGGTCGGGTCGATGCTGTAGCCAGTCACGTCTTGCGCGTCGTAGTTAACTGAGAAAAGTACCGAACCGGTGAAGTCGGCGGCGAGAGATCGCGGACCCGCATCGCTCACGAATGGGGAGCTTGGCAGCAAACTGAGATTGCCGGCCGAATCGATGTTATAGCCAAAGATATTGTTGTCGATGCGGTTCGCCACGTAACCAAATCGCGGCGTGTACAGACCCGTCGAACTACCTGGCGCAACCCCAACTGCGGCGGGGCCGAGTCGCGCGCGGACCGTCTGCAGGTTGGTCAGGCGACCCGTTGCCGGATCAAGCGAATACACCGTCACATCGTTCGACTGCGAATTGCTGACGTAAATGTATTTTCCGGAACTGTCAGCGATGATGTCTGAAGGGCTGGCGCCCGCCGGTGCCGTGCCGGTTCCCAGCTTCGCCAGGCTGCCATTGAACTGATTGATTGTGTATTCGGATACGGTATTCGACATCGAATTCGCCACATAGGCGTACTGGCCAGTCGGGTCGACAGCCATTCCCACCGGCGACAGCCCTGATGCGTACGGCGAACCCACGAGCGGTGTCAACACGCCGCTGGTCGTCGAGTACCCGGAAACAGTGCCTCCGCCCGAGTTTGTTGCGTACACGAATCGGCCTGACGGTTCAACGGTGACCGAGTTCGGCATCAGTGAGGCGGGAACGGGCGAGCCGTTGATCTCCGTCAATGTGCCGTCCGCAGCGATGCTGAACGTCGAGACGTTGCCTCCGAAGAGATTTGCCACGTACAAGTACTTGGTCATCGCATCGACTGCCATGCCTGCAGGAGAAGCACCCGCAGCGAACGGCGAGCCGGCAATCGGATTCAGCGAGCCTGTAACTGAATCGACCGTGAACGCCGAAATCGTATTGTCGCCGGCGTTACTCACGAACATGAATGCGCCTGAGGGATCGAGAACAGTCTGCGAAGGTGTGTTGCCCGTACTAAATGGCGACCCAGGAATCGGTGTCAGCGCGCCGGAAGCGGGGGCGATGGCGTATCCCCCGATACTGTTCGAAGCTGTATCGAGAACGTACAGGAAATTTCCGGACGGTGAGACGGCAAGTGAGTTCGGTGAATTCCCGGCAACCGTGTAGGACACATTGTGGAGCTTGCCGGTCCCACCATCGATCGTATAAATCGACACCGTGTTGTCGGCCTGATTGGCGACGAACGCGAAGCGCGGGGTTCCCACCGGAGCGCTGACGCGAATGTCCGCCGTTCCCGAGGCGTTCGCTAATGTGGCCGACACGAATCCCAGTCCGACCCCCGTGCCCGTGCTCAAACCCGTGCTGTTCACGCCGACGATGTTCGGGTCTGACGAACTCCACTGGACCTGTGCAGTGATGTCCGCCGTTGAGTTATCCGAGTAGCTGCCCGTCGCGGTCAGCTGCAACGTTGAGCCGCGAGAGATAACCGAGTTGCTCGGCGTAACCGTAATGTCCAGCAACAGCGGCGGCCCGACGGTCAGCGTCGAACTGCCGATAAATGCTCCCAGGGTCGCTGTGATCGTAGTCGAACCTTGCAGCAGGGAAGTTGCAACTCCAGCGGAGTTCACTGTGGCGACGGCGTGGTTGCTCGAATCCCAGGTGACGCTGCTGTTGATGGGCTGGGCTGAGTGATCGGAATAGTTCCCCATCGCGGTGAAGCCCTGGCTGAACCCGAGTGCGATTGTGGGATTGCTCGGGATCACGAGAATCGAGGTAAGCACTTTTCCAACACCGCTCAGGCTCACCGTTTGAGGGCTGCCGGACGCGTTATCGAAGATACTCAGCGTACCAGGCATCAGGCCTTGGAACGTGGGCGTGAACGTAACGCTAATGATGCAGCTTCCGCCGATCGCCAAACCGCTGCCGCAATTGTTTGTTTGTGCGTAACCAGTGCTGGTGATGATTCCGGATATGTTCAGGATGGCTGTCCCGCTGTTGGTCATTGTCACCGACATCGGAGCGCTGGTGTTGTTCAACACCGTGCTTGGGAATGTCAGAGACGTCGCTGACAGTGTCACAGCCGGCGCAGTTGCCGTGCCGGTTAGCTGTATGACCTGCGGACTGTCAGCCGCGCTATTGGTCAGCGTGATTGTGCCGGTCCTGGTGCCTGTGGTGGTCGGCGAGAACGTCACGTTGATGTTGCAGCTTGCTCCCGGTGCTACTGACGTGCCGCAGCTGTTGGTCTGCGCGTAGTCTCCCGTGATGGCGATGCTGGTGATGTTGAGCGGCGAACCGCCCGTGTTCCGGAGCGTTACCATCTGCGGCGCCGATGTCGTCCCGACGACCTGTTTTCCTGGAAATGTGATCGTGCTCTGCGAGAGGGTAACGACCGGCATCACTCCGTTGCCGCTGAGAGCCACGCTGTGCGGGCTGCCGGATGCGGAATCGGCGATCGTCACGGTACC
>Ga0070741_10012276_pt1 | contig 15537 bp, 18 predicted proteins | sample Coa_R1_4_FD_66440 | JGI IMG/M metagenome (GOLD analysis project Ga0070741, IMG submission 66440) | Surface soil microbial communities from Centralia Pennsylvania, which are recovering from an underground coalmine fire - Coalmine... | ecosystem: Environmental > Terrestrial > Soil > Unclassified ... | reverse complement strand
GGCGTGCCGGCCTTCACCGCCGCGCGCAGCATGTCGCCCGTGGAAATCTGCGGGATGCCGTACTTCTCGCGGATGTAGTTCGCCTGCGTGCCCTTGCCGGCGCCGGGCGGACCGAGAAGTATCAGCTTCATTGGAGCACTTTAAGCACGGCGGCGAGATCGTCCGGCGTATCGACGCCCGGCGGGATTTGCGCATCGCTCACCACCACCGCAATGCGATGCCCGTGCCAGAGCGCGCGCAACTGCTCGAGTGCTTCGCTGCGCTCGAGCGGCGCGGGCTCGAGCGCCGCAAATTCGCGCAGAAAGCGCGCGCGATACGCATAGATGCCCGCATGGCGATAGCACACCGCATCGCCTTGGCGGGGGTAAGGTATGCGCGAGCGCGAGAAGTAGAGCGCGTAACCGTGCGCATCCAGGACGACCTTCACTACATCCGGGCTCGCCGCCTGGGCGGCATCGTGCAGCGCATGGCACGCCGTGCTGATGCTCGCGCCATGGTCGCGTTCGAGCCGCTCCGCCACGGTGCGAATCAGCGCCGGGGCGATGAGCGGTTCGTCGCCCTGCACGTTCACCACGATCTGCTCATCCGAGAGACGCAGCGTGCGCGCGGCTTCGGCGAGCCGATCGCTGCCGGAGGCGTGATCAGCGCGGGTCATCACCACTGCAAACCCTGCGCTGCGCACCGCGCGCGCGATGCGCTCGTCGTCGGTCGCGACGTGCACCGCTTCGGCGCCGCTTTGCTTTGCCCGCTCGGCGACGCGGACGATCATCGGCTTGCCGCCGAGATCGGCAAGCGGCTTGCCGGGGAAGCGCGACGACGCGTAGCGCGCCGGGATGAGCACGACGAAGCTCACGCCACTTCTTCTTCGGGCGGGAGCTTGCGCGCCTCCTCCTCGAGCATCACCGGAATGCCGTCCTTCACCGGGTAGGCGAGCCGGTCGGGGCGGCAGATGAGCTCGCCCGCCTCCTTGCGATAGACGAGCTTGCCCTTGCAGAGCGGGCACACCAGGATTTCAAGCAGCCTTGGATCGACGCCGGAACTCATCCAGTCTCCCCGTGAGCCAAACGCCGAACGCGGGCTCGAGCTCCGCGGTGACCGGCAGCACCCACCAGTGCCGCATCACCTCGAATGGCGCGGCGGAGCGCAATTTTACCGCGTCCTTTTCGGTCATCAGGACCGGCGCCCCGTCGCCGAAGTCGAGCTCCGCGGGCGCAAAGCGATGATGATCCGGAAAGGCATGCGGCACCACCGTCACGCCGAGCCGCGCGAGATGCAGAAAAAAGCGGTTCGGATCGCCGATGCCGGCGACCGCGTGCACGCGCTGCCCGGCGAACGCGCTCGCCGGGCGCCGCTGCGTCGCATCCGACATGCAATGCAGCTCGGCGCCCGCCAACCGCATGGCGTAGCCTTTGATCGGCGCGCCATGCGAGACGACGGCATCGACCGAGCGCAGCCGCGAGCGCGGCTCGCGCAAAGGGCCGGCGGGCAGCATGAAACCGTTGCCGAAGCCGCGCGCATCGACGACCGCGATTTCAACATCGCGCCGCAGGCGGTAGTGCTGCAGGCCGTCGTCGAGCACCAGCACATCGACATCCTCGTGCACCGCGCGCAGCGCCTTGATCACCGCCAGGCGCTCGCCGCCAATCCACACGGGGCAGCCAGTGCGCCGTGCCAGCACGATCGGCTCGTCGCCCACCTCAGCGGCTTGCGACGCGATGGTCGCGGCGCGCGGCGCCCCGGCGGCCGCGCCGTAGCCGCGCGAGACGATCGCCGGCGTCCAGCCTTTGCGCTTCAGGTGCTCGGCGATCCAGATGACAAGCGGCGTCTTGCCGCTGCCACCCGCCACGAGATTGCCGACCACGATGACCGGGATGCCGGGATGCGCACTTGGCAGCAAGCGCAGCCAGTAGAGCAGGCGGCGCAGCGCGACCGCCGCGCGAAATATCAAGCTGAGCGGCCACAGCGTCCAGGCGAGCAGCCCGCGACGGTACCAGTAGCGCACTACTTCGCCGACTGCGTGGTAAAGGTGATCTGCGAAAGCCCGGCGAGGCGCGCTGCCTCCATCACGCGGATCACCGCCTGGTGGGTGGCGTTGGCGTCGGCGCTGATCACCACCATCGGCTCCCGGCCGGCGCCGGCTGCGCGCCGCAGCTCGTCAGCAAGCTGCTCAACGGTGCGGAACGGCACCGGGCGCCGATTGACCACGTATTGACCTTGCGCGTTCACCAGCACGGAGACCTCGTTCACGCGCTCCGGCTGCTTCTGCGCCTCAGCAGCGCTCGGCAGGTTGATCTGCAGCTCGGTGTACCGCGAGTACGTGGTGGTGATCATCAGGAAGATGATGATCACCATCATCACGTCGATCAGCGGCACGAGATTGATCTCCAGCGGCTCGCGCCCGCGCCCGCGCTGGAAATTCACGCGTTCGCCCTGGCGGTTAGGGTCATCTAGGCAAGGCGCTCGCCGTGCAACAGATCGACCAGCTTGGAGGCGAGGAGCTCCATTTCAACGACGAACGTGTCCACCTTGTTCTTGTAGTGCCGGTAGAAAACCAGCGATGGAATGGCGATGGCGATGCCGAAGGCGGTGTTATAGAGCGCGATCGAGATGCCGTGGGCGAGCTGCTGCGGATTGGAGCCGGTGGGCGACTGCGAGCCGAAGATCTCGATCATGCCGATGACCGTGCCGAAAAGGCCGAGCAGCGGCGCCGCCGTCGCGATGGTGCCGAGCGTCGTCAGGAAGCGGTCGAGCTCGTGCGCGACGGCGCGGCCCGCCTCCTCGATCGCCTCCTTCATCACATAGCGCGAGCTGCGGTGATTGCGCAGCCCCGCCGCCAGTACCGCGCCAAGCGGCGAATCCTGCGCCAGGCGCTGCAGCACTTCTTCCGATACACCCTGACGGCGGTAGACCGCGACGACCTGGTCGAACAGCGTCGGCGGAATGATTTTTTTCGCGCGCAGCGAGATCGCCCGCTCGATGATGAGCGCCACGGCGATGATCGAAGCAGCAAGGAGGAACCAGATCGGCCAGCCAGCAGCCTGCAGTATTGCGAACAACCGTGTTCCTTATTTTTCGGACTGCGCGCGCGGACTGTACGGCAAAGGAGCGTTGCCCCGCAAATTAACGCGCCGCAGCAAAAACGCTTCGCGGCTCAACCACAAACTCGAGGGTGTAGTTGAATCTGCGATATCCACAAGAAACTGTGGACAAGTTTGTGGATTGTCTATGTATAGGGGCCATTCGGCCCCGCACGCGGGGTGCGCAGTTGGTCGCGATCAAAAATTGAGCAGATTTTTGGTTCGGCGAAACATGCCCTTAGCGGAAAGAATCGGGCTCCGCAGACAGCGCATCCCTGTCCTTAACGCCTGAGCGGCGTATGTGGATAGTGTAGGCTCGCTTGGCGCAAGCCCCCCGTCATGCAGAACGACTTTCCGCGCGCCGTCCTCACCGTCACGGAATTGCTGCGTAGCGTTCGCGACACGCTGGAGCGGCGCTTTGCGCTCTGCTGGGTAAAGGGCGAACTGTCCAACCTGAGCCGCGCGCCTTCGGGCCATTGCTACTTCACGCTGAAGGATCGCGGCGCCCAAGTCGATTGCGTGATGTATCGCAGCCGCGCCGCCGCCTTCGAGCGCGAGCTGCGCGATGGCATGCAAGTCGAGGCGCAGGTGCTGGTCACGCTCTACGAGCCGCGCGGGCGCTTCCAGCTCACCGTGGAAGCATTGCGCCCCGCCGGCCTCGGGCCGCTGTACGAGCGGTTTCTGCGGCTTAAGGAGGCGCTCGAGCGCGAGGGCCTGTTCGATCCGGCGGCGAAGCGTGCGCTGCCGCCTTATCCGCGCACCATCGGCGTCATCACGTCGCGGGCCGCGGCCGCGCTGCGCGATGTGCTGACGACGCTCGCGCGCCGCAATCCGGCGGTCGCCATCATCGTGTACCCCGCGCCGGTGCAAGGCGACGGCGCCGCGGGGCGCATCGCCGCCATGCTGAGGCAGGCAAACGGGCGTGCCGAATGCGAGGTGCTGCTGCTCGTGCGAGGCGGCGGCTCGCTCGAGGATCTGTGGTCCTTCAACGAGGCCATCGTGGCGCGCGCCATCCGCGCATCGCGCATCCCGGTGATCGTCGGCGTCGGCCACGAGACCGACTTCACCATCGCCGACTTCGCCGCCGACCGGCGCGCCGCCACGCCGACCGCAGCGGCCGAGCTCGCCACGCCGGCGCGTGCAGAGCTCGCGCAACGCGTGGCCGACTGCGTGCGCTGCCTCGCGCGCGAGATGCGCCGGCGGCTGCAATACGCCGCGCAGGCACTCGATGGGTCCACCAAGCGGCTGGTTCATCCCGCCGAGCGCCTGCGGCGTTCTGAGCAGTCGCTCGCGCAGCTGCGCACGCGTCTCGCATTCGCGCTTGGCCATCGCGTGCATCGCTGCGGCGCGCAGCTCGAGCGCCTGCAGGCCTCGCTTTCGAGCCTCGATCCTTATGCGGTGCTTGCGCGCGGCTACAGCATCACCCGCAACGGCGCCGGCGAGGTGCTGCGCGACGCTGCCCAGGCGCGCGACGGCGAAGACCTCCTCACCACGCTCGCGCGTGGCGCGCTGCAGAGCAAGGTGAAGAAGCGCGAGCTTCTATAATCGGTCCGGCATGGCGCATCGCCTGTCGAAAATCACCACGCGCACGGGCGACGCCGGTGACACCGGCCTCGGCGACGGCTCGCGCGTGTCGAAGGATCACCCGCGCGTGAGGGCGCTCGGCGAGCTGGACGAGCTGAATAGCGCCATCGGCCTGCTAGTGGCCGAGGAGCTGCCCTCCGACGTGTCTGGGCTGCTAGGCGAAGTGCAGCACGACCTCTTCGATCTCGGCGGCGAGCTCAGCATCCCCGGGCATACGATGCTCGGTGATGCGCAAGTCGCGCGCCTCGATGCCGCGATCGAGCAGTGGAACGCCGAGCTGCCGCCGCTCAAGGAATTCATCCTGCCCGGCGGCACGCGCGCTGCGGCGCTCGCCCATCTCGCTCGCACCGTGTGCCGGCGCGCGGAGCGCAGCGTGGTCGCGCTCGGCGAGCGCGAGAAAGTGAGCGACGCATCGCGCCACTACCTCAACCGCCTCTCGGACGTGCTGTTCATCGCCGGGCGGCGCTTGAACCGCCACGCCGGCCGCAGCGACCTGCAGTGGCGCCACGAGCGCAAGAAACGCTGATGGCCGACATCAAGATCTACAACGTCGACGCGTTGGGCAAGCCGGTCGGCCCCTATTCGCACGTTGCCCGCGTGAAGAGCGCAGAGACTCTCTACATCGCCGGCATGCTGGCGCCGGGCGAGAGCTTCGAGCAGCAGTGCGCCGCCGTCTATGCGCAAATCGAGCAGGCGCTGAAATCCGCCGGTGCCGGCTGGCGCAACGTCGTGCAGTTCACCACCTTCCTCGTGCACTCGCAGGACATCGCGGCGTTCTACCGCTGGCGCGAGCAGAACTATCCGCAATTCTTTCCCGACGGCAAGTACCCGCCAAACACGCTCTTGATCATCGACCGCCTCGTGCAGGAGCAATTCCTGATCGAGGTGCAGACCGTCGCCGCGCTCTAGTCGACGCTCGCGCCCGAGCGCTTCACCAGCGCGGCGTAGAGCGCGCGTTCGCGCTCGACGAATGCAGTGAACTCGGCCGGCGTGCGCACCATGGGCAGCTCGGAGCCCATGGCACGCCAGCGCTCGCGTAATTCGCGCGCTTGCAGCGCCTTTGCCGCCTCCGCGGCGATGCGCTCAACGATCGGCTGCGGCGTGCGCGCCGCCGCCATCAGGCCCCACCAGGTGGTCATGTCGAAGCCTTTCAGCCCGGACTCATCCAGCGTCGCGAGCTGCGGCAGGAAGCTCGAGCGCCGCACGGTGGTGACCGCGAGCGCGCGCACCTTACCGGCCTGGATGTTGGGCAGTGCGCTCGCCAGGTTGTCGAACATCAGCTGCACGCGGCCGGCGAGGAGATCGGCGACCGCGGGCGCCGACCCCTTATACGGAATGTGCACCATGTAGGTGGCGGTCAGCTGCTTGAACAGCTCGCCCGCGAGATGACCGGTCGAGCCGGTCGAGCCGGAAGCGAAATCGAGGCGCCCGGGCCGCGCCTTGGCGAGCGCGATCAGCTCGGCCACCGAGCGCGCCGCGACGTCCTTGTTCACCACGAGCACATTGGGCACCTGGACAAGCAGCGCGATATGCCGGAAGTCGCGTACCGGGTCGTATGGAAAATTCGCGTAAAGCGCCGGGTTGATCGCATGCGTCGCGATCGCGCCCATCACCAGGGTGTAGCCATCGGGCGCACTCTTCGCGACGAAATCGGCGCCGATATTGCCGCCGGCGCCGGGCTTGTTCTCGACGATGAGCGGCTGGCCGAGTGCCTGCTGCAGCGGCGCGGCGATGAGGCGCGCCGAGAGATCGACCGGGCCGCCGGCCGCGTAGGGAACGATGAGATGGATCGGCCGAGCCGGCCAATCCTGGGCACCGGCCGCGCCGGCGAGCGCGAGCGCGGCGGCGGCGAGGAGCGCCTTAGCCTTCTTCGACGAACACCTCTTCGCGCTTCTTGCGGATCGCAGGCAGCGCCACGATCAGCAGCAGGATGAAGGAGCCGATCATGAAGCCGGCGCTGATCGGCTTGGTGAAGAATACCGTCGGGTCGCCGCGCGAAAGCAGCATCGCGCGTCGCAGGTTCTCCTCCATCAGCGGCCCGAGGATGAAGCCGAGGATCATCGGCGCCGGCTCGCATTCGAGCTTCGCGCAGATGTAGCCCACCACGCCGAACACTCCCATGATCAGCACGTCGAAGGCGTTGTTCGAAAGGCTGTAGACGCCGATCGCCATGAAGACCAGGATGGACGGGAACAAGTAGCGGTAGGGCACGGTGAGGAGCTTCACCCACATGCCGATGAGCGGCAGGTTGAGGATGACCAGCATCAGGTTGCCGACCCACATCGAGGCGATGAGTCCCCAGAAGAGCTCGGGCTTCTCGTTCATCACCTGGGGCCCGGGCGCGATGCCCTGGATCATGAGCGCGCCGATCATGAGCGCCATCACGGCGTTGGACGGGATGCCGAGGGTAAGCATCGGGATGAACGAAGTCTGCGCGCCGGCGTTGTTGGCGGACTCGGGCGCCGCCACGCCTTCGATCGCGCCCTTGCCGAATTTCTCCGGGTGCTTCGAGACCTTCTTTTCCAGGCTGTAGGCGCCGAAGGAAGCGAGCAGCGCGCCGCCGCCGGGCAAGATGCCGAGCGCCGAGCCGAGCGCCGTACCGCGCAGCACCGCACCCCAGGCATCCTTGAAATCCTGCTTCGTCGGCCAGAGGTTCTTCACCTTGCTCGTGAAGATCTCGCGGTGTTCCTTCATCTCCAGGTTGGCGACGATCTCCGCCGTGCCGAACATGCCCATCGCGACGATGACGAAGCCGATGCCGTCGGAGAGCTCCGGTATCCCAAAGGTGAAGCGCAACACGCCCGAGTTGACGTCGGTTCCCACGAGGCCGAACAGCAGCCCCCAGATCACCATGGCGATCGCCTTAATGAGCGAGCCGTGCGCGAGAACCGTGGCGGCGATCAGGCCGAAGCACATGAGCGAGAAGTACTCCGCCGGGCCGAACTTGAGCGCGACCTCGGCAAGCGGGGGCGCCGCCACCGCGATGATGATGGTCGCGACGCAGCCGGCGAAGAACGAGCCGATCGCGGCAGTGGCGAGCGCCGGGCCGGCGCGGCCCTGGCGCGCCATCTGGTAGCCGTCGAGGCAGGTCACCACCGAGGAGGACTCGCCGGGGATGTTCACCAGGATGGCGGTGGTCGAGCCGCCGTACTGCGCGCCGTAGTAGATGCCGGCCAGCATGATGAGCGCGCCGACCGGGCTTAGGTTGAAGGTGATCGGTAGCAGCATCGCAATGGTCGCCACCGGCCCAATACCCGGCAGCACGCCGATCAGCGTGCCGAGCAGGCAGCCGATCAGTGCGAAGAACAGGTTGATCGGCGTGACCGCAACGCCGAAGCCGATGACGAGGTTGTGGAAGATCTGGTCCATTGATCCTCCGCCTCAGCTGAAGTACTCAGGCCAGATCGGGAACGGCAGTGTCAGGCCCTTCACGAACACCAGCACTGAGAACAGGATGAGGATGATGAAGAGAATGCTCACTTCCTTCCACTTGAACTCATGGCCGCCGAGCGCGCTGATGAACACGAGCGCTGCCGTGGCGATCACGAGGCCAAGCGGCTTCATCAGGTAGCCGTAGAAGATGGTCGCCGCGGTGATCAGAACCAGCGGCTTGGCGTCCGGCCTGAACCACATCGTGAGCAGCGACACGACGATGGTGGCGCTAAGGATTGCCCACTCCGAGGCGAAACCGCTCTTTACGGAAAGGAAGATCAGCACCGCGTATATGCCGAACGCGATGACCAGGTCGATGATGTTGAATGGCGTGTGCACGGCCTGGTCGCCCTCGGGTTCGGCGGTGACCGACTGCAGCAGCACGATGGCGCCGAGGGCCACAAGCAGGAAGCCGAGCACGGTTGGGAAATACGCCGGCCCCATGCGCACGGCGGTGCCCATCTGGTAGAACTCCATCGCCCATAGCGCGAAGAACAGGCCCGAGCCAATGAACATCAGGCCGGACCAAAAGTCTTTCTGGCTCCTAATCTTCATTCGGGGTGTCCTCCTCCAGAGGCGCGCGAAGTGTAACATGCGCTCGCCTTCATCCTGCCATCGCGCCCTCTGTCAGCCAGCCGCGCGCTTGTCTTCCTTTGGGCGCTCATCGTGGCGCTCGTCATCGCGGCGTGCGGTGCGCGCCCGCATCTTGAGCCCCTGCCGCGCGAAGCGGTGGTGCTTGCCTTCGGCGACAGCTTGACCTTCGGCACCGGCGCCGCGGAAGCGGAGAGCTACCCGGCGCAACTCGAACGCCTCATCGGGCGGCGCGTGGTGCGCGCCGGCGTGCCAGGCGAAGTCACGGCGCAGGCGCTCGAGCGGCTTCCCGGCGCGCTCGACGAATATGCGCCGCGCCTTCTGCTGCTTTGCATCGGCGGCAACGACTTCCTGCGGCGTCTGGGCAACGAGCAGGCCGAGCGCAACGTACGTGCCATGATCGAGCTTGCGCGGCGGCGCGGTGTCGATGTGCTGCTCATCGGTACGCCGGAGCCAGGCCTGTTTGCGTCGCCGCCCGGCTTTTACGCCTCGCTCGCGAAAGAGCTACGCGTGCCCTATGAAGGCGAAGTCATCACCGCAGTGCTCAAGGACACGCGGCTCAAGTCCGATCCGATCCATCCGAACGCCGCCGGCTACCGGGTCATCGCCGAGCGCGTCGCCGGCGTGCTAAAGAAAAATGGCGCGATCTGAGCCGCTCGAGGTCTTCCGGGCGATCGACATCCCATAGCGTGCGCAGCAACCGGCAGCTTAAACCCGCGCGCGCGGCGTTGCGCTGCGTTTGCGCCAGCACCTCGGCGCTGCCCCAGTCGACCGCGGCAAAGACCGCCGGCGTCAAGCGGCGCGCGCCGATCAGCACATAGCCGCCATCATCCGCGGGCGCGAGCACGATGTCCGCGCCGCCGTGCAGCCAGCGTGCCGCGCGCGCGATGTCGGCCGGCATCAGCGCCGGCGCATCGGCACCGATGACGATGGCGCGGCGATGTCTGGCGAGCGCGCGGTACATGCGTTCGCCGAGGTCAACGCCACGCTGCAGGCGCACCGGCACGCCCAGCGTTCGAAAAAACGCATGGCGGCGCGTCACGTGCAGCTCCACCGGCCCGCAGCGTGCCGCGCTCGCCGCCGCGACCGCGGCGCGCACGAGGCGCCGATGCAGATTCGCCGCGGCAGCATCACCGATGCGCTGCGCGATGCGCGTCTTCACGCTGCCGGCGAGCGGCGCGCGGGCGAACACCAGCAGGAGGCAATCAGCGTTGATCGGCGTAATCGCGTGCCAGGCGCTGGGGCGTGGCGCCAAGCGCGTAAAGCAGCCGCAGCCGCCACATCAGCAAAATGGTGCGCAGCACGCCGTGCGCTTCCCAGCGCCGTGCCGAGGTCACGACGCGTGCCGACAAGCAGGCCGGCCGGCCCCGACGCCGCAGCGTGCGGCTTAGCGCGATGTCCTCCATCAGCGGGATCTCGGGGAAACCGGGGAAGGCATCGCGCCGCACGAACATCGCCTGGTCGCCGGTCGCGATGCCGGTGAGACGCGAGCGCAGGTTCATGGCGCAGGCGACCAGCGCGAGCAGGCGCTGGCGGCTCGCGATGCGCACGTCGAAGCGGCCCCAGTTGCGCTGCGCCAGCGCGACGAGCACGAGCTCGTCGGCGCGCTCGGGAAGGCGAGTGTCGGCGTGCAGGAAAAGCAGCACCTCGCCCGCCGCCGCCGCGGCGCCGGTGTTCATCTGCAGCGCGCGGCCGCGCGACGTTGCGAGCAGCCGGTCGCAAGCGGGCTCGGCGAGCGCGGCAGTGCCATCGTCACTGCCGCCGTCGACGACGATCACTTCGTGGCCGCGGCGGCGCAGCGGCGCGAGCGCCGCGAGCGCCGGGCCGATGCTGTCCGCCTCGTTCAGCACCGGCACGATGATGCTCAGCCGCGGCGCCATGCGTGGAAGCGCTCGAGGGTGCGCAGCACTCGGGCCGGCGCATGCGCGCGCCGCCAGCTGCCGGCAGCATATTTGTTCGCCTCGGCGAGCGTTGGATAAATATGGATCGTGCCGAGGATCTTGTTGAGGCCGATGCCGTGCTTCATTGCGCTGATGAACTCGACGATCAGCTCGCCGGCCTGCTCGCCGACAATCGTCGCCCCCAGCACGCGGTCGGATCCCGGCTCGGTCAGCACCTTCACCATGCCCTCGGCGGCCTCGTCGACGATGGCACGGTCGAGCTCCGAGAGCTCGAACACCGTCGCCTCATAGGCGATGCCGCGTTCCCTCGCCTCGGTCTCGTTCAGGCCCACGCGAGCCACTTCGGGCTCGGTAAAGGTGGCCCACGGAATGACTGAATAGTCCGCGCGATAGCGCTTGTACGGGCTGAAGAGCGCGTTCACCGCGGCATACCACGCCTGGTGCGATGCGGTGTGGGTGAACTGATAGGGACCGGCGACATCGCCGCAGGCGTAGATGTTCGGGTACAAGGTCTGCAGATAATCGTTTGTCTCCACAGTGCGCGCACCGGTGAGCGGGATGCCGAGCTCTTCCAGCCCGTAGCCCGCGGTGTTGGGCGTGCGCCCGAGCGCGCAGAGCAAGGCGTCGAACTCCAGGCGCACTTCGGCGCCGGCATGCTCGCAGATGAGCGCGCGCCCGGGCTCGACGCGCACGGCGCGATGCGCGGTGCGCACGTCGATGCCTTCGGCGGCGAAGCGGTCGCGCACCCGCTCCGCCGCGTCCGGATCCTCGCGCGGCAGGAGCCGCGGCAGCATTTCCACCTGCGTCACGCGCGCACCGAAACGCGCAAACGCCTGCGCCAGCTCGCAGCCGATCGGCCCGCCGCCGAGCACCACCAGCCGGCGCGGCAGCTCGCGCAGCTCCCAGACGTTATCGGAGGTGAGCACGCGCACCTGCTCGATGCCCGGGATGCGCGGCACGAGCGGCCGTGCCCCGGCGGCGATGACGATGGCGCGCGTCGTCAGGGTTTGCTTGCCGTCGATGGTCACGGACCACGGCGACGTGATGCGCGCCTCGCCGCGCAGGCACTCTACGCCGAGGGCGCTGTAGCGCTCGACGGAGTCGTGCGGCGCGACGCTGCGCACGACGCGCTGCACGCGCTCCATGACTTCGGCGAAATCGAACTGCACCGCGGGCACGCGCAGCCCGTAGTCATGCGCACGGTGCAACTGCGCGAGCAGGCGCGCCGATTTGATGAGCGCCTTGGAGGGCACGCATCCGGTATTGAGGCAGTCGCCGCCCATGCGGTCCTTCTCGACGAGCGTCACCTTGGCGCGCACCGCCGCGGCAATGTACGCGGCGACGAGCCCGGCGGAACCGGCGCCGATCACCACGACGTTGCGGTCGTAGCGCCGCGGCCGCTTCCAGCGCGCATAGACCCGGCGGGCGCGCGCTGCGTCGATGCTCTTCTTCGCGGCCAGCGGAAAGACGCCGAGCAGCACGAACGCGGTGATGAGCCCTGGCGAGAGGATGTCGCCCGGCGTCGTCACCGCGGCGAGGTGCCTGCCAGCGTTCACGTAGACGACGGTGCCGGCGAGCATGCCAAGCTGACTCACCCAGTAGAAGGTCCACGGGCGCATGGCGGTAATCCCCATCGCCAGGTTGATGAGGAAGAACGGCACCGCCGGCAGCAGCCGCAAGGTGAAGAGGTAGAAGGCCCCCTCGCGCTGCACGCCGCGATCGATCGACTCGAGCTGTGCGCGATAGCGGCTGCGCACCCAGTCGCGCAGCACGAAGCGCGAGACGAGAAATGCGATCGTCGCGCCGAGCGCCGAGGCGAACGAGACGAGCACCGTGCCGCGCACGACGCCGAAGAGCGCCCCCGCGACCAGCGTCAGCACCGCCGCGCCGGGGATGGAGAGACCGGTCACCGCGACGTACAGCGCAAAGAAGCCGGCCGCGGTAGCCGCCGGGTGCGCGCGATACCAGGCGTCGAGATGCGCCTGCTCGGCCTTCAGGCGCTCGAAGCTGAGGTAGCGGTGCGCGCCGCTCGCGAAGAAGGCGATGATGGCGGCCGCAACCAGCAGCAGAACGACGAGGCGGCCGCCGCGCAGCCTAGCCATCCATCAGAGGAGATGCGGCATCGCTCCGGCCGCCTGCTGCTCATCCAGCATGCCAAGGAGGCGCTCGCTGGTGTTGCGCAGCCGCTGCGACAGCATCAGCACCAGCTCCATCAGAATCTTCGCGCCAAGGAGCGGCTGCTCGACGATGATGCGGGCGAGACTCTCGCGGTCAAGCACCGCGATCAGCGTCGGCTCGGCGGCGAGGCAGGTGGCGAAGCGCGCGTCGCCGTCGATCATTGACATCTCGCCGAGCGTGCGGCCGGCTTCGACGGTGGCAAGGAGCTGCGGCGTGTTCCAGCGGTCGCGCTTGTACACCTCGGCGCGGCCCTCGATCAGCATCAGCATGAAGTCGCCGCCGTCCCCCTCGCGGATGATCTCGACGCCGGTCTCGGCGCGGTAGGCATGCATGAAGTGCGCAAGCCCCTGCACCTCGGCGGAGGAGAAGTTCTCGAGCAGATTGCACCGCGGGATCAGCGCCTGCATCTTGGCGGCGAACTCGCTCGCGTCGCCGAGATACTCCAGGTGGACGAGCTGCTGCGGGCGCTCGGGCATCGCGCCCGATTATGCCGGAACCCCGGCACGGCGGCGCTTGACCGCCTCGGCCAGCGCCTCGAGCGCGGCGCGCGAATCGTCCCAGCCGAGGCAGCCGTCGGTAATGCTCTGGCCGAAGCGCAGCGCTTTGCCGGTCTCGAGATCCTGGCGGCCCTCGACCAGGTGCGACTCGACCATCACGCCGATGATGCGGCGCTCGCCGCCGGCGAGCTGGGCCGCGATGTCCCTCGCGACGTCGAGCTGGCGCTGGTACTGCTTGCCGGCATTGGCGTGCGAGCAGTCGATCATCAGGCGCTCGGGCAACCGTGCGCGCGCCAGCTCCGCGCAGGCCGCCTGCACGCTTTTCGCGTCGTAGTTCGGCTCTTTGCCGCCGCGCAGGATGATGTGGCAGTCCTCGTTGCCGCGCGTCTCGACGATGGCGACCTGGCCGCTCTTGTGCACCGAGAGGAAATGATGCTTCTGGCGCGCGGCGAGCAGCGCGTCGACCGCGATCTTGACGTTGCCGTCGGTGCCATTCTTGAAGCCGACGGCCGCCGAGAGGCCGGAGGCAAGCTCACGGTGCACCTGGCTCTCGGTGGTACGGGCGCCGATCGCGCCCCACGACACGAGGTCGCCGATGTACTGCGGCGAGATCACATCGAGGAACTCGCAGCCCGCCGGCACACCGAGCTGGTTGATGCGCAGGAGCAGGTCGCGCGCGATGCGCAGCCCCTCGTTGATGCGAAAGCTGCCGTTCAGATACGGATCGTTGATCAGGCCTTTCCAGCCCACCGTGGTGCGCGGCTTCTCGAAGTACACGCGCATCAGCAGCTCGAGCTCGCCGGCGTGACGCTTGCGCTCGACCGCCAGGCGCTCGGCGTAGGCAAGCGCCGCGCCCGGATCGTGGATCGAGCACGGCCCCATCACGACGAGCAGGCGATCGGAGCGTGCGCCGAGGATCTGGCGCACCTGCCGGCGCGTTTCGGTGATCTGCGCTTCGACCGCGGTGCCCTGGATCGGGAAGAAGCGGATCAGGTGCTCCGGCGGCGGCAGCGGAATGATGTTCTCGATGCGCTCGTCGTCGGTGAGCGAGGTCTTGTCCGCGGGGACGGTGGCGAGGTAGTTGTCCAGAGGCGAGGTCATGTTTTCCCTTCCCAAAAACAAAAACCGCCAGGCTTTCGGCGCTGGCGGTTTTGGTGGGACGCGAGGTTGCGGCTATCCGGTCCAGTCCGCCAGCGAGCGGTGGAAATAAAAGAAAAAGCGGAAAAACCGGCGCGTCATCGCACGCATTGAAGCATGCCGCGCGACCCGCTGTCTACTTGGGCCACAGAATCATCTGCGTGCAGCGAAAGCGCGCGATCTGCGCTCCGCTGCCTTCGACGCTCACCGCTGCGTCCCAGACCTGCGTGGTGCGGCCGAGATGGAGCGGCGTGGCGCGGCACAGGATCGCGCCGTCGCGCGCGGTGCCAAGGAAGTTCGCTTTGAGCTCGATGGTGGTGAAGCCGCTTGCGCCCTGCGGCAGGGCCGCGATGCAGCCATAGCCGCAGCTCGTATCGGCGAGCGCCACCACGGACGCCGCGTGCAGGTAACCATTCGGGGCCATGACCTGCCGCGTTACGGCCATGCGGCTTTCGACCGCGTGGCGCTCGACCGTGACGATTTCCACACCGAGATGACCGGGCAGGTGGCCGACGCCGAAACCTTGGAAGTACTCGCGCGTTGTAGTGGGCATGTGACTAATGTAGCCCGACTGGCACTCGCTGCGAGCGGTTGCTAGGCGCGCTGTTTGCTTCGAAGGGGGCGTCATGCTAATTTTTCAAACAGAAAAAGCAGCTAACAGAGAGGTGCCCATGTCCGCCGCTGTCACCATTCCGATCGCCGGTTTCAAGGACGTCTACGAAGTCCCGACAGTGGAAAAAGCGCTGCACGAGCTGCCCGCATCGGCGAACGAAGCGCTGCGCGCGCTCTACGAAAAGATGCTGCGTCTGGGCGGCCAGCGCTTCACCGTCAAGCCCTCGACGCTGCCCGAAATGCAGCGCCTGTTCGAGGAGCTGCCGAACTTCACCGCGGTGCTCGAGGACATCCGCAAGCACCTCGCGCTGTGTGTCGACTCGAACGACTCGATCGAGCTGCCGCCGATGCTGCTGCTCGGCGAGCCCGGCATCGGCAAGACGCACTTCGCGCGGAAGCTCGCGGACCTGCTGGGCACGGGCTTCGGCTTCGTGCCGATGAGCTCGCTCACCGCGGGCTGGGTGCTCTCAGGCGCCTCGTCGCAATGGAAGAACGCGAAACCGGGCAAGGTGTTCGACACTTTCCTGA
>Ga0070741_10012275_pt1 | contig 15537 bp, 13 predicted proteins | sample Coa_R1_4_FD_66440 | JGI IMG/M metagenome (GOLD analysis project Ga0070741, IMG submission 66440) | Surface soil microbial communities from Centralia Pennsylvania, which are recovering from an underground coalmine fire - Coalmine... | ecosystem: Environmental > Terrestrial > Soil > Unclassified ... | reverse complement strand
TCCTCGGTGCCGTGCCGGGCGATGACCGACCCGCAGATGGCCGGCGAGACGACCATGAGCAGGGCCGGGCAGCCGGCCGCGGCCAGCTCCTCGCCGACCATCGACAGCTCGAGGAGGCCCATCCCGCCGCCGCCGTACTCCTCGGGGAGGTTCACGCCGATGAAGCCGGCCCGGGCGACCGCCGCCCACAGTTCGCCCATGCCGGCCTTGGTCTTCGACTTGTCGACGTAGTAGTCGTGCCCGAAGTCCAGCCCGATCTTGCGGACGGCCTCCCGCAGCATCCCGTGCTCGGCGGTCTCGTTGAAGTCCATGACGTCCCCCCGCAGGCCAGCGCGACTCAGTTGCCTCACGCTACTTGATGGCGGTGGATCGGCGAGAACGCGGAAATCCCGGGTGATCGGAGAAATCCGAAGAACCGAAAAAGAGGACATCCGGGGCGAGACGGCGTATTCCACCATCGAGCGTCCATTTGGGTGAGAAAGCGGCTGCTGGGGAGGGTCCCTACGTCGACCGCCGGCTGGCACCGCCGGTGAGTGAACGGGAGGGACCCCGGCTTCAAGCCGAGTCGCCGCCTCCCTGAGGGACGCGGGACCCGGGATATTCCCGGGTCGACGACGGAACGAGGCCTGGGTCGGGCCGGCCCTCCTGACCCGGGCCCTCCGTCGTGTCCGGGTCCGGTCGTCCCCGGTCTGCAGTCCCGGATCGGTAGTGTCAGCCGACCATGACGGCGTTGCGGCGGGTGTGCGTGTTCTGCGGCTCGAAGGCCGGCCGCCGCCCGGAGTACGCCGGTGCCGCCGAAGCCATGGGCGCGGCGCTGGCCGCCGCCGGGATCGGCCTGGTCTACGGCGGCGGCCGGGTGGGCCTCATGGGCGTGGTGGCCGACGCCGTCCTGGCCGCCGGCGGCGAGGTGATCGGCGTGATCCCCGACCACATGTCCGACCGGGAGATCGCCCACTTCGGCCTGACCGACCTGCGGATCGTGCCGTCGATGCACGAGCGCAAGGCGATGATGTACGAGCTCTCGGACGGCTTCGCCGCCCTCCCCGGCGGGCTCGGCACGCTGGAGGAGCTGTTCGAGATCACCACGTGGTCGCAGCTCGGGCTGCACGCCAAGCCCACCGGCCTGCTCGACGTCGGCGGCTTCTACGGGCCGCTGGTCGCCTTCCTGGACCAGCTGGTGAGCGAAGGCTTCGTCAGCCCCCGCCACCGCCGGCTGCTGCGGGTGGCCGCGGAACCCAAAGCCCTCCTCGAACGGCTGGCCGCCTTCCCGGACTGATCAGAGCGTCCCGGATCAGCCCGTCGTGGCCGGGGTCGGCGTCAGCGTCGACGGCGTGACGGCGGAGGGCAGCCTCGGGTTGGCCGGGCGGTTCCCCTTGGCGTAGCAGGCGTCGGCGCCGCGGAGGCGGCCGGCCAGGTAGTTGTTCCACTCGGCCAGTCGGGCCTCGCCGAGCAGCGAGTCCTTCAGCGAGTCGTGGACCTCGGCCAGCGTGACCGGGTGCCCGGGGACGATGTCGACGACCTGGCCGACGTGCCAGCCGCTCTGGGTCTGGACGGGGCCGAACGTCGCCCCTTTGGCGGCGGCGAAGGCGGCCGATCCGAAAGCCGGGTCGAGCTGGGCCTTGGCCAGCGTCCCGAGGTCGCCCCCCTGGTCCTTCGTGGCGGTGTCGAGGGAGACGGCCTTGGCCACCGACGGGAACGGCTCGCCGCCCCTGATCCGGGCCAGCGCCTGGTTGGCCTCGGCCTCGGTGGCCACCACGAGGTGGCGGAGATGCCGCTTCTCGGGGACGGCCAGCTGGTCCTTCCGCGCCGCGAACGCCTTGGTGACGTCGTCCTCGGTGACCTTGGCATCGGCGGTGACCGCCTCGAACAGCGCCTGGGTCTCGAGGATGCGGCGGAACTCGGCCCGCACGTCGGCCTCCGAAACGCCGTAGGTCCCGAGCGCCTGGGTGAAGGCCGCCCGGCCTCCCTGCGGGTACTCCCGGGCGATGAAGCGGTCGAGGGCGTCGGAGATCTCCTGGTCCGGCGTCTGGAGCTTGCGCTTGACGACGTCGTGGGCGACGAGGATGCCCTGGGCCATCCCCTTGGCGGCGTCGCCGTAGAAGGCGGCCAGCTGGACCTTGTCGGCCGGCGGGCGAACGTTGTAGAGGGCCCGCAGGAGGCCGATCCGGTGCCGGAAGTCGCCGGTGGCGACCTTCGTCCCCTCGACTTCGAGGGCGAAGCCCTTCCCCGGGCACCCGCCGCCCCGGTGGCCCAGGGCGTACGCCGTGCCCGCCCCGGCCAGCAGGGCGACCACCGCCACCGCCACCAGGGCCAGCTTCGACGGCCCCCGCTCGGGGGCTGGCGGCGGGGACCCCCGGGTGGACCCGTCCCGGTCGCCGCCATCCGCGTCGTCGGGCGGCAGCGCGGCGTCGTCGCTCATCTGGGCTGACGATACTGGCCCCGGTATCGTTCCTCTCGTTCAACGGTCCGGTCTGGAGGTTTACCGAGATGCTCTCGACCATGCAGGACTTCCCGCTCACGATCACGGCGATCTTCCGGCACGGCCGGAGCGTCTTCGGCGGCAGCGAAGTGGTGACCTTCGAGGGGGAGTCGTGCCGGCGGGCGACCTTCGCCGAGGTCGCCGAGCGGGCCGACCGGCTCGCTTCGGCGCTCCGCCGCCTCGGCGTGCGGGAGGGCGACCGGGTCGGCACCTTCTCCTGGAACACGCAGGAGCACCTCGAGGCCTATCTCGCCATCCCCTCCATGGGCGCCGTCCTCCACACCCTCAACCTGCGGCTGTTCCCCGAGCAGCTGACCTACATCACCAACCACGCCGAGGACCGGATCGTCCTCGTCGACGGCAGCCTCATCCCCCTCCTGGCCCGGGTGGCCGCCGACCTCAAGACCGTCGAGCACTTCGTCGTCGTCGGCGAGGGCGACGGGAGCGCCCTCGGCCCCAACGTCCTCTCCTACGAGGAGCTGCTGGCCGCCGAATCCGGCGAGGTCTATCCCTACCCCGAGATCGACGAGCGGTCGGCGGCGGCCATGTGCTACACGAGCGGCACCACGGGCAACCCCAAGGGCGTCGTCTACAGCCACCGCTCCACCTACCTGCACTCGATGGCCGCCACCAGCGGCACGACCTTCGCCCTGACGGAGCGCGACCGGATCCTGCCGATCGTGCCGATGTTCCACGCCAACGCCTGGGGGCTGCCCTACGCCGGCTGGATGGCGGGCTCCGACTTCGTGATGCCCAACCGGTTCCTCCAGGGGGAACCGCTGGTGAAGCTCATCATGGCCGAGAAGCCGACGGTGTCGGGCGCCGTGCCCACGGTCTGGAACGACATCCTCGCCTACGCCGACAAGCACAAGGACAGCGTCGACCTGACCTCGCTGCGGCTCGTGGCCTGCGGTGGATCCGCCGTCCCCCGCAGCCTCATGGAGGCCTTCCAGGAGCGCTACGGAGTGAGGATCGTCCAGGCCTGGGGGATGACCGAGACGTCGCCGATCGCCGCGGTGGCGATGCCGCCGGAAGGGATTCCGGCCGAGGAGGAGATGGACTGGCGGGCCAAGACCGGCCGGGTGATCGCCGGGGTCGAGCTCCGGATCACCGCCGACGACGGGTCCGTCCTGCCGTGGGACGGCGACGCCGTCGGCGAGATCGAGGTCCGGGGGCCGTGGATCACGGCCTCGTACTACAAGGACGACGACCCGCAGAAGTTCCACGAGGGCTGGCTTCGGACGGGCGACGTCGGCTGCGTGGAGGCCAACGGCTTCGTCCAGATCACCGACCGGGCCAAGGACGTCATCAAGTCCGGCGGCGAGTGGATCTCCTCGGTGGAGCTGGAGGGAACGCTGATGGCCCACCCGTCGGTGAAGGAGGCGGCGGTGGTCGGCGTCCCCGACGAACGGTGGGACGAGCGTCCGCTGGCCTGCGTGGTCCTCAACGAGGGGGAATCGGCGTCGGTGGACGACCTGAAGGGCTTCCTGGCCGACCGGGTGGCCAAGTGGTGGCTGCCCGAGCGGTGGACGTTCATCGAGGAGGTCCCCAAGACCAGCGTCGGCAAGTTCGACAAGAAGGTCCTGCGGGCCCGCTACGCCGACGGCGAACTCGACGTGACCGAGGTCGAGCGCTGATTCTTCCAAAACCTGGTTCTGCGACGCCGTTATTCCAGTAATTGCCGGGGGCTTCCGTAAGAAATTCTTTCGGCGCGCCCTCTACAGGCGCTAGGAATTCTCAAGGAACGCGGGCGACGCGTCGAAAAAGACGGCAGAGGATTACACACGCGTCATCTCCTGCCGTCTCACTCGTTGTACTGACCGATGGGCTACCCAGAAAGGACAGGATCCATGCCGTGGCGCATGCTCTCCGGGCGGCCCCGGCATCTTCAGGTCCTGGTCCTCTCGCTCGTCGTCCTCACGATCGGCGTGGCCACCGCCTACGGGCGCACCGGCGGTTCGACGGCGAACCTCGAGACGGCGGCCGCCGTCGACGGGGGCCAGTTCAACGACGTCCCGCCCCCGGCCCTGGCCGCCGACCCGCCGACCACCGCCGCCCCGCCCGCCACGACGGCGCCGGCCCCCGCGGCGTCGAGCACGACCACGGCGCCCGCTCCCGACCGGTCCGCCGAGGCCACCACCACCCCACCGTCCACCGCCCCGGCCGCCGCCGCCGCTCCCCCGCCGGCCCCGGTTGTCGCCGCGCCCAAGCCGATCATCCCGCTCGGCAAGGGCATGTGGCTCTACCAGCTGTCGATGTCCGAGGGCGGCGACGCGGCCAAGGTCGTGGCCAAAGCCAAGGCCAACGGGCTGACCCATCTCTACCTCCGACTCGGCTCGTCGAAGGGCGGCTTCTACGACCAGGCGGAGCTCGACCAGCTGCTGCCGGTCGCCCACGCCGCCGGCCTCAAGGTCGTCGGGTGGGACTTCGTCTACCTCGACGATCCCGCCGCCGACGCCGCCCGAGCCAAGTCGGAGATCGACTACACCACCCCGACCGGCGACCGCATCGACGCCTTCTCCGCCGACATCGAGACCGTCTCCGAGGGCGTGAACCTGACGCCGGAGACGGCGTCGGCCTACGGGGCCAAGCTGCGGGCCCTGGTCGGGTCGAGCTACCCGCTGATCGCCACCGTCCCCCGACCGAGCCCGGTTCGGGCGTTCCCCTTCGCCGAGGCCACGGCCAGCTTCGACGCCATCGCCCCGATGGTCTACTGGGAGAACCGCGACCCGGCCACCGACGTCGCCGGGGCCATCGCCACGCTGGCCCCGCTCGGCAAGCCCATCCTTCCCATCGGCCAGGCCTACAACGGCGCCGCCGAGGGCGGCCCGGACCGTGACCCGCCGAAGGAGCAGATCGTCGCCTTCATGAACACCGCCATGGCCAAGGGCGCGGTCGGCGTGTCGTTCTGGGTCTGGAACCACGCCACCGCCGACCAGTGGTCGGCCATCGGCCAGGCCATCGCCTGGGAGCTTCCCGCCGGCGGCCGGGCCGCCTCCAGTGCCGCCGCCGTGTTCCTCCAGCGGGTGCTCGGCGTCCTCGGCCAGCCCGTGGCCCAGGACGGGATGATCGGCCCGGCGACCCGGGCGGCCATCGCCGCCGTCCAGCAGAGCCTCGGCCTGCCCGCCACCGGCATGCTCGACGCCGCCACGGCCCGCTCGATCACCGGCCCGCGCCGCTAGACGACTCGGCCCACCCGAGTCCGCCGCCCTCACCGTCGATCCGGCACAGCGTCCGGGACAGCCGCACCGACGCCCGGTCCGGGGCCGTGACGAGGACGGGGGCGCGGCCGAGCACCGTGTGGTCCACCGCCGCCGGGTCGCCGACGCCGACGGTGTCCACGCCGGCGTGGTCGCCCGCTCCGATCCAGGCGAGCCGGCCCGGCAGTGGCGCCGACCACCAGTCGAGGACGCCGGAGCTGCGCGACCGGAACCCCGTCCCGGCCACCGCGATGCGGTCCTCGACCAGGAGGATCTCGCCGTGGACCCGGCCGGGCTGGGCGTAGCCGGCCGCCTGCGGGCCTCCGGGGGCGGGCCCGGACGGCGACACGCCGCCGGGCTCGGCGGTGGCCTCCCACTCCAGGTCGAGGCCGACCGGGAGGCGCTCGCCCCACTCGTCGCCCCAGGCGTCGGCCGGGTCGTCGTAGGCGACGCCGAAGGCCTCCAGGCCGACGCTCCAGTGCTCCAGCGGCGTCTCGCAGACGAGCTCGCCCCACAGCCCGTCGGCCCGCACTTCGAGGCCGGCCCGGGGCAGCGGGACATCGTGGTCCCGCACCGCGACGAGCCGGGGCGTCAGCAGGCCCGTCCACCACCAGGCCCGACCCTGGTTGGGGAGCAGCGCCAGGCGCACGAACCCGCCGAGGGCGCCGTCGGGGCCCTCGGCGGCGAAATCGATCTCCCAGGCGTCGGCCCACCACGGCTCGGTCCCCGGGGGGCGCCGGTGTTCGTCGCTCGGTCGGGCCATAGCGGAACAGACTTGCCCGATTGCCGCTCACCGGCCCCATCCGGGCCCCGGTACCGTGATTCCATGGCCGCTGGGCGGATCACCCGCCGGCAGATGCTGGGGCTCCTGGGCGCCGGTTTCCTCACCGCCTGCAGTTCGACGCGCCGCCAGCAGGGCGCGGCCGTGGGCTCGACGTCGACGGCGTCCTCGACGGCGGCGACCGCCACCACCGCCCCGCACCCGGTGGGCGACCCGACCTTCGACACGGTCCATCCGATGTCGGGCTTCGTGGCCTTCGGCGACTTCGGCGGCGGGCCGGCCCAGGGGGCGGTGGCGGCCGAGATCCTGCAGTGGGTCGGCGACGGGCACCGGGTCGACGTCATCGTCACCACCGGCGACAACGTCTACGACGTCGGGTCGCCGAGCCTCTTCGAGGCCTACCTCGTGGCGCCCTACCGGGCGCTCCAGACCGGCGGGCAGCGGCCGATCTGGGCCACGCTCGGCAACCACGACGTGGCCACGGCCCACGGCGCCGAGCAACTGGCCTTCCTGCACCTGCCGCCGCTGCCGTTCGTGAAGACGCTGCCCGGCGTGCGGTTCCTGTTCCTCGACGCCAACCACCCCGACGACGCCCAAGCCCGGTGGCTGGCCGACCAGCTGGCCGACCCGGCGCCGCCGCCGTTCACCGTGGCCGTGTTCCACCAGCCGGTCTTCTCCTGCGGGCCCCACGGCCGCACCGCCGCGGTCATCAGCCACTGGTACCCGCTGCTCGACTCGGGCAAGGTGTCGCTGGTCCTGAACGGCCACGACCACGACTACCAGAGGTTCCTCTCCGCCGAGGGCACCACGTTCATCGTCACCGGCGGCGGCGGCCAGACGCTCTACCCGCTGATCCCCGGCTGCAGCGCTCCCGAAATGCGCGTCGGCGTGGTCAAGAACCACTTCACCGGTATCGAGGTCTACTCCGACCGGATGGCCGTCACCGCCGTCGCCACCGATGGGAAGATCATCGACCGGGTCGACATCCCGGCCGTCCTGCCAACGCCGTAGGCGGCGCAGGCGCCGCCTACGGTTGTTTCTGGCGGCGGGCCCCTGCCCTCCGGGCATCCCGCCGCGGTGCCGTGGGGCCCCAACCCCACGGCGGGTGCTCGTGGCTAGACGAACTGGGTGACGTCGGCCTGCTTGGAGCGGACGGCGTCGGCCGCCGTGCGGAGGTGGGCGACCTCGTCGTCGGTCAGCGGGAGCTCCACGATCTCCTCTACGCCGTTGCGGCCGAGCCGGGCCGGGACGCCGAGGTAGACGTCGGAGATGCCGTACTGGCCCGTCATCCAGGCGCAGACGGGCATCAGGGCCTTGCTGTCGCTCACGACCGCCTTGACCATGGCGGCGGCGGCCGAGGACGGCGCGTAGTAGGCCGAGCCGGTCTTGAGCAGCCCCACGATCTCCGCTCCGCCGTCCCGGGTCTTCCGGACGAGCTCCTCGATCGTCTCGGCGTCCGCCACCTCGGCCAGGGGCTTCCCGGCCACCTTCACCTGGCTCGGAACCGGGACCATCGTGTCGCCGTGGCTGCCGAGCGTGATGGCCTCGACCTCCAGCGGGGAGACACCGAACCGCTCGGCCACGAAGTGCTGGAAGCGGGCGGTGTCGAGCATCCCCGCCTGGCCCATGACCCGCTGGTGCGGGAAGCCGCTCACCTGGGCGGCCAGGGCGGTCATCTCGTCGAGCGGGTTCGACACCACGATCAGGATCGAGTCCGGCGAGCCGGCCACGAGCTGGCGGGTGACGTCGCCGACGATCTTGGCGTTGACCTCCAGCAGGTCCATCCGGCTCATGCCCGGCTTGCGGGGAAGGCCGGCGGTGATGACGCACACGTCGGAGCCGGCCGTCTCGTCGTAGGAGTTGCTGCCGGTGATGCGGGTCTCGAACCGCTCGATCGGGCGGCTCTGCATCATGTCGAGGGCCAGCCCCTGGGGCTTGTCCTCGATGATGTCGACCATCACGACCTCGTCGACGATGTCGGCCTCGGCGACGCGCAGGGCGGTGGTGGACCCGTAGAACCCGGATCCCACGATCGTGACCTTCATGGCGGCCTCTCCTGAACGGGACGACGGCGAGTGGGCCGACTCTATCGGCGCCGGAACCGAACGCCGTTATCGCTCGTGGAGGAGCACGCGGCGGGCCTCGCCGAGTTCCACGATCCGCTCCGCCGCCCCGCCGTGGGCCGCCCCGTGGTCGGGATGGGCCAGCCGGACGAGGCGCCGGAACCGGCGCAGGACGTCCTCCCGTTCCGGAGCGGCCTCGGGGCCGAAGCCCAGCACCTCCATGGCCCAGCGGCGCTCCGCCGGCACGCCCCACCACACGTCGGCGGCCCGGCCCTTCCCCGGCGCGGCAGCGGCCGGCCCCCGGCTGAAGTCCCCGTTGGCCTGCTGCACGTGGGTCACCCACCGGGCGGTGATGCCCTCGGGTAGCACGCCGGGACGCTCGACGGCGCTCTCGATCGCCCGGAGCGCCAGCTGCCGGGGATAGGACGCCATGGCGGCGGCGGCCATCACGGCCCCGAGGATCTGCGGGACGGGATGGTGGCCGTGGACGTCGAGTTCGGCGACGAGCCCGCCGGCTTCGCCGAGGAGCCGGTGCCGGGAGTAGGCCAGGCCCTCGGTGTCGACCTGGAGCCGGAAGCGCAGCGCCCGCCGCGGCACGGAGAGCCCGGTCCGGGCTTCGCGGAGCAGAACGGGCAGCGCCTCGGCCTGCTCCTCGTCGAGCCCGTCCACCGTCGTGGCGACGACGCAGGCCAGCAGCAGCGGGCCGTAGCCGGGGTGACCGGTGGGCAGCACCCGGTCGCCGAGGGCGACCCGCCGCGTCGGCATGTGCCGCCGGGTGTGGCGGACGGTCAGCTCGGCCAGGAGCAAGCGGTGCCCTTTCCCCTCGGGTGCGAGATCCCATCATGCCCGCGACGCGTCGTTGCCGGCCGCGCGAGGCGGCCGGCAACGACGGCGAGCTGAGATATCGCTGTGGGGCTTTAGAACTGCCCTCCGACCCGCCAGCCTTCGTCGCCCAGCAGGCCGCCGAGCCACCCTTCCCGGTCGTTCCGCCAACCGGTGGTGCTGTTGGATCCTCCGGACTGGCCGAGGTAGGCGTCGGCTACGGGGTTGTCGCCGGTGATGCTGGCGCCGTCGATGCCGAAGGCGCTCACACCGTTGGCCCAGGAGGCGTTCGAAGGCGCCAGCGGGCCCCTGGCGTCGAGCACCACGGGCAGGTGGATGTTGCGGCCGCGCTCCCGGATGCCGAAGGCCGGCCCGTGCTCGGTGTTGGTCAGGCCCCAGGCGGGCCCGTCGTCGCCGGCGACGTTGAGGCCGAAGGCCCCGCCCCGGTCGGAACCGTGGTGCTCGTGCCCGCCGTCGGCCAGGGCCGGGACGGCCGTGGCCAGACCGAGGCTGAGCCCCAGCGCGATTCCTACGGCACCGGCTCGTCGAATGGTCGTCACCCTTGTTCTCCTTCATCCGCCGGCACCGCCGCCGGCCTCCCCTATCGCCGGAGTGATTCCACCCAAAGTGGGCAAATACCTCCTTCGGCGCGAAATAACCTGGAAACTGGTGCCGCTGCCGATCAGCTGGGGGGCGGCACGCCACAGCGATCACCGGAGACGGCCGGCGGCCGGCGAAGCCGGCCGCTACGGAGGAGCCCGGCGGAGGCCGGGCGGGGTCGGCGGCCGGCGAAGCCGGCCGCTACGGAGGAGCCCGGCGGAGGCCGGGCGGGGTCGGCGAAGCCGACCAGAAAAAACTGCCGGCCGCCCGAAGGCGGCCGGCAGTGGAGCAAGCGCAAGCTCTGTTACAGAATCCCGCCGAGGAGACCTCCGCCGCCGCTCAGCAGGCCGCCGAGAACGCCGCCGGCCGCGCCGGTGACGATGCCGCCGACCGCGCCGGACGGGTTGGCGAAGCTCCCTTCCCCACCGACTTGGGGGTTGGCCACCACGGCGCCGACGGCGCTCAACGCACCGAGACCGCCGAGCAGGCCGTCACCGCCGCCGCCGGCCAGGCCGCCGACGACGTCCCCCACCGTGTTCGAGCCGGCCAGCACTCCGCCGTCGGGCCCGAACACCCCTCCCTGACCGGCGAGGAGGCCGCCGACCAGACCACCGAGCAGACCGCCGTCGACTGCTCCCAGCACGCCGCCGACTGCCGGCAGCGGAGCCGGGCCCGACGTATCGGCGAGAGCCGGAAGGGTGCTCGCCGCGCCGAGGCACAGACCGAGGACGAGACCCGCCGCTCCTACCCGTCGTACCGTCGATGACACTGCAGCCTCCTTGCCGCTGTTGGTTTCTCTGTCCGTCATTACGAGTGAGGGCCCTTGGGCTTCCGCCACGGGGCCAATGGCGGAAGCTCAGGTGCGCTCCCCTCACAATTCGACTAAAAGTGGGCTTACACCTCTCTGCGCGCGAATCCGACGACGAGGATTTCCGTACCGCAAAAAGAACCGCAGGCCACCAGCGGGATGGCCTGCGGTTCTTCGTCACTGCTTGGCACTGCTACTGGTACTGCACTGGCTGGGCACCGCCCCCGGCCAGCGGGAGGCCGGTGCGGGTGTCGTGCCGTACCGGCCGCCCAGCAGGCCGGTGAGCAGACGGGAACGGAGTTACAGGATGCCGCCGAGGAGGCCGCCGCCGAGCAGGCCGCCGAGGACGCCACTGCCGCCGACCACCGGGAGACCGGCGACGATCGGGCCGACCACCGGCAGACCGCCGGCGGCCAGGCCGCCGTCACCGACGATCGGCAGGCTGGCGACGATCGGGCCGACCAGCGGAAGCCCGCCGGCCAGGCCGGTCACAGTCCCGACCGCGCCGCTGATACCGGCGTCCTGGGTGGTGGCCGCACCGCCGACGATGCCGCCGACGATGGGCAGGTTGGAGACCATCGGGCCGACGACCGGCAGGCCGCCGGCGATGCCGCCGGCGGTGCCGACGACGTTGGCGGCGATGGGACCGACGACGGGCAGGCCGCTGACCAGCCCACCGGCTCCGCCGGCCATCAGGCCGCCGACGATCGGCAGGCCGCCGCCGCCGAGCAGGCCGCCCACGAGGGGCAGACCGCCGAGGAGGCCGCTGGCCGCGCCGGTCGCGCCGGTGGCGGTGTCGTTCACGGTGTTCACAGCGCCGTTGACGTCGCTGCTCACGTCCTGCCCGGGCAGGAAGCTCACGAAGGGCAGGTTGCTGAGCGTGTTGCCCAGGTTCGAGATCGCGTCAGCCGAACCGGAGTCCGACTGGGCCGCGAAAGCGGGAATGGTGCCGGCCGCGCCGAGTGCAAAGCTCAGGACGGCGACGGCGGCACGCCGTTGCGTCTTCTTGGACAAGGTTCTCCCTTTCTTCACCCACCGGCCACCACGCCGGCGAATCGGCAGCGTCGCCACTGCGACCGCAGCCGAAATTCGGATACCAGTGCCCCAGCGAGTGATTCGACGGGAGTGGGAAGATTCCTCCCCTTCGGCCGATCTCGGCCTTCAGCCGAGCAGCGCCAGGGCGGCGTTGAACGTCGGGCTCGGCCGCATCGCCGCCTCGGCCCGGGCCGGATCGGGGACGTAGTAGCCGCCGATGTCGACCGGCTGCCCCTGGACGGCGTTGAGTTCGGCCACGATGCTCGCCTCGTCGGCGGAGAGCCGCTCGGCCACCGGGGCGAAGCGGGCGGCGAGCTCGCGGTCGTCGGCCTGGGCGGCCAGGGCCTGGGCCCAGTACAGGGTGAGGTAGAAGTGGCTGCCGCGGTTGTCGAGCTCGCCGCACTTCCGGGACGGGGACTTCCCGGTGTCGAGCAGCTCGCCGGTGGCCCGGTCGAGGGTGTCGGCCAGGATCTGGGCCCGGGCGTTGCCGGTGGCCGAGGCCAGCAGCTCGAAGGAGGCGGCCAGGGCCAGGAACTCGCCGAGTGAGTCCCACCGGAGGTGGTTCTCCTTCAGGAACTGCTGGACGTGCTTGGGCGCCGAGCCACCGGCGCCGGTCTCGAACAGCCCGCCGCCGGCCAGCAGCGGGACGATCGAGAGCATCTTGGCGCTCGTCCCCAGCTCCAGGATCGGGAAGAGGTCGGTGAGGTAGTCGCGCAGGACGTTGCCGGTGACGGAGATCGTGTCCTCGCCCTTGGCGATGCGCTCCACCGACAGGCGGGCGGCATCGACGGGGGGCAGGACCTCGATCTGCAGACCCGTCGTGTCGTGCCCGGGCAGGTAGCGGTCGAGCTTCCTGATCAGCTCGGCGTCGTGCGCCCGGTCGCGGTCGAGCCAGAAGACCGCCGGTACGCCGCTGGCCCGGGCCCGGTTCACCGCCAGCTTGACCCAGTCGCGGACCGGGGCGTCCTTCGTCTGGCAGGCCCGCCAGATGTCGCCGGGTTCGACGGCGTGCTCCAGTAGAACCGCGCCGCCGGCGTCGACGACCTGCACGGTGCCGGCAACGGCGATCTCGAACGTCTTGTCGTGCGAGCCGTACTCCTCGGCCGCCTGGGCCATGAGCCCGACGTTGGGGACGGATCCCATGGTGGCGGGGTCGAGCGCGCCGTGCTCCCGGCAGTGGTCGATCACCGCCTGGTAGACGCCGGCGTAGCTGTGGTCGGGGATGACGGCCTTGGTGTCGGCCAGCTCGCCGGCGGCGTTCCACATCTTCCCGGAGTCCCGGATCATCGGCGGCATGGAGGCGTCGATGATGACGTCGGACGGCACGTGGAAGTTCGTGATGCCCCGGTCGGAGTCGACCATGGCCACCGGCGGGCGCCGCTCGAAGGTCGCCTCGATCGCCGCCTCGATCGCCGCCCGCTCGGCGTCCGGGAGCTTCTGGAGAGCCAGGAGGATGGCGGCCAGGCCGTTGTTGGGGTTGGCGCCGATGCGCTCCAACGTCTCGCCGTACTCGGCGAAGACGTCGTCGAAGAACACCCGCACGGCGTGGCCGAAGATGACCGGGTCGGAGACCCGCATCATCGTGGCCTTGAGGTGCAGCGAGAACAGGACTCCCTTTGCCCCGGCGTCCTCGATCTGGGCGGCCAGGAATTCGTACAGGGCGGCTTTGCTCATCAGGGTGGCATCGACGATTTCCCCCGCCTCGAGCGGGGCCGGCGGCCGCAGCACGGTGACCGTGCCGTCCGGGGCGAGGTGCCGGATGGTGAACTCGGTGGCCGCCTCGACCGTGACCGAGCGCTCGTTGGACCGGAAGTCCCCGGCGCTCATCGTGGCGACATGGGTCTTCGAGTCGGGCGACCACGGCCCCATCCGGTGGGGATGCTTCTTGGCGTAGTTCTTGACCGAAGCGGGGGCCCGCCGGTCGGAGTTCCCTTGCCGGAGAACGGGGTTGACGGCGCTGCCGGTGACCTTCTTGTACCGGGCCTGCAGCTCCCTCTCCTCGGCGGTCGACGGCTCGTCGGGGTAATCGGGCAGGCCGTAGCCCTTGCCCTGCAGTTCGGCGACGGCCGCCTTCAGCTGGGGGATCGAGGCGCTGATGTTGGGCAGCTTGATGATGTTGGCCTCGGGCCGGTCGACGAGGTCGCCGAGCTCGGCCAGGGCGTCGCCGACCCGCTGCCCGTCGGTGAGGTACTCGGGGAACTGGGCCAGGATCCGTCCGGCCAGCGAGATGTCGCGGCTTTCGACGGCAACGCCGGCCGCGGCGCCGAAGGCCTGGATGATCGGCAGGAACGAGTACGTCGCCAGCGCCGGCGCTTCGTCGGTGTGGGTGTAGATGATCTTCATCGTCTCCATCGGGGCGAAGACTAGAGACCGGCCCGCCGTTCGGCCGCCTCGACGGCGTTGCGGAGCAGCAGGGCGATCGTCATCGGGCCGACGCCGCCGGGCATCGGCGCCAGCCAGCCGGCGACGTCGCCGACGTCGGGAGCGACGTCGCCGACGAGCCCGGCCTCGCTCCGGGTGATCCCGACGTCGAGGACGGCGGCGCCGGGCTTCACTATCTCCGCCGTGACGAAGCCCGCCCGTCCGACGGCGACGACGAGGATGTCGGCCTGGCGGGTGAAGAACGGGATGTCGGCGGTGCCGGTGTGGCACTGGGTCACGGTGGCGTTGGCGTTGGGCTCCTTCAGGCTGAGGAGCATGGCCAGCGGCCGGCCGACGGTCGTGCCCCGGCCGACCACGACGACGTGGCGGCCGGCGATCGGGACCTCGCCCCGGACCAGCAGCTCCTGGATCCCGAGCGGCGTGCAGGGCCGGGGGCCGGGGAGGCCGAGGGCCAGCCGGCCGAGGTTGACGGGATGGAGGCCGTCGGCGTCCTTGTCGGGATCGACGGCCATGAGGATCTCGCCGGCGTCGAGGTGGGCGGGCAGCGGGAGCTGGACGATGTAGCCGTCGACGAGGGGATCGGCGTTGAGCTCGGCGACGAGGTCGAGCACCTCTTTCTGCGTGGTGGTGGCCGGGAGATCGTGGCGGAACGACGTGACCCCGACCGCGGCGCTGGCCCGGTGCTTGCCCCCCACGTAGGAGTGGCTGCCGGGATCGTCGCCGACCAGGATCGTGGCCAGCCCGGGGACGACGCCGCGCTCCGCCAGGCGGGTGCAGCGTTCGGTCAGATCGGCCTTGACCGCCGCCGAAGCGGCCTTGCCGTCGAGGATGCGTGCCGTCATTCGGAGGTCTCCCGATTCAGTGGCGGAAGTGGCGTCGGCCGGTGAACACCATGACCGCGCCGGCCTCGTCGGCGGCGGCGATCACCTTCTCGTCGCCCACGGAGCCGCCGGGCTGGACGATGGCCGCCGCCCCGGCGGCCACGGCGGTGTCGACGCCGTCGCGGAAGGGGAAGAAGGCGTCGCTGGCGCAGACGCCGCCCCGGGCCCGCCCGTCGGCCTTCTTGGCCGCCATCTCGGCCGAGTGGACCCGGCTCTGCTGGCCGGCGCCGATGCCGTAGGCCACGCCGCCCCTGGCCAGGACGATGGCGTTGCTGCCGGTGGCGGCGCAGACCTTCATGGCGAAAGCCATGTCGTCCATCTGCTCGTCGGTCGGGGCGACCTTGGTCACGACCTTCCAGGTCGAACGGTCCTCATCCGCCGGGTCGGTCTCCTGCACCAGGAAGCCGCCGCCCGCCCGGCGGAGGTCGATCCCGCCCGGTGTGTAGGGCGGGCACTCCAGCAGCCGGAGGTTCTTCTTCCCGGCCA
>Ga0070741_10012274_pt1 | contig 15538 bp, 15 predicted proteins | sample Coa_R1_4_FD_66440 | JGI IMG/M metagenome (GOLD analysis project Ga0070741, IMG submission 66440) | Surface soil microbial communities from Centralia Pennsylvania, which are recovering from an underground coalmine fire - Coalmine... | ecosystem: Environmental > Terrestrial > Soil > Unclassified ... | reverse complement strand
TCCTCGAGTGACTCGCAGCTCTCCAGCTTCCGGCGCAGCTGCTCCAGCCGGTCGACCTGCTCCTGGATGTTGATGACTGCCTCGGGGACAGGATTAATCCTGTCCCCGAGCCTCCTTCTCATGCCGCGCGAGGGCGCCCAGGATCCCGTTCACGAGCCGGCCCGCGTCCTCGGACGCGTACCGCTTCGCCAGGCTGACCGCCTCGTCGATCGCCACCTCGAGCGGGACCGTACCTTGCTCGAGCTCGTGGACGCCAATGCGGAGGACGTTCCGCTCCAGGGTGCCGAGCTGCTTCGCGGGCCAGTCGCCGGACACCGAGCTGATCCGCTCGTCCAGCTCGTCCGCGCGCGCGGCGACCGCTTCCGCGAGCCCGCGCGCGAACTCGTCGACCTCGCCGTCGTAGTTCGTGCCGATCGGCTGCCCGGTCAGGTCCCACTGGTAGAGGAGGAAGAGAGCGGTGCGCCGCGCCGCCCGCCGCGAGAGCGTCATGCGGCGAAGTGCTCGTCGACGAACGAGGTGTCGTACTCGCCGCGCGCGAACGCGTCGCTGCGCAGCACCTCGATCGCGAAGTCGCGCGTGGTCGCGATCCCCTCGACCTCGAGCTCGCCGAGCGCCCGCAGGCCGCGCGCGATCGCCTCCGGCCGGTCGGCCGCCCACACGCACAGCTTCGCGATCAGCGAGTCGTAGTTCGGCGGGATCACGGAGCCCGTCTCGACGTGAGTGTCGAGCCGCACTCCCGGGCCGCCGGGGACGCGCAGCCGCTCGATCCGACCGGGCGACGGCGCGAACCCGTTCGCCGGGTCCTCGGCGTTGATCCGGATCTCGATCGCGTGGCCCGAGCGCGGCGCGCGGCCGGTCGCGGCGAGCGGCTTGCCGGCTGCGACACGGAGTTGCTCCCGGACGATGTCGATCCCGGTGACGAGCTCCGTGACCGGGTGCTCGACCTGCAAGCGGGCGTTCATCTCGATGAAATAGAACTCGCCGTCTCCGCCAAGGAGAAACTCGAGCGTGCCGGCGTTCGCGTAGCCGGTGGCGAGGCACGCACGCTCGGCGGCGGCCTCCATCGCCTCCCGCGACTCGGCCGTCAGCGCCGCCGACGGCGACTCCTCGACAAGCTTCTGGTGGCGGCGCTGGATCGAGCACTCGCGCTCGCCGAGGGTGAGCACGCCGCCGTTGCCGTCGGCGAGCACCTGGATCTCCACGTGCCGGGCGGGGACGAGCGCCTTCTCCAGGTACAGGCTCCCGTCGCCGAACGCGGCGTCCGCCTCGCCGGAGGCGGTCGCGAACGCGGACTCGAGCTCATCCGCCGACTCGACCAGCCGCATGCCTCGGCCTCCTCCCCCCGCCGCGGCCTTCAGCAGCACCGGGAAGCCGATCTCGGGCGCGAGCTGCTTCGCCTGCGCGAGCGTCGTCGCCTCCTCGGTGCCGGGGACGAGCGGGACGCCTGCGGCGCGCATCGCCGCCTTCGCCTCGACCTTGTCGCCCATCTGCGCCATCACCTTCGCGTCGGGGCCGACGAAGACGAGGTCGTTGTCGGCGCACGCCTCGACGAACTCCGGCCGCTCCGAGAGGAACCCGTAGCCGGGGTGGACGGCCTCGCACCCCGTCGTCACTCCGGCGGCGACGACGGACGCGATGTTCAGGTAGCTCTCGCTCGGCGGCGGCGGGCCGATGCAGACGGCCCGGTCGGCCGTCCGCACGTGGGCTGCGTCGCGGTCGGCGGTGGAGTAGACCGCGACGGCCTCGATCCCGAGCTCGCGCAGCGTCCGGATCACCCGGACCGCGATCTCGCCGCGGTTCGCGACCAGGACGCGCTTGAACATCTAGATGAGTGGCGGGCGGCCGTTGACCGGCTCGAGCTCGAACAGCGGCTCGCCGTACTCGACCGCCTGCGCGTTGTCCGGGAAGATCCGCCGGACGATCCCCTCCCGGTCCGCCTTCACCTCGTTCATCAGCTTCATCGCCTCGAGGATGCAGAGCGTCTGGCCGACGGCGACGGCGTCGCCCTCCTCGACGAACGGCGGCGCGCCGGGCGACGGCGCCCGGTAGAAGGTGCCGACCATCGGCGCCTCGATCCTGAACAGCCCGCCGTCGGACGACGGCGGCCCCGGGGGCGCCACGGCCGGGAGCTCTTCGTCGACCGCGGGCGCGGCGGGCGGCGCGATGCCCGCCTCGCCCGGCTCCGGTGTGCGCCGGACGGTGACCCGCAGGCCGGCGTCCTCGATCGTCACCTCGCCGACACCCGACTCCTGGACGATGCGCACGATCTCGCGGATGCGCTCCGCGCGCGTGGCGTCGACGCCGCCGCCCTCGAGCGACTCCTCGCGGCCGCGGCCGCGGATCGTCCGTAGCAGCGGCTCGGCCTCGTCGCCGAAGAGCGCGAGCAGCACCAGCTCCTCCTCGCTGGCGGCGAGGCCGGAGTAGCGCTCGCGCAGCTCCTCGAGCGCAGGTGCGGCCGGCGCGGGCGAGGCACCGCCGGAGACGAGCTCGACGGCGCGGCCCACGGCGGGGTCGATGTCGCCCGGCGGGTCGCCGTAGTGGCCGCCGAGCAGGTCGCGGAGCTCGTCGACGACGGTCTGGTAGCGCTCGGCGCCGAGGACGTGCAGGAGCGCCTGCGACGCGAGCACCTGACCGATCGGCGCCGCGAGCGGCGGCCAGCCGGCCTCGGTGCGGATCCGCTCGAGCTCGCCGATCACCTCGTCGAGCCGCTCCCCGGCGGCGTGCGCGCGCAGGTGGACGTCGAGCGCGGCGACGAGCCCCGCCGGCAGGCTGTGCTGCGCCGCGCGCGTCGCGATGCGCGGTGCCAGCGGCGGCACCGGCTGATCGCTGATGTGCTCGTCGACGAGGTCCGCGGCTGCCCAGAGCGCGCCGATGTCGACGTCCGTACCGAGGCCGAGACCCTGGAGCGCGTCGGCGAGCGCCTCGCCGGAGGCGCGGTGGAGGACGAGCGCGACCGGGTACACCGCCGCGGCGATCAGGTCCGCGCCCGCGCGCGCGGCTTCGATTCCGGCCGCAAGCGCGGTCCCGCCGGCGCCCTGGCAGTAGAGGCCGACGGGTAGCCCGCTCTCGGAGCGGATCGCCTCGATCAGCTCACGCACGCGATGGGGCTCGAGCGCGCCGGACGGGTCGTGGACGAGGACGCGCGCCGCACCGAGCTCCGGTAGGCGCCGGGCCCGGTCGACGAGCGTGTCGGTCTCGCCGGAGGGGCCCGGGCTGTAGACGAGGCCCGCGTCGAACTCGCGGTCCGCGCGGGTGATCGCCTCGGCGGCCTCGCGGAGGTTCGAGACGTCGTTCAGCGGGTCGTGGAGGCGGAAGACGTCGATCCCGCTCTCGGCGGACGACTCGACGAAGCGCCGGACGAAGTCCGGCCCGACGGGTCGCGAGCCGACGAGGAAACGGCCGCGGAGCGCCAGCGCGAGCGGCGTCTTCGTCCGCGCTCGCAGGGCGCGGATCCGCTCCCACGGGCTCTCCACGCCCCGCTTGACGGCGGCGTCGAAGCAGCCGCCGCCCGACACCTCCAGGTACGCGAACCCCGCCGAGTCGAGGATCTCCGCGAGCCGGAGCTGCTCTGCCGTCGGCATCACGCCGGCGAGCGGCTCCTGGCCGAGCAGCCGGATGGTGGTGTCGACGAGGGCCGGCATCTAGCGCGTCAGCCTAACGCGGCCGCTAGAGTCCAGAAGCCCGTGCGCTGGCTCGTCGTCGTCCTCCTCGCCCTCACGATCGTCGGCACCGCGACCGCCGGCCGCGTGGTCGGCGTCGGGGGGAACAAGAACGGCGAGGACGTCAGGATCGACGTCGGCGACGCGATCGTCGTCTCGCTCTCGTCGTCGAGCGCAGGAGGCTGGCGGCTGGCGTCCGTGAACCGTCGGATCCTGCGGCCCGACGCCGTGTCCTACATCCCCGCCCTGCGACGCTCGACCGTCGCCGGCTACGGCGGCGTGCAGGTGCTGATCTTCAGCGCCGTCCGCCGTGGCGAGACCGTCCTGAAGCTGAGCTACCGCGCGGGCGGCGCCAGCCGGACGTTCTCGCTCGGGGTCAGGGTTCAGCCCCCCGGCAGCTAGACCGGTCAGGCGCGCGAGATGTAGCGCCGCTCGCGCGGGTCGACCTTGATCCGGTCGCCGACGTTGACGAAGAGCGGCACCTGGACGACCGCGCCCGTCTCCAGCGTCGCCGGCTTCGTCACGTTCGAGACCGTGTCGCCCCGGATGCCGGGCTCCGTCTCCTTCACGGCCAGCTCCACCGACGCGGGCAGCTGCACTCCCGCCGGCTTGCGGTCGACCATCAGCAGCTGGACGCTGCTCGACGGCTCGAGGAAGTCGAGCGCGTCCTCGACGGTCGCGCGCGGAAGGGAGAGCTGCTCGTACGTTCCCTCGTCCATGAAGACGACCTCGTCGCCGGCGTCGTACAGGTACTGGACCTGCTTCACCTCCGTGTGTACGCGGTTGAACTTCTCCCCCGCCCGGAACGTCTTGTCGACGACGGCGCCGGATTCCAGCGCCTTCAGCTTCGTCCGAACGAACGCCCCGCCCTTGCCCGGCTTGACGTGCTGGAACTCGACGATCCGCCACGGCTCGCCGTCGACCTCGATGTGCATGCCGTTCTTGAACTGGTTCGTGTTGACGACGTCCGCCATCGGCGCGCCAGTCTAGCGGCACGCAAACCAGGGACAGACCCCGTCGGAGTCTGTCCCTGCTCCAACGGTCACGAGACCGTCACGAGCTCCTTCGTGAAGGTGGTCAGGATCTGCGGGCCGTCTTCGTCGACGATCACGAGGTCCTCGATCCGGATGCCGCCGAGGCCGGGGTGATAGATGCCAGGCTCGACCGTGCAGACGCTGTTGGGCGCGAGGACGTCCTCGCTCTCCGGCCGCAGGCGCGGCTGCTCCTGGAGCTCCATGCCAAGCCCGTGCCCGAGGCCGTGGCCGAAGAGCTCGCCGAGACCGTCGGCCGCGATCACGTTGCGCGCGACCGCGTCCGCCTCGCGTCCGCCGACGCCCGGCGCGACCGCGTCCAGCGCCGCGAGCTGCGCGCGCAGGCAGACGTCGTACGAGCGGGCGAGCTCGTCGGGAAGCTCGCCGGTCGCGAAGGTGCGCGTGCAGTCGGAGTAGTAGCCGCCGAGCTTCGCAGCGGCGTCGACGACGACCGTCGTGCCCGCCTCGATCACGCGGTCGCTGGTCGTCGCGTGCGGCTGCGCGCCGCCCGGACCGGCGGCGACGATGATCGGGAACGCCGGCTCGTCGGCGCCCAACTCGCGCATCAGGGACTCCAGCCACCAGGCGATCTCCTTCTCGGTCCGCCCGACGAAGGGCTGCTCGGCCAGCCGCTCGAAGCACTCGTTGGTGATCGCCACGGAGCGGCTGATCGCCTCCAGCTCGGCCTCCTCCTTCACCGCGCGAACGCCCTGGACGAGCTCGTAGCGCGGGACGAGCTCGAACCCTGCCGCGACCAGCACCGCCCACTCCGCGTAGGTGAGCACCTCCGCCTCGAACTCGAGCCGGTCGGGTAGCTGCCCGCCGAGCCCCGAGTAGACGTTCCGGGGCGTCTCGACGACCTCGAGCCCCGTGGCGCGCGCCTTCTCCAGGTAGCGGAAGTCGGTGAAGATGCGCAGCCGGTCCGGCTCGACGAGCAGAACCGCGTTCGTCGACTCGAGCCCCGTCAGGTAGCGCACGTTGACGGGCTTCGAGACGAGCAGCGGCGCCTCGATCAGCGCGCGGACCCGGTCGACGCGCGTTTCGAAGCTGACGCCTTCGGCGTCACGACCTCGCCTCGCACCAACCTCGACAGCTTCGCTGTCGGCTTTGTGCTCGGCTTCGTCTCTCACCGCCGCCCCGCAAGGAACTCGAGTGCCTCCCGGTAACCCTCGGGGCCCTTGCCGACGATGCGCTTCGCGGCCAGGTCGGAGACGACCGAGAAGCGGCGCCACTCCTCGCGCTCGTCCACGTTCGAGAGGTGAACCTCGACCACGGGCGCTCCGAAGAGCTCGAGCGCGTCGCGGATCGCGTAGCTGTAGTGCGACCACGCGCCGGGGTTGACGATCACGCCGCTGGCCGCGTCCAGCGCCTCGTGGCACCACTCGACGAACTGCCCCTCGTGGTTCGTCTGCCGGCAGCGGACGCGCAACCCGAGGTCGCTCGCCCACTCGTAGATGCGCGTCTCGAGCTCGGAGATCGACAGGCCGCCGTACAGCTCCGGGTCGCGCCGGCCGAGCTGGTCGAGGTTGACGCCGTTCAGGACGTCGATCTGCACCGCGGCACCTTACTCGGCAATCAGCGCGTCCAGCGCCGCGCGCACGTCGGGCTCGGGGAGCTCCTCCTCGTGCGCCCCCTCGTCGCCGAGCAGCACGATGCGCAGGCGGCCCTTCTTGTCCCGGAGCAGAGCCTCCCACGCCCGCTCGCGGTCGACGCGTGCCCGCTCCGGGGCGAGCGCCTCGTCGACCGGCGCGGTATCGCGACCCGACAGGCGGAGCGCTGCCTGGAGGCCGAGCGCGACAGCGTGTCCGTGCGGAAGCGCGTAGCCGGACGCGGTCTCGAGCGCGTGCGCGAAGGTGTGCCCGAGGTTCAGCGCGTGCCGCGGCCCGCGGTCGTCCGGATCGCGGAGGCAGAGCGCCGCCTTGTACGCGGCGCAGCGCCGGACGAGCTCCTGGTCGGGCAGCTCCCAGAGCCGCTCGCCCGCGAGCAGCCCGGTCTTCACCGCCTCGGCCATGCCGTTTTGCCGCTCCGCGTCCGGCAGGGTCGCGAGCAGCGCGGGGTCGATCACCGTACGGGCGGGCCAGTGAAACGCACCAACGAGGTTCTTCGCCTCGGGCAGGTCGATCGCCGTCTTGCCGCCGATCGCGGCGTCGACCTGGCCGACGAGGCTCGTCGGCACCGCGACCCAGCGGATCCCGCGCATGTAGGTGGCGGCGGCGAAGCCCGCGAGGTCGGTCGTCGTGCCGCCGCCGAGCGCGACGACCGTGCCGCTCCGGTCGAGCCGGAGCTCGCGCCAGAGGCCCGTGAGGTCGTCGGCGCTCTTGCCGGCGACCTCGTGCGTCGAGGCGAGACGCCGTCCCAGCTCCGGCTGCACGGCCGCGCCGTAGATGCCGGCGACGTGGCGGTCGGCGACGAGCGCGACCTGGCCTTCCCCCGGGACGAGCTCCCCGAGCGACTCGAGCGCGCCGATCGCGACGTGGATCCCGGCGGCGGCGAGGACGGCGTCGTCGGCGTCACGCGCGGTCGCGTCCGCGACCTCGCGGTAGACCGGCAGCCGCTGCTCGTACAGCGTGCGGAACTGGCTCTCCTCGCGTGCCAGCGGGCGGCTGCTTCCGCGGGCGCGTTCCCAGGCGAGCGCCGGGTCGACCTCGACGTGCACGGTGACCGCGTGCTCGCGCAGCGCGCGCCGGATCGCCGGGCTCGTGACGGCGCCGCCGCCGAGTGCGACCACCGCCGCTTTCCCGCGCGAGAGCCGCTCCAGGGCCGCGGCCTGCTCGAGGACGCGGAACTCGCTCTCGCCGCGGCGCGCGAACAGCTCCGGGATCGTCTCGCCTGCGGCCCGTGCGATCTCCTGGTCGAGGTCGACGAACTCGCGCCCGAGCCGCCGCGCGACCTCGAGCCCGAGCGTCGTCTTGCCGGCGCCCATGAACCCGACAAGGGCGAGGTGGCGGTCTAGCGCGGTTGCCAATCGATGCGCTCGCGGTAGGCGTTGTAGGCGGCGACGAAGTCGCCGAGCGCGTCGCCGCCGAACTTCTCACGCGCCGCGCAGGCGAGCTCGAACGCCACCGCCGCCTCCGCCACGACCGCCAGCGCCTCGAGGGCGGAGGTGTCGCTGCGCTCGACGAGCGCCTCGGCCGGCTGGCCCGTGTCGAGGTCGACCGACTGGAGCGGCTGCATCAGCGTCGGCAGCGGCTTCATCGCCGCGCGGACGACGATCTCTTCTCCGTTCGAGACGCCGGCCTCGACCCCGCCGGCGCGGTTCGTCTCGCGGTACAGGCCGCGCTCGTCGCGATGGATCTCGTCGTGCGCCTCCGAGCCGCGCAGGTCGGCGAGCGCGAATCCGTCGCCGATCTCGACGCCCTTCACCGCCTGGATGCCCATCACCGCCGCCGCCAGGCGCGCGTCCAGCCGCGTCTCCCGCGAGGCGTACGAGCCGAGGCCGGGCGGAACGCCGTGCGCGCGTACCTCCACGCGCCCCCCGACCGTGTCGCGAGCCTTGCGGGCCTCGTCGACGCGCTGCTCGAGGTCGTCGCCGAGCGTCGCGCCGGCGACCTCGATCCCGATCTCGTGCAACAGCGCCTTCGCGACGGCGCCGGCGGCGACGATCGCTGCGGTATGCCGGGCGCTCGCCCGCTCGAGCGCGTCGCGGACGTCGGCGAGGCCGTACTTCAGCGCCCCGGCGAGGTCGGCGTGACCAGGGCGAGGCAGCGTTACCGGCTCCTTGCCCTTCCCCTCCGGCTCGCCCTCGGGCGGCCACGGGCTCATCCCCCACGTCCAGTTCTTGTGGTCGCGGTTCCGGACGACCAGGGCGAGCGGCGAGCCGAGCGTCCGTCCGTGCCGGAGCCCGGCGAGCACCTCGACCTCGTCCGTCTCGATCTGCTGCCTCGGACTGCGGCCGTAGCCCTGCTGGCGACGCCTCAGGTCCTCGTCGATCGCCGCCTTGTCGAGGACGAGCCCGGCCGGGAGGCCGCTGACGATCGCAACGAGCGCCGGCCCGTGCGACTCGCCCGCCGTGACGAGCTCGAGCGTCACTTCCCGCTCCGGCGACGGCCAAGCCGGCACCTCCGCTCCCTACCCGCTCCGGCGCCGCCGAAGCCGGCACCTCCGCTCCCTGCCGGCTCCGTCGAGCCTACGCCGCTGATGAGTTCCGTCGGGCCTACGCTCATAGCCGCAAGCCTACGGCGGCGCGCATCACATCGACGGGCGCCGGCTCCCCGGTCCAGAGCTCGAACGACTCGGCGCCCTGGGCGACGAGCACCTCGAGGCCGGTGACGACCGTCGCGCCGGCCTCGCGCGCGGCTCTGGCGGTTGCCGTCTCCGGGTACGGCAGGTCGATCAGGGTCTGTCCCTGGGTCAGGGCCGCGAGCACCTCGTCCCGTTCGGAGGTGGCGTTCACGACCACGTCCGCATCGGCCACGTCCGGGGGCCAGACCCCGCGGCGGGAGAAGACGCGCGCGTCCGGCAAAGCCGCTGCAAATGCCGCTGCCGCGCCGCCGCTTCCGAGGATCGCGGGGCGCTCCGGGGTCAGACCCTTTACAACTGCCGCGTCCGTCGAGCGGCCCTCGACGCGCCCGTCGCGGACGAGGAGAACGTTGACGGACTCGAGGTCGGTCTCGACGAGTCGCGCCGCCTCGGCCTTGTACGGCGCGGTCACGTTCGCGCCGGCGAAGCCGAGCGCGACGAGTCCGCGGATCGCGTCGGCGACTCCGCCCTCCTCGACGAGCAGCGGGAGGTACGCCCAGTCCAGCCCCCGCGCTGCGAACGCCGCGTTCTGCATCGCCGGCGACAGCGACTGCGCGACCGGGTTCCCGATCAGCCCGACGAGCCTGGTGCGGCCGGTTAGCAATCCGTCAGGCCGCGCCGCGTATAGGCGACGAAGGCGTCCGCGCTCGCCGTGAAGAAGTGGCTGCGGCAGTCGGGCTTGCGCACGAAGTACAGGTAGTCGACCTTCGCCGGGTGGGCGGCGGCCTCGATCGAGGCCAGGCCCGGGTTCGCGATCGGCGTCGGCGGCAGTCCGTGAAACCGGCGGGTGTTGTACGGGGAGCTGGACGCGAGCTGCCGCTTGGTGATCGCCTGCGTCGGCGGGATGTCGAGCCCGTAGCGCAGCGTCGCGTCGATCCCGAGCGTCATCCGGTTGTGCAGCCGGTTGTAGATCACGGCCGCGACGAGCGGCCGCTCGCGCGGGACGACGACCTCCTTCTCGATCATCGAGGCGATGATCAGCACGTCGTAGTCGGTCAGGTTCTTCGAGTGCGCGTAGCGCAGGTCGACCTTCGCCCATTTCGTCCGGAAGTCCTCGAGCTGCTTCTCGACGAGCGCCGCGGCCGGATCGGTCTCGAAGACGAAGTACGTGTCCGGGAAGAGGAAGCCCTCCGGCGACCTCGGCGAGCCGAAGCCGGCCGGCAGGCGCTGCGTCCGGGCGGCCTGCAGGTACCCGGCCTTCGTGATCAGCCGGCTCGCCGCGTCCGCGGCGCGAGCCATCTGGTCGACGGTCAGCCCCTCCGGCAGCGTGATCCGCACCTGCTTCGGCGCCGCCACCGTCGTCGTCGTCGTCTCGGGCGCCGTCTCCTCGTCGCCCTTGACAGCGCTCCAGGCCGCCCATCCACCGGCGCCGACGGCTAGCGCGAGCACGACCAGCGCGACCAGCCGCCGCCGGTAAATCTGCTCGCGCGACGGCCGCCGCGTCAGCTTCGGCGGCTCGACCACTCGAGGTAGCTGGAGAGCAGGTGCGCCGCCGCGCGCGCGTCGTCGCCGTCGCCCGGCCCTGCCAGGGTCGTCGTGAAGCGCTCGTCGAAGGTCTCGACCGGAACGTCGACGGCCCCCCGCAGGCTCTCGACGAACCGTTCGGTCTCGCGCGCCTGCTCGCCGCGAGCGCCGCGAAGGGTGAGCGGCAGGCCGACGACGACACGGTCCGCGTGCTCCTCGTGGACGAGCTTGCGCAGCCGGCTGAGGCCGTCGGGCGTCGCCGCCCGCTCGACGACGCACAGCGGGCGAGCGAGGCTGCCGGTCGGATCCGACACCGCCACCCCTGTCCGCGCCGAGCCGTAGTCGAGCGCGATCACCTTCAAAGGTTCGCGAGCGCCGCCTTCGCCGCGTCGAGCGCGGCCTGGACGCCTTCCGGCTTCCTGCCGCCCGCCTCGGCGAGGGTCGGCCGCCCGCCCCCGCCGCCGCCGATGTGCTGCCCGAGCTCCCGCACGAGCTGCGACGCGTCGAGGCCGCGCTCGACCAGGGCCTCGGCGAAGTTGACGACGAGATAAGCCTGGCCGTCGTCGGTCGAGGCGACGATCGCGCCCTCGGCGCGCTCCTGCTGCCGCACGCGGTCGGAGAAGTCGCGCAGCGCGCCGCCCTTCAGCGCCTTCACCTCGACGAGCACGACGTCGCCTTCGCGCTGCTTCGCGACCACGTCGATCTCGGCGCTCCGGGCCGGCTTCCTCGCCTCCTTGCGGGCGCGCTCGAGCTCCCCGCGCAGCTCGTCGGCCTCCTCCGCCCGCCCGTGCAGGTACGCGTAGGCCTCGCCCGCGGTGATCGCCTCGATCCGCCTGACCCCGGACCCGACGGAGCTCTCGGCGAGAACGACGAAGGGGCCGATCTCCGCGGTCGTCCGCACGTGCGTCCCCCCGCAGAGCTCGCGGGAGACGCCGTCCACCTCGACCACGCGCACCTCGTCGCCGTACTTCTCGCCGAAGAGCATCATCGCGCCGAGCTTGCGCGCCTCGTCGATCGGGACGACGTACGTGCGCACGGCGTGGTTCTGGAAGATCGCCTCGTTGACGCGCTGCTCCACGCCCGCGCGCTCCTCCGCGCTGAGAGCCTGCGGGTGGGTGAAGTCGAAGCGAAGCTTGTCCGGCCGGACGGCCGAGCCGGCCTGCTTGACGTGCTCGCCGAGCCGGGCGCGCAACGCCTCGTGCAGGAGGTGCGTCGCCGTGTGGTTCGCCATCGTCGGGTAGCGGACGCTCCAAGGGACGACCGCCTTCACCCTGTCGCCCTCCGCGAACCCGCTGCCGCGGAAGAGCAGCAGCTGGTCGTCGGCGTCCAGCCGCATCGCGTCGACGAGCTCCGCGCGGGCGCCCGTCGCCTCGTGCTCGATCCAGCCCGCGTCGGTGACCTGTCCCCCTCCCTCTGGGTAGAAGGGCGACTCGTACAGCTTCGCCTGGAACAGCTCGTCGCCGAGCTCCTGGAGCGCTGCCACCGCCGTCAGCACCTCGGTCTTCTCGTAGCCGACGAAGTCGCTCTTCGGCCAGCCCGCCGCGCTCGCGAGGTCGAACGCGGCGCCCCGTCCGCTTGCCCGCGAGATCTCCCTGTGCTCCTCCATCAGGCGCTCGTACTCGCCCTCGCCGACCGTCAGCCCCCGCTCGCGGGCGAGCTCGACCGTCAGCTCGATCGGGAAGCCGTAGGTCGCCTGGAGCGCGAAGGCGTCGTCGCCGGAGATCGATCCGCGGCCCGCCGCCTCCTCGAACAGCATCATCCCGCGCTCCAGCGTCTCGCCGAAGCGCTCCTCCTCGGCGCCGAGGATCCGGTGGATCTGGTCGCGGTGCTCGGCCAGCTCGGGGTACGCGTCGTGCATCTGCTCGATCACGGTGTCGGCGAGCCCCGCGAGAAACGGCCCGCGGATCCCGATCCGCAGCCCGTGCTGGACGGCGCGGCGGATGATCCGGCGCAGGACGTAGCCGCGGCCCTCGTTCGAGGGGGTGACGCCCTCGGCGACGATGAACGTCATCCCACGACCGTGGTCGGCGAGCACGCGGTGCGCCTTCGTCGCGTCCGGCGAGTCGCCGTACGCGACGCCGGAGGTGTCGGCGATCCAGCTCATGATCCGCTGGTAGCCGTCGGTGTCGTAGACCGAGGGGACGTTCTGGAGGATGCTCGCGGTGCGCTCGAGGCCGAGGCCGGTGTCGATGTTCTGCTGAGGGAGCGGCGTCAGGGTCCCGTCCGGGTGCAGCTCGTACTCCATGAAGACGAGGTTCCAGAACTCGAGGAAGCGCTCGCACCGCGCGCAGCCGGGGCGACAATCCGGCTCGCCGCAGCCGGCCGCATCGCCCCAGTCCCAGTAGATCTCGGAGTCGGGCCCGCACGGCCCGGGGCCGCCGACGGACCAGAAGTTCTCGGACGACGGGAGCCGCACGATCCGCTCCGGCGGCATGCCGATCCTCTCCCACAGCTCGATCGCGACCTCGTCCGGCCCGAGCCCGAGCTCCCGGTCTCCGGCGTGGACGCTGACCCAGAGGCGATCCCAGTCGAGCTGCAGCCGATCGCGTACGAACTCGGTCGCGTGCTCGATCGCCCCGTCCTTGAAGTACCGGCCGAACGAGAAGTTGCCGAGCATCTCGAAGAACGTCAGGTGCGACCCGTCCAGGCCGACCTCGTCGATGTCGACCGTCCGGAAGCACTTCTGCGCCGTCGTCGTCAGCGGCGCCGGCGGCGGCTCACGGCCGAGGAAGTACGGCATCTGCGGCTGCATCCCGGCGGTCGTGAGCAGCGTCGAGGTGTCCCCCGGCCGCGGGATCAACGGGTACGAGGGGCAGCGGAGGTGCCCCTTCTCCTCGAAGAAGGACAAAAAGCCCTCGCGCAGCTCCGCGCTCGTCCGCATGGCGTGATTGTAGGGGCGGCCCGGATCGTCACCCTCTCGGCACGGCGGCGTCACACGCCCGACGGCCGTTGCGAGTTACGATCGCCGCGGGGAGGAGGCTGGGTCCACCGTGTCGCGCCGAACCGGCCGCGTCCGAAGGGGCCTTGGCGGACTAGGACGTAGCGGCTCGCCGGGGCGGCTCGTCGAGCCCCTCGGAGGCGATCTCGTCGCGGATCTTCTCCAGCGAGCGCCGGATCAGGCGCGAGACGTGCATCTGGGAGATCCCGATCTGCTGCGCGATCTGGGACTGCGTCAGACCCTCGAAGAACCGGAGATGGAGGATGCGCCGCTCGCGCTCGTCCAGGACGCGGAAGCCGGGCTCGAGCACGGCCCGGTCCTCCGACAGCTCGTACTCGTGCTCCTCGGTGCCGATCGTCTCCAGCGGGTCGATCTCGTCGTCGTCGCCCAGCGACGACCCCGCGGAGAGCGAGAGCGACGAGTAGGCGCGGCCGCTCTCGAGCGCCTCGAGGACCTCTTCCTCCTCGACGTTCGCGGCCTTGGCGAGCTCGGTGATCGTCGGCGAGCGTTCGAGCTGCACCGTCAGCTGCTCGACGAGGCGCGACAGCTGGACGTTCAGCTCCTGCAGGCCGCGAGGCACGCGGACCGACCAGCCACGGTCGCGGAAGTGCCGCTTGATCTCCCCGATGATGTTCGGGGTCGCGTACGTGGTCAGCTCGACGCCGCGGTCGAGGTCGAAGCGGTCGATCGCCTTGATCAGCCCGATCGCGCCGATCTGGATCAGGTCGTCGAGCTGCTCGCCGCGGTACGAGTACCGTCGGGCGAGCGAGCGCACCAGCGACATGTAGCGCTCGATCAGCTGCTCGCGGGCGGCGAGGTTGCCGGCCTCGTGGTAGGCGCGAAGGAGCTCCTTGTCCGTCGGCGTGACCGGCATCAGGTCTCCTCGGGAACGGCGGTGACGGCTTTCGAGAAGTGAACCCAGGCGGCGTCGTCCTCGCGCGCGACGCGATAGCTGTCGAAGACGGTCGAGAGGACGTGGTGCGTCCCCACGCCGTCGCCGCCGACGCGGTCCAGCTCGGCCGCGATCCCGGCGTCGAACGGCCCGATGCGCCCGTCGAGGAGCCCGTCCTCCACGCGGAGCACGACCGTCACCTCCTCGCCCCCCGCCTCGCGTCGCGGCAGGAGGCCGGCGAGCGCGAGCTGGAGGTCGGCGAGATTGTCGACGGTCAGGTTCAGCCGCGCGGCAAGACCGCCGACGACGAGATGCGCGATGTCGTAGAACCGCCGGTCGCGCGGCAGCGTGAGGACGATCTCGTCGCTCACGTTCTGTCCCCCGGCCCGCCCGCGAGCCGGCGCTGGTCGTCGAATCGATCCACGGTTCCTCCGAGCCTCGAGATCACGGGCAAGAGCTCCCGCTCCGTCCCTTGTATCAACGCCGAAGCGCGGCCGGGGGTTCCGGCCAGCACCGGCAGATCCTAGGTGGCGACGACACCGCAGCCGACCACGGCCCCGTCCTCGTAGAGAACGGCGGTCTGGCCCCGAGCGACTCCGAATGCCGGCTCGTCGAGCTCGACGCGGAACCCGCCCGCCGTCGGAGTGATGCGGCCGCCGACGGCCGGTGAGCGATAGCGCACCTTCGCCTCGGCGCGCGCGACCGCGACGAACAGGCGCCCCTTTGCCTCCACGGTCGTCGTCGCGAGAGACGCGCGCGGGCCGACCACGACCGTGTTCGTCGCCGCGACCGTCCGGAGCGCGTACAGCGGCTCGCGCCCGGCGACGCCGAGCCCACGCCGCTGGCCGGGCGTGAAGCGCCAGTAGCCCGGATGCGACCCGAGCTCGCGCCCCTGCTCGTCGACGACCGGCCCGCGCTCGGCGCGGAGGCCGCGCCGCTCGAGGAAACGGCGGTAGTCGTCGCCGGCGAGGAAGCACGCCTCCTGGCTTTCGGGGCGCCTCGCGACGGCGAGCCCGGCGCGCTCGGCCTCCGCGCGCGTCTCGTCCTTCGTCTGGTCGCCGAGCGGGAACCAGACGCGCTCCAGCTTCGCCGGGTCGAGCGGCGCGAGCATGTACGACTGGTCCTTCGCCGCGTCGACCCCGCGCGCGAGCAGGAGCCGCCCGCGGTGCCGGACGGTCCGCGCATAGTGGCCCGTCGCCAGCCGCTCAGCACCCGCCCGCCGCGCGAATGCCAGCAGCTCGGCGAAGCGGAAGCCCCCGTTGCACCGCGTGCACGGATTGGGTGTCTCGCCGCGCGCGTACCCGCGGACGAACGG
>Ga0070741_10012272_pt1 | contig 15539 bp, 13 predicted proteins | sample Coa_R1_4_FD_66440 | JGI IMG/M metagenome (GOLD analysis project Ga0070741, IMG submission 66440) | Surface soil microbial communities from Centralia Pennsylvania, which are recovering from an underground coalmine fire - Coalmine... | ecosystem: Environmental > Terrestrial > Soil > Unclassified ... | reverse complement strand
TACCGGTGCACTCATGAACAAGAAAAGGATGACGAGCGGTTCATGCAGACTGCCGCGATCGGAAAAGTGGACAAACGATGCCAACAGAATGGCACTCAACCCCAACGTACTTGCTTTAGTGGGAGCATGCAAGCGACTGAAAAAATCGGGGAAGCGCAACAGTCCGATCGAACCGACGAGTGTAAAGAAGGCGCCGATCAACAACGCAAGTGAGACAAGCCATTCCATCACGATCCACGGCTCCTACTCGATGATGTCTCCGCGCAACAGATACTTGGCAAGCGCCACCGTACCGACGAAACCGAACATCGCGATCAGCAGCGCCGCTTCGAAGTACACCGCCTCGTCGATCCGAATGCCGTAGATCACGAGAAAGGCGATTGCGTTGACATACATCGTATCGAGCGCGAGGATCCGGTCCGCCATGGCCGGCCCCAGACCGAGGCGCACGAAGCATAGCGCAAGTGAAATCGCGAGCGCGGCGAGAGAGACATCCAGCGCAAGAGTCAACATCCAAAAATCTCCCGTATGCGGCGCTCGTAGCGACGCTTGATCCCCATCACCGTCTCGTGCGCGTCGTGCACCAGCAAGCCGTGGATGGTCAGCACTCGTCCCGACAGGTCGATGTCCACCGATACGGTCCCGGGCGTGAGGGTGATCATGGCAGCGAGCAGGGCAACCATGCCTGGATCTTCCATGTCGAGCGGCAAACGCATGAACTGCGGATTGATCGGCAGCTTCGGGGAGAGAGCCGCGCGCGCCACCGCCACATTGGCCAGTATGATGTCATAACCGAATACGCCCAGCAGTTGCAGCGCAGGTCCCACGCGCCGTAGGCCTGGCCGCGAAGCCTGGAAGCCTGCGGTCGGCAGGAGAACCAGGCCCGCCAGTACAAGTCCGAGCATGAGCTGCGCGATCGATACCTCGTTGACCAGCAGTAACCAGAATAGGGTGAGCGCGGCCCACGAGACCGCGCCTGCATGCCGGTTCACGGTCGCCCTCCGGTTACCATGACGCTACGAATGTAGCTCGTCGTGTCGAGAAGCTGGCCAGCCGCAGCGTCGGTGTAGCGCTTGATCGGCTCGGCGGCGACACTGACCAGCAAGACGAGCAGAAGCAGGACGCCAGCGCCGAGCAGCGTCGGGCCGAGCGAGCCGGTGTCGCGGATCGGTTCGGCGCGAGCAGGCGTTGCCCAGAACGCCAGCATGCCACCGCGCATCAGGGCAATGATGGCAAGGAAGCTCGTTGCCAATATCGCCAGCCAGATCCAGCTTACGGCGTCGTGATCGATGACCGCTTGCAGCAGCATGGTCTTGCCGAGAAAGCCCGAGAGCGGAGGGATGCCGGCGACTGCCGCTGCTGCAAGAAGGAAGAGCAGGCCACTCAGATGGGGGTGGCGCAACGGTACCGCCCGGCGCAAAGCATCGGCGCGTTCGCCGCGCTGCGCGGCGATCAGCCCGCTAACCAAAAACAGCAAAGCCCCGGCGAACGTGCTGTGCGCGAGGTAATACAGGGCCGCGCTCAGTGCGGCCGAGGTGAACAACGCAGCACCCACGAGGATGGTTCCCGAGGAGACCAGCGTGAGCTGTGCGGCGACACCGGCGAGACGCCTGCTCGCCAGCGCGGCGAGCGCACCGCAGGTCATGGTGAGCAGTGCGGCCGGCAGAATCCAAAGCTCCAAATTTGGAGCCGCCTCCCCGGCAGCGGGGCCAAACACCAGGGGATAAATCCGCACGATGGCGTAAATGCCGACCTTCGTCATGATTGCGAACAGCGCCGCGACCGAAGCGGCAGCCGTCGAATACGTCGGCGGCAGCCACAGCAGCAGAGGAAATACGGCCGCCTTCAGTGCGAAGACGACCAGCAGTAGCAGCGCCCCGGAATGGACGAGCAGCTTCGCGCTGGCGTCGAGCCGTGGGATTGCCGTGGCGAGATCCGCAAGATTGAGGGTGCCGGTCATACCGTAGAGCAGCGCAGCCGCGATCAAGAACAGTGACGAACCGACCAAGTTGATGGTGACGTAATGCAGGCCCGCGCGCAGCCGACGGTCGGTCTGCCCATGAAGCAGCAAGCAATACGACGCAATCAGCAACACCTCGAAGAACACGAACAAGTTGAACAGATCACCAGTCAGGAACGCGCCGTTCAAGCCCATCAGTTGGAATTGCACCAACGGGTGAAAGAACGGGCCGCGGTCGTCTTCCCCGCCGCAGGCGCTGAGCACCGCGGGCAGGGCGAGCAAAGCAGTCACCAGCAGCATTAGGGCGGAAAGGCGATCGACCACCAACACGATGCCGAAGGGCGGACGCCAGTCGCCCAGTGCGTAGACGATCTGAGACCCGCTGTCGGCTTCGACGAGCAAGCGACAAGCGATCGCGATCAAGGCGATGCAAGCGATCAATGAAACCGCGCGCTGCACGACGAGGTGAGCGCGGAGCAGCACCAGCCCGGCGGCAGCCAACGCCGGCAGCAGCACCGGCAACACCGGCCAGATGCTCACCGGTCTTGCTCCCCACCATGGTGATCCGCGTCGTCTCCTCCAAGTCGCCGATAGGCGGCAATCGCGAGCACGACGACAAAAGCCGTCATCGCGAAGCTGATCACGATCGCCGTGAGCACCAGCGCTTGGGCGAGCGGATCGGCGTGTGAAGCGCTGTGCCCGATCAGGGGAGGTGCGCCGACTTTCAGGCGTCCGGAACTGAACACAAACAGATTCACGGCGTAAGACAGCAAAGTCAAACCGAGCAGCACGGAAAATGTTCGTTCACGCAGCAGCAGGTAGATGCCGCTCGTCGTGAGGACCCCCACGCCGACGGCGGTAAGCAGCTCCATATCAATCCTTTCCGGCGACGCGGCCAGCCGCGCCGAGCAAAGTGAGAACGAGCAGCACGCTGCCGACGACGGCCAGATAGACGCCAAGATCGAACAGCATCGCGCTCGCGAGCGGTACTGCGCCGAGCAGCGGGACGTCGAGATAGCTGTAATGGCTCGTCAAGAACGGGGCGCCGAACAACATTGCGCCAATGCCAGTGCCGCCAGCCACGAGCAATCCAAAGACCGCCGCCGATACGTAGCGGATGCGCAGCCGAGCTTGAGTCCACGCCAAGCCGCTGCCCAGGAACAGCAGCACGAGCGCCACCGCGCTCACGAGGCCAGCGACGAATCCTCCGCCAGGGGAGTTGTGACCGCGCAGAAACAAGTGAAGAGATACCAGCAAAGCCAGCGGCAGGAGCAACCGGGCAAGAAGATCCAAGAGAAGATGGATTTGCGCGCTCGCCCAGGGCCTGCCCGCTTCGTCTCGAGCCCTTCGAGGAAGGTTTAAGGCCGACAGCATCGCGGCGATGCCGAGCGCCGCAACGGCGATGACGGTAATCTCTCCGTATGTATCGAAAGCGCGAAAATCGACCAGGATGACATTGACGACGTTGCGCCCGCCCCCTTGCGGCACGGCGTTGGCGACGAAGTAATCCGAAATCGAAGCAAACGGGCGGCTTACCATCACCCAGGTCAGCCAACCTGCGCCGCCTCCTGCGATCCCGGCGAGCAGGAAGTGGCGCAAAGCTCGATCGAGGCGTATGTCGCGTGGCACCCGTTGCGGCAGATAGTTCAGTGCGAGCAACAGCAGCAGAATGGAAACCGTTTCGACCGAGAGCTGAGTAAGTGCAAGATCCGGTGCAGAGAAGTAAACGAAGATCATGCTGACGCCGAGTCCCACGACGGACAGCACGACGACCGCCGCAAGCCGATGGCGGTGGGCGAAGACGGTTCCGATGGCCCCCGCGCACATGAGCCCGAAGAGCGACAGCGCCATGGCATCGACCGGCGTGCTGGAGACCGCGCTCACTTTGATCGGCGTCGCGAAAAAGGGAAACAGTCCGGCCATCAAGACGGTGGTGATCAGTGCCAAGGAGCTGCCACTCAATCCGCTGCCGTAGACGCGTTCGGCCAAGCCGTCGGCGAGGCGTGACAACCCGCGCAGCGCCCGATCGAAGCCGCGCTTGATGAGGTGTCGGCCCGGCAGGTGCGCATGGAGATCGAACCCGTACTGGACGAGGAAGTAAAGCAAGACGCCGCCGGCGAAGGCCACGGCGCTCATGACGAGCGGCAGGTTGACGCCATGCCACAGCGCGAGGCTGAACTCGGGTGGGGGTGTCCCGAGCACGGCGCGAGCGGACGCTTGCAGCAGACCCTCAACGCTATACGACGGAAACAAACCGACCAGTAGGCAGACGGCCACCAACACATCGACCGGAACGCGCATCCAGCGGGGTGGCTCGTGAGGCGTGCGCGGGGTGCGAAGCGGACGATCGAGGAAAAACACATCGTGGATGAAGCGCAGCGAATAGGCCACGCTAAATACGCTTCCCATGACGGCAACGAGTGGAACGATCCATTGCAGCCCCCCGCCGCGCTCCAACTCGAGCGCTTCGCCGAAGAACATCTCTTTCGACAGAAAACCATTCACCAGCGGCACCCCGGCCATGGAAGCAGCCGCCACCATGGCGAGCAAACCGGTAACCGGCATGTAACGCCACAGACCATTGATGCGGCGCATATCGCGGGTGCCGCATTCATGGTCGATGATGCCGGCGGCCATAAACAGCGAGGCCTTGAACGTCGCGTGGTTGATCACGTGGAACAGCGCCGCAACTGCCGACAACGGCGTACCAATGCCCAGCAGCAAGGTGATCAGCCCGAGATGGCTCACTGTCGAGTAGGCGAGCAGTCCCTTGAGGTCATGGCGAAACATCGCTTGATAGGCACCGAACACCAGCGTGATCAGACCGATGCCTGTCAAGGTATAGAACCAGAGATCGGGACCCGACAGCACCGGATAAACGCGGGCGAGGAGAAACACGCCAGCCTTGACCATCGTCGCCGAATGCAGGTAGGCCGATACCGGCGTGGGCGCGGCCATCGCACTGGGCAGCCAGAAGTGGAACGGAAATTGGGCGGATTTGGTAAAGGCACCGAGCAGAAACAGCACGACGATCAGGTTGTATCGATCGCTCGATTGCACCAGCTCGCGCGCGGCCAGTATGTCGGACAGCTCGTAGCTGCCCGTTATCTGGCCGAGCGCGATGATCCCTGCGAGGAGCGCAAGTCCGCCGCCTCCCGTCACGGCGAGTGCGGTTCGCGCGCCCTCACGCGCGCTCGCTTTGCCGTGCCAATACCCCACCAGCAGGAAGGAGCTCAGGCTGGTGAGTTCCCAGAAGACGAACATGAGCAGCATGTTCTCCGACATCACCAGCCCAAGCATCGCGCCGGTAAACAGCATTAGCAGGCCATAGAAGCGATCGAGGCGCCGCTCTTCGGACAGGTAATAGCGAGCGTACAGAACGACCAAGGCGCCGATCGCAAGGATCAGCAGCGCGAACAGGAAAGAGAGGCCGTCCAGGCGCAACGACAGGTTCAGACCGAGGCTAGGAACCCAGGGAAGACTTGTGCGCAGCACTGCGCCGGTGAGGATCTCGCCCTTTAAGGCAAGCAGTAAAGCGAGGGCGAGAAGGTCTGCAAGGCCTGCGATCCAAACCGCGAGGTTGCGTGGGCCGCGCGTATTCACGGCCAGCAGCGCTATCGCCAGCCAGGGCATCAGAACGATTGCAGGCAGCATGGCCGGCGAGGTAATGGCTGAGGTGTAACCGATACGTGTTCCGCGACGCGATTGCTTTCGCGCACGGCCGCGACTGCTCCGGCGCCTTGCGTCGACGCCGGATCATATCAGCACAGTCAGCTCGAGCGCTGTCGCACTCGGAGTAACGATATGGCCGCCACATGGGCGGCGTTCCCGCGACTTATGCAGTGGATAACGGCAGCGCCAGGAAGAAGGGCGCGTCCTACTTGCGTCGTTGTTCTTCCGGAGTTGGAATTGCGACGGGATCGCTGGCGGGAAAGGTTTCCGTCAGCGCCTCGTCGATGAGTTCTTCTTCGTGCTCGTCCGCCGGCAACTGGGGCGCCAGGGGTGATCCTTCTTCCTTGCCTGGTTGCTTGCGCGGCTGCGAGCCGGTCTTCGAAGGTTCGGTCATTGCTGTCTCCTCTCGCCACTTAGCGGATTGGCAATTACAGCGCCCGATTCGCCCGTCGGTACGACGTCTGCTGAACCAGCGGAGAGTGGAGGCGCACGCATGGACGAGATTGAGTCGATTACCGATCTGCTGCAGCTCACCCATGCGCAGGTCGGCCCGAGTCGGCCAGGGCGCAGCGAGTGGCTGTATCGGGGACAACCGGTGGCCGATCAGCCGTTGATCGCCTCGGCCGGCCGGCTTCCCGGCGCTCAGCATTGGCCGGACCAGGACCTGCACATCTTCCACACGTGGCGTCTGCGCGCCCCGTTCTATGAGCGCGCCATCCCCGCAAACGACTGGGAAGCGCTCGCGGTGGCCGCGCATCACGGCCTCGCCACGCGACTGCTGGATTGGTCGCTCAATCCGCTGGTCGCCCTGTTCTTTAGTGTGGCCGATGCGCATTTTGACGAGCCTGGCAGCGACGGACTGCTGTACGCGTTCAAGGTCCGACATGTCATCGACCCCGAAGGTGCACGTCTGGGCAGCGTCGACGAAGTCGGCGTTTTCTTTCCGGCCGGCCGCACCCATCGCGTCATCCGTCAACGCGGTGCCTTCACTTATCATCCTCAGCCCTACCGGGCACTCGAGGAACAAGTGGGGCGAGATCAATTGTTTCGCTACCGGGTCCCGAAATCCGGAAAGCGTTCGCTGCGCATCGAGTTGGACAAGCTGGGGGTCAATGCCGAGATGCTGTTCCCCGATCTCGAGGGGTTTTCGCAGCACTTGAACTGGCTGAGTGAAATCGAGCGTCGCGCGCAGCTGCACGAGCACAAAGCACAGCCGGTGCGATCATCCCCCGACGGATTCTCGGTAAAGCACACCGCGACGGATCAGCCACTTCTCGAGCTCGACGGCCAGAAACACGATCGATGACATGGCCAGACAGAACCCCAACTCGGTGGCCGACAACGGTGCGGTTTTGAACAAGGTGTTGAGCCAAGGAACATAGACGAGGGCAAGCTGCAACACAAACGTGAACAGCACGGCCGCCAACAGCGCGACGTTGCTCGCGATTCCTTGCATAAAGAGCGAGTCGCGTTCCGAACGAATCGCGAGCACGTGCCCCAGTTGAGATAGCGTCAGCACGTTGAACACGATAGTCTGCCAATGCCAACCGCGCTGCAGCGCGACCGCTTGGCTGATCAGGCAGACACCACCCATCAGCAAGCCGATCCACACCATGTGCTGCCACATGCCGTGCGCGAAGATGCTCTCGCGCGGCGGCCGCGGCGGACGTTGCATGATCCCGCGCTCTTCGCGCTCCACTGCCAAGGCGAGGCCCGGTAAGCCATCGGTTACCAGATTAATCCAGAGGATATGAATCGGCAGTAATGGAATCGGCAGACCGAGGAACGGCGCGAGGAACAACGTCCAGATCTCGCCGGAATTGCTGGTCATGGTGTAGCGGATGAACTTGCGGATGTTGTCGAAGATTCTGCGACCTTCGCGCACAGCACCTACGATGCTCGCGAAATTGTCGTCGAGCAGAATCATGTGAGCAGCCTCCTTGGCCGCATCCGTTCCACCCAAGCCCATTGCGACGCCTATATCGGCGCGCTTCAGTGCCGGCGCATCGTTGACGCCATCGCCGGTCATCGCGACGAATTGTCCGCGCTCCTGCAGGGCCTGGACGATCTTGATCTTCTGTTCCGGGGAGCTGCGTGCGTACACGCGCACGCGCTCGACGCACTGCGCCAGCGCTTCGGGTGTCATGGCACTCAAGGCGGCGCCGTGGAGCACCTCGGCGGAATCGTCGGCAATGCCTATCCGCCGCGCGACTGCGCGCGCCGTAGCTGGATGATCACCCGTGATCATGACCGGCGTGATGCCGGCGCTGCGGCACATCGTCACTGCCTCCGCGGCCTCCGGCCGTGGCGGGTCGAGCATGCCGGTCAGACCGAGTAGCGTGAGGTCGCGTTCCAACGCCATCGCTTCCATCGGACAGTCCGAGACCTCACGGCAGGCGAACGCCAGCACCCGCAACCCATCGTTCGCCATGCGTTGTGCAGCGTGCTCGGCGATCTCTCTTTGCAGCGGAACACGCCCGTCACGCCCAAGCTCCCACTTACACAGAGCCAGCACTTGCTCCGGTGCCCCCTTGACATAAACGACTACGCCCTCGCCGATGACGCGATGAATGGTCAACATACGGGCGCGCTGAGCATCGAACGCGATCTCGCCGATCCTCGGCATGCTTTGCAGAAGCTGAGCCTTGTCGTAGCCCGCGTCCCACGCTGCACGATGCAAGGCGACCTCGGTTGGATCGCCGAGCAAGGATCCGTCGTTGCGCATGATCGAGTCGTTGCTGACCGCCATCGCTTGGAGCAAGCTGTGCCAAGGCTCCTGCTTCGGCTGCAGTTCGCTCAGCGGGGTGCTTTCCATTCCGTCCGCCCATAGCCGCTCGACCTGCATTCGATTCAAAGTCAGCGTGCCCGTCTTGTCCGAGCAAATGTAAGTGACCGAACCGAGTGTCTCGACCGCCGGCAGCTTGCGGATGAGGACGTGCGTCGCCACCATGCGGCGCGCACCGAGCGCCAAAGACACGGTGACCACGGCCGGCAACGCCTCCGGGATGGCGGCGACGGCAAGGGAAATGGCAGTCAAGCCCATGAGCAATACAGGTTCGCCCCGCAGCAATCCGACCAGGAAGAGCACCCCACAAATGGCCAGTACGCTGAGCGAGAGCACTTTGCCGAAGTGTGCGAGGCGCTTCTGCAGCGGCGTGCGCATCTCCTCGCTCTCGCTGAGCAGCTGCGCGATGCGGCCAAGCTCCGTGTGCATGCCGGTGGCGACCACCAACGCGCGCCCGCGGCTGGCGACCACCAAGGTGCCTTTGTAAGCCATGTTCTGGCGATCGGCGAGCGGCAATTCGCGATCGTCGAGCACCTCGTTATGCTTTTCTGTCGGTTGCGACTCGCCGGTGAGCGCCGCCTCCTCGATCTTGAGCTGAATCGCTTCGATCAGTCGCACATCAGCCGGTACCGCGTTGCCTGCTTCCAACAGCACGACATCGCCAGGGACGAGTTCCGCGGAAGAGATCTCATGCGTACTGCCATCCCGAACGACGCGCGCACCGGGGGCGGCCATCGCTTTGAGCGCCGCGATGGCACGCTCTGCCCGGTACTCCTGCACGAAACCGATCACGGCGTTGAGGACAACGATGACCAGGATGACCAGGGTGTCTGCAAGATCGCCGATGAAACCGGAGATCACGGCGGCTCCCAGCAGAATCACGATCATGAAATCGCGGAACTGATCGAGCAAAATGCCCCAGGGGCTTCGCCGTGCTACATCGACGATCTCGTTGCGCCCCTGTCGCGCCAGCCGCTGCGCGGCTTCGGCCGTGCTCAAGCCGCGATCGAGATCGGCTCGCAGATGCCTGGCCAGCATGCAGAGCGAGCTGCTATGCCACTGGTAATCCATAAGAAGGCGACGACGGGTAGTCTTGCAGGAGAGACCTCATCGCTTTGACAGGAGGCAACCGGCTGAGCTTGTTCACCGCGCCGGCGGCGCGATCCCGATTTTCCGCGACCATCTGCGGGCGCTTCGATTCGCGCTGGCGATCGTAGCGCGCGTTAACTGCGTGCTACCTGCCCACGAGAATGATGTGGACGCGATACGGGCCGTGGATGCCGAGCACCAGCGTCATCTCAATGTCCGCCGTGCGCGATGGACCGGACACGAACGCCACTTGTCGCGGTAGCTCGCCTCGCTCCTTGCGCAGCAGATCCCAGCCGTCCTCCATGCTGTGCACGATACGCGAGACCGGAACCAGGGCGATATGGGTTTCCGGCAGTAGGCTGGTTGCCGGGTAGGTATCGGCGCCGGAGAGAAGCATGAGCGTTCCCGTCTCTGCGATCGCGCAAAAACATCCGGTGATGCCGACCTTGTCCTCACCGTTGGGCGGCCTCGCCTCCACCCGCAGCCCTGCTTCCTGCCAGCCTAACGCTTCGAGGCGAGGCCAGCAGACGGCCCAGCGAGGCAGGTCGCGCTCGGCGAGGTAGCGGGACACGGCTGCCGGCACATCGGCATCCTGCGCGACCTCGTCGATCGTGCTCGAGAGGACAACGCAGCGCTCCTTGAATCGCTCCAAAGGTTGCCATGCCATGGTCGGCTGAGGGCCGCGCGGATGCTCACGAAGTTTGATCCGCATCGACCCACTACGCACCGCATCGAGAGGCCCGGAACGACCCAGAGCGTCGCGAACGCGGGCCAGAATATTGTCTCGTCCGCTCATGTTTCCTCTCGCTCCATATGTGTACCGATGCTCGCGGCTAGGTCACCAGGTTGCGCGGTTGACCTGCGACGAACGCCTCGATGTTGCCGATCAACTGCTCCGCAAAGCCCGCCATCGCCTCGTTGCTCGCCCATGCGATATGCGGCGTGACGATGAGGTTGGGCAGCCGCAAGTCGAGCAGCGGATTGCCGGAGCGCGGCGGTTCGTTGGTGAGGACATCGATGCCCGCGCCCGCGATCCATTTCTCTTTCAACGCCCTAACCAGCGCAGCCTCATCGACCAATCCGCCACGCGCGGTGTTGATGAGGATGGCGCTGCGCTTCATTCGGCGCAGTGCGGCTTCATCGATCAGGCCGCGTGTTGCCGCGGTCAACGGGCAATGCAAGGTGACTACGTCGCTTTGCTCGAGCAGGGCTGCAAGCGGTGTGTACTCGAGACCGGGCGCTTTGGGTGCGGAATGGTCTGCGAACAATACGTGCATGCCGAACCCGCGGGCAATCCGTGCCGCGCCTTGTCCGATCGCGCCTTCACCGATGATACCCAGCGTCTTGCCGTGCAGATCGGAGATCGGATGCGCATGCCAGCAGAACGGCGTGGCCTGCTGCCAGCGTTCCGCCTCGACCTCGTGGCGGTAGGCGATTAGGTTTCGCATGAGGGCCAAGATGAGCATGAACGCGTGCTCGGGCACGGTGTACTGGGCGTAGTTGCCGACGTTCGCTACAGCGATCCCGTGCGCCCGGCAATAATCCAGATCGAACGCGTCCACGCCAGTGCCTGCCACGGCAATGAAGCGAATCGCTGGAAACTTACGCAAGGTTTCGCCGCGCAATGGGATCTTGCTCGAGATGATGATGGTTGCATCGCGTAGTCGCTCGTCCAGCTCGTCCGGCGCAGTGCTCGGATACTCGCGCCAAGCATGCGGGAAGTCAGGGCGGCGCAGAGGCAGCGGCAGGATGGCGCGGTCGAGGAAGACGATCTGATCCATGGAAAGCGTCGGCGCAATGAGCCCGTCAGCGTGCACGACGGCGCGCGTACAACTCGCGAAAGGTCCTGCCGCTCGGCGCCGGCAAATCGCGCTCGGCGGTCCATCCCGCGCCAGCCCCGGGGAGATGTCTGAGCATGCCGTTCGCATCGCGCATGGCACGCCCCACTCGCGCACCGAGCTTCGTCATCGCCGCGTACACGCCGGGCCGCGCAGCGGCCCACGCCCATACCCGCAGGCCAATACGCTCGCCCCATGGCCTGAGCTTGCGTTCGAATTGCTTTTCGCGCAGCTTGCGCATGAGATCGGGCAGTGGGATCTTCACCGGGCATACCACGCCGCACTGGTTGCACAAGGTCGCCGCCTGTGGCAGGTCCAGCGCATTCTCCAAACCGACGTAAGCGGGCGTGAGAACGGAGCCGATCGGGCCGGGATAAACCCACCCGTAGGGGTGCCCGCCGATATTCTGATAGACGGGGCAGTGGTTCATGCAAGCACCGCAGCGGATGCAGCGCAGCGCCTCCCGCAACTCGGATCCGAGCACTTTTGTGCGGCCCGAGTCGACGATGACGATGTGAAACTCCTCCGGTCCGTCCGTATCACCCGGCTGTTTCGGCCCGGTGGTGAAGCTCAAGTAGTTGCTGATCGACTGGGCGGTGGCGGAGCGTGTGAGCAGCCGCAGGATGAATGAGACGTCCTCGAGCGTCGGCAACACCTTCTCGATGCCGGCGATGGCAACGTGAACACGCGGAAGCGTCGTGCTCATGCGCCCGTTGCCTTCGTTGGTCACGATCATCGTCGTGCCGGTTTCGGCGATGAGGAAGTTCGCACCGGTGATGCCCAGGTCGGCAGTCAGAAAGTGCGGACGCAGCATCATGCGGGCCTCTCGCGTCAGCTCCGAGATGTCACTCTTGCGAGGAAGCCGATGACGTTCATGGAAGAGGTCCGACACCTCATCCTTGGTGCGGTGGATCGCCGGCGCGATGATGTGAGAGGGCACGTCGCCTGACTGTTCGATGATGTACTCGCCCAGATCGGTCTCGCGCACCTCGATGCCACCCGCCTGGAGGTATTGGTTGAGGCCGGACTCCTCTCCCAGCATCGACTTCGACTTGATCGCCTTGCGCACGCCGGCGGCCTTGGCGATCTCGAGCACGATGCGGTTCATGTCTTCTGGCGTTTCGGCCCAATGCACGCGCGCGCCGCGCGCTGTGGCATTGCGCTCGAACTCTTCGAGCAGGAAGTCCAGCTGCTCGAGCGCGTCGTCACGCACCCGCTTGGCCGCCTCCCGCGTCTCCTCGAAGTTGTCGAGCTCCGCAACCGAGGCGATCCGCCCCATCACCATGCGCATGCGCAAGCTGCCCAGCGCCTTGCGCAGGTGGGGATTGGCCAGCGACTGCGCGGCTTTCGGCTTGAAGTCTCGTGCGCGTAGTTCCATTGAATGAGCGATTAGTTACGCAACACTTCGCACAGCGGGCTACGTATCACCTTCGGTCTCGCCCGCCAGCACTTCGGCGATGTGAAGCACTTTAGTACGCAGCTCGCCCCGGCGGCGCAATCTGCCCTCGATGTTAAGCATGCAGCCCAAGTCTCCCAACACCACTGCATCCGCTTGCGTGGAAAGCGCATCGTCGCACTTTTGATCGCAGATGCGCGCCGAGATATTCCCGTATTTCACCGCGAACATGCCCCCGAAGCCGCAACACTGCTCTGGCGCGCTCATCTCCTTCAGCTTCACGCGCGGAAGTTTAGCCAGCAGGGCACGCGGTTGTGCCTTGACGCCCATTTCCCGCAAGCCAGAACAGGCATCGTGATAGGTAATCGTGCCGGAGAACTGGCCGGGCAACGCTTCGAGCTTCAACACCGTCACGAGAAAGTCCGTCAGCTCCCAGGTCCGGGCAGTAAGCCACTCGACATCAGCGCGCAGCTCGGGGAATTCCCGCAGCAGCTCGGGATAGTGCGCCTTGATCATCCCACCGCATGATCCAGACGGCACGACGACGTAGTCGCAGTCGCGAAATTCATCGATTACCTTGCGCGCGAGTGTCTGCGCGTCATGCCGATCGCCCGAGTTGTATCCGGGCTGCCCGCAGCAAGTCTGCGTAGGTGGGACGGCGACCTCACAGCCTGCCCCTTCGAGCAGCTTGAGGGCTGCAAACCCGATGCGAGGCCGCATCAGATCGACGAGGCAAGTGACGAAAAGGCCGACACGCATACGTACAAAACGGGAGTGAGCGTGGAATCTGGCGGGGTGCTTCGAGGGGCCCGAATCATAGCACGCGAGGGAGAGAGTGACCCAAAACAAAAGGCCCCGTCACAGCGGGGCCTTTTGTTGGCGAAGCGGGCGCACTACATGATGCGTGGCCGCGCCGGGGGATGAAGATCCAAGGCTTCGACCCAGCGCTTGATCCGATTCGCATCCGCGATACGGGTCAGCTTTCCCCATGAGTCGAGCAACACGATGATGACGGGCTTCGCTGCGATACGGGCTTGCATCACCAGACAGCGTCCCGCTTCGCTGATGTACCCGGTCTTGGACAGGCCAATCTCCCACTCGCCGCTGCGCACCAAAGCATTGGAGTTGCGGAACGCCACCGGCCGCATCCGCCGCGTTTGGCTGAAGGCAAGTTCAACCGATTCGGTGGTAGTGAAGTCTCGAATCAAGGGGTAGTTGTAGCCTGCATTCACCATGCGGGCCAGGTCGAGCGCCGTTGATACGTTGCTCGGATTGAGTCCGGTCGGATCGACGAAGCGGGTGTCTCGCATGCCCAGTTGTTTCGCCTTCTGGTTCATCGCATCAACGAAGGCCCGGGTGCCGCCGGGATAATGCCGCGCCAGAGCAGAAGCCGCACGGTTCTCGGATGCCATCAAGGCAAGACGAAGCATCTCGCGGCGTGGCAGCGCGACACCGGGTCTTAGCCTAGACGAGGTGCCCTTCAAGCGGTCGACGTCCTCGGCAGAAATGACAACCATTTCGTCGAGCCGTGCGCCGGAGTCCAGCACGACCATCGCGCTCATCAGCTTGGTAATCGACGCAATCGGCATGACGGCCGCCGTGTTCTTGGCGTAAAGCAACCGGCCGTCTTCTTGGTCGATCACCAAGGCGGCAGCTGAGCTCAGACCCAGCTCGGCATCGGAGAGATTGGAAGGGATCGGCTGGAGCGCAAGGCGCTGAGATTCGGCCGTTTGCGCGGCGATTGGAGGCGGTAGAGGGTCTGAGTAAGGCGCGCCGGTGATGATGACGGGATCAGAGACTTGAGCCTGCAACAGCGCTGGAAACAACAGCCCTAGAAGGAGCGCACATCTCCTTAACAACATCGCAACCTCGTGAATTTTTCGAGAGTGGGGAAATCGCCGACCTACAGCACAGCGGTAACGACCCCACCGCGACGAACTTAAAGCAGTGGCTATTCCAAGCTACAACCACGGGGCGGAAACCTAGCAAATATCAATGCATAACGCAACGCTCCTGAGGTCGAACTTCAGAAAATCCTGAAGCAACCACGAGCAGTCGTCGTGGCAGCTGTAAAGTTTGCCGAATGCATGGGCTGGCACCGCGCTGGTTCGAAGCCAAACGTCAAGTTTGTGCGTGGAGCGCGGCTGGCTGAGTCATTTCACCGGCCACGATCTCTTCACGTTCCGCCTGCTCACGCTGCTGCAACGCCCACATCTGCGCATAAGCTCCGCGCAGCGCCAGTAGCGCTTCGTGCGTACCGCGTTCGATGATTCGGCCATGATCCATCACTAAGATCTGATCGGCATCGACCACGGTCGATAGACGATGCGCCACGATCAAGGTCGTGCGGCCCTTCGCAATGCGCTCCAGCTCGCTTTGGATCGCTTTTTCCGATCTCGAATCGAGCGCTGACGTCGCCTCGTCGAAAACGAAGATCCGTGGGTTCTTGAGAATGGCGCGAGCGATCGCAACCCGTTGCTTCTCACCGCCCGAAAGCTTCAAACCGCGCTCACCCACCGGCGTGTCGTATTTCTGGGGCAAGCTTTCGATGAAGTCGTGAATGTGCGCGGCCTTGGCGGCCTGGATCACAGCTTCGTGGCTGGCGGAGGGATCGCCGTAAGCGATGTTGTAGAAGATGGTGTCATTGAACAAGACGGTATCCTGAGGCACGATGCCGATGGCTGCGCGAAGGCTCTTCTGCGCGATGTCGCGCAAATCGAAGCCGTTGATCCGAATACGTCCGCGATCGACATCGTAGAAGCGAAAAAGCAGCCGGGACAGTGTGGACTTTCCCGCGCC
>Ga0070741_10012271_pt1 | contig 15540 bp, 12 predicted proteins | sample Coa_R1_4_FD_66440 | JGI IMG/M metagenome (GOLD analysis project Ga0070741, IMG submission 66440) | Surface soil microbial communities from Centralia Pennsylvania, which are recovering from an underground coalmine fire - Coalmine... | ecosystem: Environmental > Terrestrial > Soil > Unclassified ... | reverse complement strand
ACCGCTCCTCGCATCCTCGTGGTGGACGACTCCCCGATCAACCGAGAGCTTGCGCTCCAGGTGCTGGACGCTCTGGGGTATCAGGCCGATGCGGTACACGACGGGCGAGCGGCGCTCGAAGCGTTGGCCCGGCAGTCCTATGCGGCGGTCCTCATGGACTGTCAGATGCCCGGCCTGGACGGATTCATGACCAGTGCCGAGATCCGACGGCGCGAAGGTGCTGGGCAGCGCACGCCGATCATTGCGCTGACCGCCAATGCGATGCAGAGCGACCGGGAGCGCTGCCTCGCGGCGGGGATGGACGACTACCTCGCCAAGCCGTTCCGCAAGGACGCCTTGGACACCGTGCTGCGGCAGTGGGTACAGCCCAGCGAGCCCCGACCAGATCCGTCGAGCCGCACCAGCCAGGAGGCGGCTCCCAGTCCTGAGCCAGGGCGCCTCCCCGTGATCGACGAGACCGTGTTGGCCGAGCAATTCCCCGACGAGCCAGATCTGCTGGTCCGATTTGTCGACCTGTTCGTGCAGGACACCCCGCAGCGGGTAGCCGCCCTGCGCGAGGCGCTCGAGCGGGGCGACCCCGCTCGCCTGAGGGCCGGCGCACATACCATCAAGGGTGCCGCCGGTGCGATCGGCGCGCGCGAGCTCCAGGCCTTGTGCGCTCAACTCGAGGCGCTCGGGGCTACTGGTACGACAGTGGGAGCGGATGAGCTCGTGGCGGCCTTGGAGCCTGCCCTCCAGCGGCTGCAGACCTGGCTGGAGCGGCAGCCTGGCCCACCGCAAGCCTGATCGCCCGGGTGGCCCTCCTCGCGTGCCCGCCGGGCGGACCAGACATGCTCAACTGGGTAAGCAGGTTAGCTGTCCCTGGGCTTGCGACAGGAGAACCTCCCCACTCAGCGTGCCTATCCCGGGAAGCGCGACATTGGTGAGCGTGAGATGTATGGCGTTGACGGTCAGGCTCCTGGTCCGGATGCCGTCACCGCCAAGAATCTGCTCATTGAGCACCAGGCGTACCCCGGCGGTATCGAGAAGCACCGTGTTGGGAGCCGGATTGGCTGGTATCGCGACCGCAACCCCGAGCGTACCGCCGACCGTGCCACTGGTGATCGTCGTGGTCCCGGTCGCCAGGAGCGGCCCCCCACAGGGACCGGCTAGCCGAGCGCTCGCTTGCACCGACGCCGCATCGAGCGTGAGGAGCCGTGCTGAGACAGGGAGCGCCCCCACCAGGTTGACGCTCAGGTCATTGAGGATGGCGCTCGCCGAGACGGTGTTGTTGGTGGGCACTGTAGCGGCAGCGTCGACGGCGAGCGTGCTCGTGTTCAGGATCTGCCCCGTGAGCGGCGTGGACACGGTGATGGAAGCCGCACTGTTGCTCACGGCATAGGGAGGGGGTGCGGCTCCCGCCGCTCGTGGCGATGGGCCACTGGTGATGCTCAGCGCCGGCCCCAGGGTGGGCACCAGGGTGAGGGCGACAAGCTCCCCAACAGCCGAGCTCGTGGCGCTGGCCTGGGTCAACGGTGTCGCGGTGGGGGTGGGGGTGGGGGTGGGCGAGGGCAGGGGGAGACTCGTCGCTGTTGCGGTGACACCGGTAGTAGGTGTCGCGGTTGTGGTAGCGGTCACGGTCGTGACAGCGGTCACGGACGTGGTCGCGGTCACGGCCGCGGTGGGCGAGGGCACGCTGATACTCGTCGCCGTCCCCGTGGCGATCGGGATCCCGGTGGCCGTGGGCGCCGTTGGGGCGGTAGCCGTGCGGGATGGCCCAAGCGTGGGAACCCCGGTCGCGGTCCTACTGGGAGGGAGGGTAGGGATACCTGGCCCGATCGTGGGGGACGGAGCAGGATTGCTCGTTGCGGTGGCGCCGTTGAGGAGTTGGTTCAGGACCTGCTGCCACAGCACGGCCCGGATCATCTCCTGCGCGTAAGCAGCGGCTGCCTGGACAGCGGCAAGTTGAGCGGCCCCCTGCTGTTGGGCCTGCTGCACCTGCTGCCAGAGCTGGGCTTGTTGTTGCGGCGTCTGTGATTCGCCGGCGGGCGCTTGCTCCTGCGCCGATCCGGAGCTGATGGCCGTGGGCGATGACGGGGCCTGGCCCGGCACGATCTCCGTCGCTTCGCCCGGACGAAGAATCACCACCGTTCGACCCGGGTCCTTGCCCTGCACCTCGACCAGGCCGCCCGTGCCATCAGGAATGTTCTCCACTCGGGTGCGCCCATCGTTCGCCACCTGCACGGCAGGAGTGGTTCCGCGGACGCGAGCCGTGCTGGCTGGGGTCTCCACTTCGAAACTGGCGGCTGGATCGAGAAGCTGCCGTAGGTGGTGGACCGTGCTACCGATCGTCTGGAGTAAACTGACCACCATGCTGTCGTTGGGCGTGCGCTCCAGCCGCTGGACCAAGATGCCCGTTTCGGGACCGAGTTCGGTGACGCTGCCCTCGGCATAGACCAGGCGCGCGGCAGCGGCTATCCCCGTACGCGCGCGATCGCCTTCCTGTACCGCCTGCGCTCTCGGGACGCTCACCCAGCGGAAGGCTCCCGCCGGGGACCACTGTACCTCGGGCCGTACCGTCTCCAGAGTAGCCAGGTCGAGGCCCTCCTGTTGGACGGTCCTCGCCATTGGCCCTCGGCGACTGACGGCCCGGGTCGTCGGTGAGAGCTCGCCTGAGGGACCTCGCAGGAGCGTCCATGAAGTGAGGGACAGGGGCGCCGTCGCGCGAGAGGACGGCGGCACTGGCAGCCCGCCCGGAGCCGGGCGAGACGCTACTGCCGCATCCGTCGGCAGCGGGAGCAACAAGGCCATGCTGGCCAGGAGCACCAAGTTCATCACGGCGGCCTCTTGCACCGCAGCCTGGAGTTCCTCGACTACGGGGGCCAGGGCAGCACCGTGCGCCTGCGCCTGGCGCACCACCGCGCTTAGCGACAGCCCGAGACCCTAGCGGTCGCTCGCCCAGGATCGCACTTACCAGCAGGGGTGTCAAGCAGGCCCCGGCGCGCGGGATCGCCCCTTAGCCTCCGCGATTCCCTGAAGATCCTGGTCGTAGTCACGCAGCTCGTACTGCACGGTTGGCAAGCCCGTCTCGACAGCTCGTGCTGGGCGCGGACGTAGCCGATGTAAGGCAGTTGACAGCGCCCCGGCGAGCGAGTGCTTAGACTGAGCACCAGTGCCGACTACTGAGGTAGGGGGTCCTGAGCTTGATGCCTCCTCCGATCACACGCCGGCAGTTCGTGCTAGGCGCCGGAGCCTCCGTCGGACTGCTGGTCGGCTGCGGGCGACTGCCGTGGGCAAGAAAGTCTCTGCTAATGGCTGCCGAGTGGTAGTCTGCCTAGCAGAGGGATCGTACGGCGAGGACGAGTCGGACTGCTGGCCAGTTGCTCCCGCAGCTCTGCCATCACTCGCTTAGGGGTGCGGATCGGGATTACATGAATGGGAATGCCCTCGTCTACCTGCAGCTCGAGCACGCGGTCAAGCACTAGATCTCCGACCTCGTCGGGACCATCTATGTCGACGATAGCCGTGATGTGGATACTATTCGGATCGTCCTCGGCTCTGCCAACCTGAAAGACCGTGCCAGGGTATTTTTGCGAAATGGCACCCTGCAACTCAGTTATAGCTTGTATTGTATCGGCTATTGACAAACTCGCTCTCGGCTCCAGCCAGGCTCTCCATAGCTTTCGCCAGGAAGAGCTCCTCCGATTCCATCACAGTGACCATCTTCGATTGCAACTTGTAGGAATACCGATCCTCATCCCAGGCCCAAAGGTAGACAGCCACGCGGAAGGCGCGGGCGTCCCCACCCTCCGGGTGCAGCCCGGTCCTCTTCGCCGGCGGTCTTGTCTAGGGTAGTATACCCGCGCTACCGTCGGGCGAGCGGCTGTAATCACCACCGTTGCCGCTGACGGCCGGACGCGGCATACTGCGGACTAGCGGTGGAGAGACCGCAGATCCAGCGGAGCGCGAGCATGCGGTAGGCGCCAGAGGAGAACGACCGTGGACGCGCCAGAGCGTTGGGGAATGCCGCTCGCCGGCGCCGCCGGCGGGTCGGCCGACGGCATCGCGCTAGAGGCGGGGCTGGCCGTCGGCGCACCGGAGTGGGTCGAGGCCGAGGGCGCGGAGGGCCAGCCGTCGAGCTACTGGGGGCGCTGCTGGCGGCGCTTTCTGGTCGATCGGCTGGCCGTGGCCGCGCTGGTCGGCCTGCTCGTCGTCGCCGCGCTGGCGGTGCTCGCGCCGTGGATTGCCCCGGCGAGCGCTACCGACGGCGACGTGGCCCTGCGGCTGGCGCCGATCGGGACGCCGGGGCATATTCTGGGCACCGACGAGCAGGGCCGCGACATGCTCACCCGCCTGTTGCACGGCGCGCGCCTGACGCTGCTGGCGGGCATCGTGCCGGTGCTGGCGGCCGGGTTCATCGGCGGCGCGCTGGGCATCATCGCCGGCCACTTCCGCGGCCTGCCCAACACCATCATCATGCGCACCATGGACGTCTTCTACGCCTTCCCGGCCATCCTGCTCGCCATCGGCCTGGCCGCGGCGCTCGGCCCGGGCCTGCGCAACGCCATCATCGCCCTGCTCGTCGTCTGGATCCCACCGGTCGTCCGCGTGGCCGAGACGATTACCCGCCGCGTCGCCGTCCAGGAGTTCATCGAGGCCGCCCAGGCCAGCGGCGCCACGCCCTGGCAGATCATCCGCTACCACGTCGCCGGCAACGTGGCCGGGCCGGTGTTCGTCTACGCTTCGACCCTGTTCGGCGTCAGCATCGTCTTCGCCGCCGGCCTGAGCTTCCTCGGCCTGGGCGTCGCGCCGCCCACCGCCGAGTGGGGCCTGATGCTTGCCTCGCTCAAGGACGCGATCTACACCAACCCGGCCGTCGCCGCCTTGCCAGGCGCCGCGATCTTCTTCATCTCGGTCGCCTTCAACCTGGTCAGCGACGGGCTGCGCGACGCCCTCGACGTGAGGCTGTGAGCATGGCTGCCACCCCGCTGCTCGACGTCCAGGACCTGCGCAAGGAGTTTCCCGTGCGCGGCGGCTGGCTCGGCCGCGCGCGGGGCACCGTTCGCGCCGTGGAGAACGTTTCGTTCCGCATCGAGCGGGGCAGCACGCTGGGGCTGGTCGGCGAGTCGGGCTGCGGCAAGTCCACGACGGCTCGCCTCGTGCTGCGCCTGCTCGAGCCCGATGGCGGCAGCGTGCGCTTCGACGGGGTGGACCTGGCGACGCTGTCGGGCTCGGCCCTGCGGGCGCTGCGGCGCGATCTGCAGATCGTCTTCCAGGACCCTTACTCGTCCCTCAACCCGCAGATGTGCGTGCGCGACCTGGTCGGCTTCAACCTGCGGGTACACGGCGAGCGCGGGCCGGCGGTTGACGCCGCGGTGGCGACCGTGCTCTCCGACGTCGGCCTGGCCCGCGACTACGCCGAGCGCTACCCGCACGAGCTGTCGGGCGGCCAGCGCCAGCGGGTGAACCTGGCGCGCGCCCTGGTGCTGCGGCCGCGGCTGCTGGTCGCCGACGAGCCGGTCTCGGCCCTCGACAAGTCGGTCCAGGCCCAGGTGCTCAACCTGTTCGTCGACCTGCGCGCCCAGTACGGGCTCACCACGCTGTTCATCTCGCACGATCTGAACGTGGTCGAGTACCTGAGCGACTGGGTAGCGGTGATGTACCTGGGCCAGATCGTGGAGTGGGCGCGCGTCGAGCGCATCTACTCCCAGCCGCTCCACCCCTACACCCGCGCCCTGCTCGCCGCCGTCCCCGACGTCGACCGCCCGCGCGGCCGCCGCCCGCCGCCGCTGGCCGGCGACCTGCCGAGCCCGCTCGACCCGCCGTCCGGCTGCCGCTTCCGCACGCGCTGCCCCCACGTCATGCCCGTCTGCGCCGAGGTGGCGCCCGCCCTGACGCCGCAGACGCCGGACCACGCCGTCGCCTGCCACCTGTACCCCGTCGCGGCGAGCGCGGCGGGGTCCGTGCCGCCGGTCGCCGCCGGCTCGTGAGAGGAGTCGCCATGTCGCGCCAGATCCGCGTCGCCGCCGCCCAGCTCGGACCCGCCTCTGAGGTCGCCGCCGAGAACACGCCGCGGCTCGTCGGGATGATCTACCAGGCCCGCGTCCAGGGCGTCCAGCTCATCGCCTTTCCCGAGCTGGCCCTCACGACCTACTTCCCGACGCGCGTGCACGACGCCGACTGGGAGCGCTACTTCGAGGACAGCCTCGACTCCCCGACGGTCACGCCCATCCGCGCCGCCGCGCGCGACGCCGGCATGGCGCTCGTCCTGCCCTTCGCCGAGCGCGCCGGCCACGGCTGCTTCAACAGCGCGGCGATCTTCGACGCCGACGGCTCGCTGCTCGGCATGTACCGCAAGGTACACATTCCCGGCACGAAGGAGCCGGTGGGCCAGGAGCCCTACTCGCTGGAGCAGCGCTACTTCCTCGACGGCGACCTGGGCTTCCCGGTCTACGAGAGCAGCGTCGGCCGTCTCGGCATGCTGATCTGCGCCGACCGCGGCTTCCCGGAGGGCTGGCGCTGCCTGGGGATCGCCGGGGCGGAGATCGTCATCACGCCCTACAACACCTCGACGAACGTGCCGCACAACCCGCGCTCCGGCCTCTCGGCCGTCGAGACGCTCCGCCAGCAGCAGCCGCTCCGCATGTGCGCGGGCGCCAACATGAACGGCTACTTCGTCGTCGCGCCGGGCAAGGCCGGCGTTGAGCGCGGCGTCGAGTATATCGGCGACAGCATGGTCATCGGCCCCTGGGGCGACATCCGCCGCCGCGCCCACACCGACGGCGACGAGCTAGTGATCGTGGATATCGACCTCGCCGAGGCTGCCGAGGTGCAGGCCCGCCTCGACCTCGCCCACAAGCGCCGCCCGGAAGCCTACCGCCCGCTCGTCGCGCCGGCCGCCGTGCCCGTCGGCGTCTGAGGCCGCGCGCCGCCCGGCAGCCGGACGTAGCCGTAGACGGTGACCGCGAAGCGGAGGTTGACCTCGGGGAAGCTCACGCAGCCGGGCCAGGCGACGCGCAGCACGCGCGTATCGCGGAAGTCGAAGGCCACCAGGCTAACGCAAGCGCTGCCCTCCCAGCGGTCGAGCGCCAGCCCGGCCGGCAGGTAGGGCCGCAGCCAGTCGTCCGGCACGGCGTAGGTCACCAGTAGCAGATCCTGCCACCGCGCCCGCAGAAACTCCATGCTCCATTCTACGCGTCGGCGGAGATGGCGACTCCGTCAGGCTTCCGCGCGCTTCCTTAGCATGTCTGACAAGGGCTAGCGGAGGTACCGCCCGTCCCGCCCGGCCTCCAGGCTGTAGGCGGTGTTCTGGTACCAGCCGGGGCCCAGTATGCTGACTGGAATGGCGAGCGGCACTCTGGGCATCACGTAGTCGCTCGGGTAAACCAGGATCTCGCTCACGGCTCGTACCTCCGTTCGGGCTCTTGCGTTCGTTAGTCCCAGGATACTGGTCGGCGAGCCCGCTCGCTGTGGCCGAGCGCACGCGCCCGGCGTGGACTTCGTCACAGCGCTCTTGCACCCCTCCCGGCGCCGTGCTACGCTGAGTCACAATTCGTCGCCCTGGTAGTTATGGCGAGCCGGAGCCATCTGCCGGCGGCGGTGAGCCTACCGGGCCGGGGAGCAGACGTCAGCGGAGGGAGAGAGTGTGAGCGCGCTGAATCTCACGGTCAACGGCCGCTCGTACACGGTCGACGTGGAGCCGGACACGCCGCTGCTGTACGTGCTGCGGAACGATCTCGAGCTAAACGGCCCCAAGTTCGGTTGTGGGCTCAACCAGTGCGGCGCCTGCACCGTCATCATGGACGGCCGGGCCGTCCGCTCCTGCGTCACGCCCACGTCGCGGGCCGTCGGAGCCGAAGTGACCACGCTGGAAGGGCTGGGCACCCCCGACAACCCACATCCGATCCAGCAGGCGTTCATCGAGGAGCAGGCCGCCCAGTGCGGCTACTGCATCAACGGCATGATCATGACCGCCAAGGCGTTCCTGGACAGCAACCCGAACGCCGACGACGCGGCCATCCGGCGGGCGCTCTCGCGCGACCTGTGCCGGTGCGGCACGCACCTGCGCATCCTCCGCGCCGTGAGCCGCTACGCCAGGGAGCAGCGGGCATGAGCGCCAGGTTGCGGCCCCGCGCCGCCCGACACGACACTAGCAGCACGAGTCTAGTCGGCCGAGTCGTTTCGCGCCGCGCCTTCCTCAAGGGCAGCGGCGTGCTCGTCGTCGGCTTCAGCCTGGCCGGCTCCGCGAAGCTCCTCGCGCCAGCCGTTGCCCAGGCCCAGCAGGCCGGCCCGGCCCAGCGCATCGACTCCTGGCTCGCCATCGCCGAGGACGGCGGGGTCACCTTGTTCACCGGCAAGGTCGAGCTGGGGACCGGCATCGAGACGGCGCTCGCCCAGATCGCCGCCGAAGAGCTCGACGTGCCCTTCGCGCGGATGAGCGTGGTGCAGGGCGACACGGCCGTCTCGCCCGACCAGGGGCGCACGGTGGGCAGCCTCTCGGTCTCCCAGGGCGGCGTGGCCGTCCGCAGGGCAGCGGCGGAGGCGCGGCAGGCGCTCGTTCGCCTGGCTGCCGAGCATCTGGGCGCGCCGACCGAGCAGCTCGTGGTGCGCGACGGCGTGGTGAGCGTGGCCGGCGATCCGTCGCTCAGCGTCTCCTACGGCGCGTTGGTCGGCGGCCGGCGGTTCGACCTCGAAGTGACCGGCGCGGCCGAGCCGAAGAGCCCGGCCGACTACACCATCGTCGGCCAGCCCATCCAGCGGCTCGACATCCCCGCGAAGATGACCGGCGTGTTCACCTACGTCCAGAACGTGCGCCTGCCGGGCATGCTGCACGGCCGCGTCGTCCGGCCGGCGCCTCAGTCCGGCGCCACGCTCGTCAGCGTGGACGAAGACTCCGTGCGCGACCTGCCGGGGCGGGTGCAGGTCGTCGTGCGCGGCAATCTCGTCGGCGTCGTCGCCGAGCGCGAGGAGCAGGCGATCGAGGCGGCGAAGCAGCTCCGCGTCACCTGGTCCGACCCGGCGGGCCTACCCGACCAGGCCGACCTGTTCGCGGTCGTGCGAGCTACCCCGAGCGACGACCGACTCCTCGAGGAAGCCGGCGACGTCGCGGCGGCGCTGGACGGGGCCGCGAAGAGCGTCCAGGCCACCTACGAGTTCCCCTTCCAGAGCCACGCCATGATGGGCCCGAGCTGCGGTGTCGCCGACGTCCGCGACGGGAGCGCGACCGTCTGGTCCGGCACCCAGCACCCGCACGGGTTCCAGAAGGAGCTGGCGGCCTGGCTCGACCTGCCGGAGCAGGCCGTCCGCGTCATCTACACCGAGGGCTCCGGCTGCTACGGGCGCTACACGACCGACGATGCGGCCCTGGACGCCGCCCTGCTCTCGCAGGCCGTCGGCCGGCCGGTGCGCGTGCAGTGGATGCGCCAGGACGAGCACGGCTGGGACCACTACAACACGCCGATGCTCTTCGACCTGCGCGCCGGGCTCGACGCGAGCGGCAAGGTAGTCGCCTACGACTGGCAGAGCTGGTCCGCGCGCCACACCGGCCAGCCGCTGCTCGGCGGAAACACGGGAGACTGGGTCATCCCGCTCGATCCGGTCTTCGTCGGCGACGACACGCCCAAGTTCTACGACTTCGCCAACAAGCGGTACGTGCTGCACGCGTTGGACCGTGTGCCGCTCCGCCACGGCAACAACCGCAGTCTGGGCGCGATGCTCAGCGCCTACGCCGGCGAGTCGTTCATGGACGAGCTCGCGGCGGCGGCCGGTGCCGACCCGGTCGAGTTTCGCCTGCGGCACCTCAGCGACCAGCGCGCCGTCGAGGCGCTCCGGGCGGCGGCCGAGCGCGCCGGCTGGGACGCGCGCCCCTCGCCGAAACCCGGCGCCAGCCGCAGCGGGGTCGTCACCGGCCGCGGCGTGGCGCTCGGCGAGTACGGCGTGAATCCGCAGCTCGGCCGGACCTGGATCGGCATGGTCGCCGAGGTCGAGGTCAACCAGGACAACGGCGAGGTACGGGTCAAGCGGATCGTCGTGTCGCACGACTGCGGCTTGATCGTCAACCCGGACGGCGTGCGCAACCAGATCGAGGGCAACGTCCTCCAGTCGCTCAGCCGCACGCTGTTCGAGGAGGTCGAGTTCGACCGCTCCGGCGTCACCAGCGTCGACTGGCGCACCTACCCGATCCTCACCTTCGAGGACGTGCCCGAGGTGGAGATCGTCCTGATCGACCGCAAGGACCTGCCGCCGTCGGGCGCCGGCGAGTCAGCCACCATCCCCACCGCGGCGGCCGTCGCCAACGCCGTCTTCGACGCCACCGGCGTCCGCCTGCGCCGCGTGCCGTTCACCCTCGGGCGCGTCCGCGCTGCACTGCAGCAGCGCGGCTAGGTCACTCGGGGAGGGTAGCCGGCTCTCGCATCGCGAGACCCTGCTACTCTCCCTCCAGACAGTGTGCCCAGGCGCCCTCCAGACTAGCAGCCGCGGGAGGCTCGGCCGTGAGCTACGATCTGGCGGTCCTGAACGGGGAGATCGTGACGCCCCAGGGACGCTACCGAGCCAACCTCGGCATCCAGGGCGGCCGGATCGCCGCCATCGCCGATGGTCCGCTCGAGGCCGCCGAGGTCGTCGACGCCAGCGGCCTGCACGTGCTGCCGGGGTTGATCGACAGCCACGTCCACTTTCGCGACCCGGCCTATCCCGAGAAGGAAGACTTCCTCAGCGGAACGGCTGCCGCGGCGAAGGGCGGCGTCACGACGGTTTTCGAGATGCCGACATCCGACGTGGCGGTCACCACCCGCGAGCGCTTCCGCCGGCGGCGGGCGATCCTCGAGCCGAAGGCGATCGTCGACTTCGGAATGTACGGCGCGGCCGGCACGAACCCCGACGACCTGGCCGACCTCGCCGAAGAGGGCGCCGTCGCCTTCAAGACCTTTATGTGTCCGCCCTTTCCGGGCCGCGAGCAGAACTGGGCCGGCGTGTACGCGCTGACATCGCCGGAGCTGTACACGATCTTCCGCGCCGTGGCCGCGACGGGCCGCCTCGGCTGCGTACACGCTGAAGACCGCCTGCTGGTCCAGGCGCTGCACGCCGAGGCGACGGCGGCCGGGCTCGGCCCAATCGACACCTACCTGGCGACCCACCCGCGCGTGGTGGAGATCGACCCCGTACAGCGGGCGATCCGCTACGCGCGCGAGGTGGGCATGCGGCTGCACATCGTCCACATCACCTCGCGCGAGGCCGTGGAGCTGGTGCTGCGGGCGCGGGCGGCCGGGCAGCCGGTCAGCGTGGAAGTGGTGCCGCTGTACCTGTTCTTCGCCCGCGAGGACCTGCCCGAGCTGGGGCCGCTCGGCCGCCTCGTGCCCGCCATCCAGTCGGCCGAGGACCGCGAGGCGCTCTGGCAGCATCTCGCGCGGGGCGACGTGGATACGGTGAGCAGCGACCACGCGGCGATGTCGCGCGAGGACATCGAGGCGGGCTGGGGCGGGCGGGGCGTCGCCCACGCCGGCTACGCCAGCATCGAGCACGATTCCCTGCTGATGCTCACGCAGGCCCAGCGCGGGCGCCTCAGCCTGGAGCGCCTGGCGGCCGTGATGTCCGAGAACCCAGCGCGGCTGTACGGCCTGTATCCCCGCAAGGGCGCCATCCGCGTCGGCGCGGACGCCGACCTGACCCTGGTCGACCTGAGCCGCCGGGCAATCATCCGCGGCGCCGAGATGCAGGCCAAGGTCAAGTTCACCGTCTACGAGGGCTGGGAGGCCCACGGGCTGCCCGTCTACACGTTCGTCCGCGGCACCTGCGTCATGCGCGACGGCGAGGTCATCGGCCGCCCCGGCCACGGCCAGCTCGTGCGGCCGATCGACTGACGGCGCTACGAGGCGGACACGGCGCTCGGGCAGCGGACGGCCTGAATCACCTCCCGGGCGAAGCGGGCCTGGCCCTCGAGCATTGGCGTGAAGTGCAGGAGCAGCAGGTCCAGGCCGGCCTCCTGGTAGCGCAAGACGCGCTCGATTAGCAGGTCGCGCGGCCCGACGAGCGCCGGCCGCAGGTGGCCGGCGGCGATCTGGGCCACGCGGTCGCGGGTGCCGTGGGCCACGAGCGCCTCCGCCTCGGCGTAGGCCGCCTCCAGCGTGTCGGCGCAGATCGCGTGCGCGCTGAGGCCGAAGCGCAGCGTCCGCCCGTGGCGCGCGGCGCGCTCGCGAAGGTCGTCCATCGCCCGCCGGGCGACGTCCAGGCTGGCCTCGAAGTCGCGGTAGCTCGGCCCATACGGCAGGAACCAGACGTCGACCTCGCGGGCCACGTAGTCCTTGCCGAACTCCGACCGCGTCGCGGCGTAGATCGGCGGATACGGCTTCTGCACCGGGCGGCTCATCACCCGCGCGCGATCCACCCGGTAGAAGCGGCCGGCGAAGGAGAACTCGTCCTCGCACCAGAGGCCCTTGACGATGTGGGTGAACTCCTCGGACCGCCGGTGGCGCGCTTCGTCGTCCTCGATCCAGGCGCCGCCGAACATCTCGTACTCTTCCTGCCACCAGCCGGTGACGACGTTGAGGTGGAAGCGACCGCCCGAGATGCGATCCAGGCTGGCGCCCATCTTGGCCACGAGCTGCGGCGCCCAGAGGCCGGGATGGACGGCCGTCATGAGGTGGATCCGACTGGTGGCCTCGGCCAGCGCCGCGCTGAGCATCCAGGCCTCGAGGTCCGGCCCGAGGAGGCGCTCGGCGATGAGCGTGATGTCGTAGCCGAGCGCTTCGGCGCTGGTGACCACCTCGCGCGCGAAGGCGTATCCTTCGTCGGCGTAGGGCTGGATCGGCGCGTTGTCCAGCGCCTGCTCGGTCGCGGCGATGAGCCGCGGCTCGGGGGCGATGGCGTGGGGCACCGGCGTCCAGATCCCGAACTGCATCGCGGCGACTCCCTTCCCAGCGCGGCCGTGGCGCGGGCGCTACTTGATGATCTCCTTCAGGCGGGCCAGCGTCGCCGGCGAGGCGTTCAGCACGCCCTGCACGACGCGGCCGACCTCCTCGCCGCTCGACGGATCGACGTCGAGGTTCGACCGTTTGGCCTCGGCGAGGAACTGCGGGTCGGCATAGGTCTCCATCAGCGCCCGGCGCAGCGCCGCGACCCGCTCGGCGGGCACCTCGGGCGCCACGGCGTAGGGCTTGTTGATGACCTGCGGAGCGTCGACGACGCGCAGCAGCTCGCGCGCCTCGTCGGTCCGGGCGAGACTCTCGGCGGCCGGCACGCCCCGCAGGTACGGGCTCTCGGGCGGCGTCGCCCCCATGACGACGAGCATGCGTGCGCGGGGCGGATCGCCCTCCAGCCAGGGCTGGTCATTGACCAGGATGGCGGACTTGTAGGTCACGCAGTAGCCGTCGGTCTCCTGGCTCTCCACGGCCAGGCGGAACTGCGCCGTGCCGCCGTAGCCCGGCACCAGCTTGAAGTGCGTGCCCAGCGTGGCGTTCAGCACCACGGGCACGTCGTAGCTGTTGTTGCCCAGCGCCAGGGCGCCCAGCACGACCTCTTTGCCGGCGATCGTGTCCTGCAGACTGGTCACCGCATCCGCGCGGACCAGGCAGCCGGTCACGTCCTTGACCGTGGCTCCGAGCCAGTTGAAGCGCGCGCTATCGTAGCCGATGCCGGTCGCGCCGAGCGCCTGGAGCAGGACCAGGGAGGAGTCGAAGTTGCCGATGACGGTGCCGTCTTTGGGCTCCGTGGCGTACACGGCGTTGGCGGCCAGCATCGTCCCCGCGCCCGGCCGGTTCTCGACGATGATCGTCGGGTTGCCGGGGATCCGCGCGGCCATGTGGCGGGCCAGCAGCCGCGAGGTGAGGTCGTAGCCGCCGCCCGGGGACAGCCCGACGATGATGCGGACGGTCTTGCCACGGTAGAAGGCGGCCACGCTGCTCTCGTCGCCGCCCGCTGCCGACGATGCGGCGCCGCCGGGCGCGGCAGCAGCCGATGGCGCGGGCGAGGCCGCGGCCGGCGGCGTCGCGGCCGGAGTAGCAGCCCGCGGCGCGCACCCGGCCAGGAGACCGAGGACCACACCTACCACGGCGACCCGCTGCCACGACCAGCGGTGCATGACCTCCTCCTCAGCGCACAGGCGCCGCACGCGCCAAGGATGCCGCCGGCCCCGCGGCCGTGTCAATGCAGCGGTCTGCTGACTCTCGGGCCAGCGCGCCGGCTTGCCACGAGCGGCGCGCATCGCGTATCCCGTGAGCAGTGGAGGTCTCTTTGATGTCCGAACAGGCCGTGCCCGAGCCCGGCGACGTCGCGCGCCTCAGCGGCGCGCAGGCGCGAGCGCTGATCCGCGCCGGCCGCTGGCGGCGCACGACCGCCGGCATGGCGGTGGGGTACGAGCAGGCCAACCTGGTGATCTTGCCCGCGGCGCTGGCCGACGATTTCCGGCGCTTCTGCGCGCTGAATCCCGGGCCCTGCCCGCTGCTCGACGTCACTGCGCCCGGCTCGCCCGAGCCCCGCGCCGTGGCGCCGGGCGCCGACCTGCGCGTCGACGTGCCCCGCTACCGCGTCTACCGCGACGGCGCGCTGGCCGAGGAGGTCGACGATCTCACGGGGCTCTGGCGCGACGATTTCGTCGGCTTCCTGCTCGGCTGCAGCTACACCGCCGACGCGGCCTTGCTGCGGGCGGGAGTGCCGCTGCGCTACGTCGAGCGCGGCACCGCCGTCAGCATGTACCGCACCAACCGCCCCTGCCAGCCGGCCGGCCCGTTCCACGGCCCGCTGGTCGTGTCCATGCGCCCGGTGGCCGAAGCGCTGGTCGAGCGGGCGGCCGAGACCACCGCGCGCTACCCGAGGGCGCACGGCGCGCCGGTCCACGTCGGCGACCCCGCCGACCTGGGCATCGCCGACCTCGCCCGGCCCGACTACGGCGACCCCGTGCCGCTGCAGCCGGGGGAGCTTCCCGTCTTCTGGCCCTGCGGCGTCACGCCCCAGGCCGCGGCCGAGGCGGCGCGGATCGAGCTGATGATCACCCACGCGCCCGGCTGCATGTTCATCACCGATCTGAACAGCGAGGATAGGGCAGATGGCTGAGACGACCCTTTCCGTCGACTTCAACAGCGACATGGGCGAGAGCTTCGGCCACTGGGTGCTCGGCGACGACGCCGCCATGGCCCGCTACATCACCAGCGCCAACCTCGCCTGCGGCCTGCACGCCGGCGACTTCACCGTGATGGACCGTACCGTGGCGCTCTGCAAGCAGGCCGGCGTCGCCGTCGGCGCCCAGCCCGGCTATCCGGACCTGCAGGGCTTCGGCCGGCGGGCGATGAGCTTCGCGCCCGAGGAGGTCGAGCAGTTCGTGCTCTACCAGATCGGCGCGCTGTACGGCTTCTGCCGCGCCCACGGCGTCGAGCTGGAGCACGTCAAGGCCCACGGCATGCTGTACAACCAGGCTGCCGAGGACCCCGCCCTCGCCCGCGCCATCGCGCGCGCCACAGCCCGCTTCAGCCGCGCCATCCCGCTGGTCGCGCTGGCCAGCTCGCGGCCGTTCGCCGAAGCGGCCGCCGACGCCGGCCTGCGGTTCGTGCCCGAGGCCTTCGCGGACCGGCG
>Ga0070741_10012269_pt1 | contig 15542 bp, 17 predicted proteins | sample Coa_R1_4_FD_66440 | JGI IMG/M metagenome (GOLD analysis project Ga0070741, IMG submission 66440) | Surface soil microbial communities from Centralia Pennsylvania, which are recovering from an underground coalmine fire - Coalmine... | ecosystem: Environmental > Terrestrial > Soil > Unclassified ... | reverse complement strand
CGAGGCGTCCCCGACGTGGCCATGAGCGCCTCGCTCAGCGGCGGCGTCCTGGTCTTTGCGTCATTTCGGGTGGACTCCCTACGGGGGCGCGCCGGGTGGCTCATCACCGGCGGTACCAGCGGGGCCACGCCGGAATTCGCCGGCATCGTTGCGATCGCCGACCAGTACGCGCACAGACGACTGGGGCTCCTAAATCCGGCGCTCTACCGCTTGGAGCGAGCACACGCCCCGGGAATCGTCGACGTCGCCAAGGGGAACAACACCGTCACGTTCCCGATTTCGCCGACGAAGACCTTCACCCTCAAGGGTTACCACGCCAAGCGTGGCTACGACCTCGTCACGGGTGTTGGCACCGTAAACGCCGGCCGTTTGGTGCCGGAGCTGGCCAGGCGCTAGCCCTGGTCCCTTAATTCGCTCGCGGATGGCACGACGACCGGCCCCTCGGGCGGCTGCGTGAAGCGGATCGGGTTGCCGAACGGGTCGCGCAGCGCGCAGTCCGTACCGTAGAAGCGCTCCGTCGGCTCCTGCGTGAACTCGACCCCGGCGGCGCGGAGCTTGTCGTAGGTGCCCCGGCAGTCGTCGGTCGCAAAGATGACGCCACCGCCCGCCGCGCCCTTGGCGACGAGCTCGCGTACTTGCTCGGTCGTGGTGGAGTCATATGCGGGGGGTCCGGGCAACATCAACCCGAGCTCGAAGTCGGGCTGTTCGGGCGGGCTGACGGTGAGCCAGCGCATGAATCCGAGATCCGCGTCGGTATGGACCACCATCCCGAGCTTGCCGATGTAGAAATCGAGCGCTTGATCCTGGTCGAGCACGTGAATGAAGGTGTGAGTGATTCGCTTGAGCATGATCCGCACGCTAGCCGCGGTGGCCGCTCAGCGCTTCTTCGAAAATGCTCCATCAGCCGGCGGGTCGTAGCCACGCCATAGCCCAGCACGCCGGAACCCGCAGGGACGCGCCGTCGCCCGCAAAGCGTGCGCGGTAGCTCGAAGGTGGTTCACCGACGATCGTTCGGAAGGTGTGGCTGAACGTGCCAAGGCTGCTGAAACCCACATCGAGGCAAATCTCCGTCACCGGACGATCGGTTTCGCGCAGCAACTCCATCGCCCTCTCGACCCGTCGGCGTTGAAGGTAGCGATGCGGGGTTTCGCCGAACGTGGCCCGGAACTGGCGGCTGAAGTGAGCTGTCGATACGTGAGCCATCCGCGCGAGCGCCGGTACGTCGAGCGGCTGCGCGAACGCCCGATCCATCGTGTCCCGGGCCCGCAACATCCTGCGGTTGCGATCCTCGGTTGCTAAAGACACGCGCGACAGCCTACGCCCGCGGGCCACCACTAATCGTGGCCTCGTCTTCTTCTACGGGGTGAGGTGTCGTCGTCGCGTCGAGGAAGACCTCCGTGACGTCGGGGACGACGTCGCGCAGCCGCTGGTCGATCTGTTCGGAAGTGCGCTCGACGGTCTCGTCCGTGAGCCCCTCCGCGAAGTCAACTCGTGCCGCGACGAGCAGAGAGTTAGGCCCGAGCACCATCGTGAGAAGCTCGACCACATTGTCGATCTCGTCGAAGCCCTCTAGTGCTCGAGCCAGCGCGGCGCGTTCCCCGGGCCTCGCTGACGCACCCACTAGAAGGTCCGAGGTGTCGTGGCCCAGCCAGCCGGCGACCGCTATCAAAAGCACGCCGATTGCGATCGACGCAGCGGGATCCCACACTGACGCGCCGGTGAGTTGATCCATGAGAATGCCGACGAACGCAATCGCCAGTCCGAGGAGTGCGGCAGTGTCCTCGAACAGGACCATTTTCACGTTCGGGTCACGGCTTTCCCGCACGTAAGGAAGCAGCGGGAGCTCTGCCCTGCGCGCCTCTGCCCGCGTCTGGCGTACAGCGCGTACCCAGGAGGTGCCCTCGGCCACGAGTGCAATTGCCAGCGTGGCGTAGGCGACCGCGTAGCCGGTCGATTTCTCACCCGAGGAGAGCGCGTAGACGCCGTACCCGATCGCGAAGATCGCCCCAGCGAGAAACATCGCGATCGCTGCGATGAACGTCCAGAGGAAGCGCACTCGTCCGTATCCGAACGGTTGCTCAGGCGTCGGCTCCCGCGCCGCGAGGGAGATGGAGACCAGCAGGAATCCCTGATTCGTGGTGTCGGCTAGGGAGTGGGCGGCCTCCGCGAGCATCGCCGCCGACCCGCTGATCAGGCCCCCGGCCAACTTCGTGATAGCTACGAAGACGTTGGCTGCAAGAGCGATCAGCACCGTCTTGCGGCTGGAGCTTGCTGTCCGGCGGGACCGAACGACGCTGCGCGAACTCGTCCAGGTATCAGGCATGTTCTGGTCATTCGTCACGATCGTGTCCTACCCGTCGGCAGTGATCGACACGCGGGGACGAACGTCGGGCGGTCGTTAGGTATCTTGGCTACATCGCTGCGACATCTCCGAGGTCGACATGACGGCTCACGGGAACTCGACGTCGAAGACGCATCTGGCTGCCTGCGTTGACAGCAGACCTCGTCGTTGGCGGCTGCTTTTCGCCGTGGCGGCGGCGCTCGCGCTGATGGCGACAGTGTCAACAGGTCCAGCCCAGGCGCGGTCGCTCTGTGGAACAAAGAATCCGACCGCGGCACCGCGGCACGTGCTGATCGTCATGCTCGAAAACCGCAGCTATCACCAGGTGATCGGCAACAGTGCGGCCCCGTTCGAGAACTCTCTAGCCAAAGCGTGCGGGGTTGCCACCTCGATGTGGGGCGTCACCCACTCGAGCGCCGCGAACTACCTGGCGGTCAGTTTCGGTCAGTACCCCAGCGGCTCGGTGCATGGATGCAACTACGCTGCCTGCGCCAGCAGCGCGACCAGCGTCTACCAGCAGCTGGATTCGGCCGGTCGTGGCTGGAAGGCGTACGAAGAGGCCATGCCGTCCGCCTGTGATAAGTCCAACGGCCCCTTGTACAAGATCGGGCACAACCCGCCTATCTTCTCGACCGGGATCAGCAGCAGCGAATGCGCGGCCCGCGATGTGCCGGTGACCAGCTTGACGGCGAGGTCAGGGGCGTTTTGGAACGATCTGCACGCCGGGCACCTGCGCGCGGTGTCATGGATCACCCCAGACACCAGCAATGACGGTGAAGCTAGCTGCGGCGGAAGCTGTGGGTTGTCGCTCGCCGATAGCTGGCTGCAAAAGTTCATCTCGCTGGTTGCCGAATCCTCCGAATACCGGTCCGGCAGCACGGCAATCTTCGTAACCTACGACGAGGGCACCGGCGCCGACGCGAAGATCGGAGAGGACTGCACCGACAAGGCCGCCGATCTGGCTCGCAGCCAGCCCAGCTGCCATGTGCCGCTCTTCGTTATCTATCCCGGCACCAAGCCTGGGGCGCGCAGCGGCACCTTCTTTGACCACTACTCGCTGACCCGCGCGGTCGAGGACTTCTTCGGCCTCGGCTATCTCGCCCATGCTGCCGATCCACAGACGGTTTCCCTGGCCAACCACTTCGGACTGGTGAAGTAAGGCCCTGCTCGCCGCCCTTCCAGTCAGAGCGAATCCCCGCTGGGCTCTTCCAGTCAGAGGGAATCTGGAGTAGGCTTGCTGACCCCGTTGAGGATTGGCCGTCAATGGTGACGTCGCTTCGTTTTTACCGGGAGCCGGACAGATGAGCAAAGCAGAGGTGATTGCTTTGGTGTGTGTCCTGTGCCTCGTGCCGCTCTGGGCAGCCGCGAGCATAATCCTGTTCGCGCTCGGGACGGTTCGGTGTGGGCGTCTGATTGATCCCTACTACGAGGGCGGGGGCAGCGGCGGGGAGACCGGCCAATGTCCCATGGGGCCGCACGGCCCTCGAGACGACCGTGGTCTCGAGGGACCACACGATCCGCGACCGGGACGCCACGAAGCGGATTGGTGGCCTCAGTTCGAGCGGGAGTTGGGACGCTACGCAGAAGCGCAGGAGCCTTGCCCGTCCGGAAGTCCCGCGACCGCGACCGAGGTAGGTAGCGGCGCCAGCGAGATCCCAACTCGCGCCTGAGAACCACAACTCACGCGGGTCCTGAGCGATATCGTCGCGGGCAGTGCCGGTTTGTGGTGAGCGCGGCAGTCGTTTGCGGCGGGCAGCGCCGGTTGCATTGACGCCGCCCTCGATGTGAGGTGACGGCTGTGCTCGTTCGCCGGGTAGCCCTGATCGGGGTGTGGCTGGGCCTCGCGATGCTCGCATGGCCTGCCGTCGCCTCGGCGCACGCATACGACATCGGGCGACCGGATGTCCCGATCCCGATCTCGCTGTTCATCGGCGGAGCGGCGGGGGTGCTGATCGTCTCGTTCGTCGCGCTGTCGATCCTGTGGCCGACTACTCGATTCGAGCAAGAGCACTGGAGACCGCTGCCACGCGCTCTGTCACGAGTGCTCCTGAACCCGGTGACCGAGGTCCTCGCGGGCGCCTGCGGAGTCGCGCTGCTGGGCGTGGTGGTCTGGAGCGGTTTCTATGGCACGAATGTGGCGATAGTGAACTTCTCGGTCACCTTCGTCTTCATCACCGTCTGGCTTGGCGGTGTTCTCGTGAGCGTGCTGCTGGGCAACGTGTATCGCGCGTTCAATCCGTGGCGCGCGATGGGCCGAGCGGTTGCGTTGGCTGTGAACGCGACGCTCGGCCCACGAGCGTCGCCGCCGCTCTCCTATCCGAGGCGGCTCGGGCGCTGGCCGGCGGCGACAGGACTCGTCGTGTTTGTGTGGATCGAGCTGATCTCCGGCGTGAACGGACCGGGAGTGACCCCGCATGTAACGGCGGTCGCCGCGCTCCTCTACACCGCCTACAACTTCTGCGGGATGGCGATGTTCGGTATCGAGTCGTGGATCTCCAATGCTGAAACCTTCTCCGTCTATTTTGGAATGTTCTCCGAGCTCTCGCCTTTGGAGGCCCGGGAGAGGCGGCTGGGGCTCCGCCGGCCATTCTCGGGTGCCGCCGCTTGGGCGACGGTCCCTGGCTCGATCGCGGTGGTCGTGGCCGCGCTCGGTGGGACCGCGTTCGACGGTGCAAGTGAGGGTGCGCTCCAACACCCGATATCCAACGTGTGGTTACGCCTAATGAATCTCGGGCTCACCCTTGCGCCGGCAACGAGAATCGCCGAGACGCTGTTCATGGTGCTCGTGATCGCCGCAGTGGCGGCAATTTTCTGGATCGGGGTTGCGGGGATGAGGACCGTCGACGGCTCTCCGCCTCTATCGCAGCTCGGCACGAAATTTGTCCACAGCCTGATCCCGATCGGCCTCGCGTACCTCACCGCCCACTACTTCAGCTACTTCTTCTACGGGGAGCACGGCCAGTTCACCTACTTGATCAGCGATCCGCTGGGCACCCGCACCGCAGCTCAGATCACCGTGCCAACGCTCAACCCGACTTTTATCTGGTATGTCCAGGTCGGTGCGCTCGTCGCCGGCCACGTCACCGGCCTCGTTCTCGCCCACGACAAGGCGATCGCCGTCTACGGAGGGATCAGGCGCGCGTCGCTGTCCCAGCGATGGATGCTCATGGTGATGGTCGCATTCACGTGCATCGGCCTCTACCTCGTGTCCCGCGCAAACGGGCCGCCGTGAGCGCGGACATCGTTAGTCGCCGCGGTACGCTGGGCGTGGAAATGCTGGCTCCGTCGGCATGGTGCCCAAGGTCTCCTGTTCGAAGCGTCGCGAGGCGGGCATGAGCGCCGTCTCCGGAGATCCGCTATCCCTTGGCCGGAAAGCATTCCTGGCTCAGCAGTGGGAGCGCGCTTACGAGCTGCTGAGCACAGCCGACGAAGAGCGGGGGCTTCCTCCCGCGGATCTTGAGCGCCTGTCCGAGGCCGCGCGTTGGACACGGCGCTACGACGAGATGCTCGAGGTGCTCGAGCGGGCCGAGGCCGGCTATGAGCGCGATGGCGACCGGCGAGGCGCTGCTCGCATGGCTCTTAGGCTCACCCAGGAGCATTATCAGCGCAACCACGATGCCGTAATGGGAGGCTGGCTCGCTCGGGCAGCAAAGCTGCTCGAGGGAGAGCCGGAGTGTCACGAGACAGGCTTGCTGTTGTGGATGAAGGTACGCGGGCTGCTCCTTGTCGCCAACGACGTGGCGGGGGCGCTCGATCACGCGCGCGAGCTCGTCAAGTTCGCCCGGCGCCTCGGCGATCCTGATTTGGAGGCCCTCGGCTTGCTGGATCAGGGACATGCGCTAATCACCGCCGGACGGGTGCGAGAGGGCTCGCCGCTGCTCGATGAGGCAACGGCGCTGGCGATGACAGGTGCCACCGAGCTCTCGACGGCGGGCACCGTGTATTGCGCCACGATCTTCGCCTGTCGCAACATCGGCGACTGGCAGCGGGCGTCCGAGTGGACCAGCGAGTCGCTGCGCTGGTGCGACCGCAATTCCGTCAGCGGGTTCCCTGGTCTATGCCGTCTGCATCGCGCCGAGATCATTCGTATGCGCGGTTCGCTGGCCGAGGCGGAGCGCGACGCGCAGGACGCCTGCGAAGAGCTGGTTAGCTGGGCCCCGCGCTGGGCCGGATGGGCGTACCACGAACTGGGTGAAGTCCGGCGGCGAAGAGGCGATCTCCACGGCGCGCGCACCGCTTTCGCGCGAGCGCTGGATGTCGGGTTCGATCCGCAGCCGGGGCTGGCGCTGCTCCGTCTTGACGAGCAGGACCCGGCCGGCGCGCTGGCGGCGATCAACCGTCGCATGGCTGACCGCGACGCATTTACTCAAGAGAGCCGCGCGGTGCTGCTACCCGCTCAGGTAACGATCGCAGTCGCAGCCGGTGAGATCGATCTCGCGCGCACCGCTGTGGCGGAATTGGACGAAGCGGCTGCCCAATGTGACACGACTGCGATCCTCGCCAGCACCTCGGCTGCGCGCGGCGCGCTGGCGTTGGCCGAGGGTCTACCCGGCGACGCGATCGCGCCACTGCGTGAGGGGTGGCGCTTGTGGTGCGATCTGGGCGCGCGATACGACGCCGCACAGACTCGGACGCTGCTCGGTCGGGCATATGCGCTAAGCGGCGATCCTTCCGCCGCACGGCTGGAGTGGGAGGGCGCTCGGGCTACGTTCGCCGAGCTGGACGCGCCGCTGGAGGAACAACGGGTCCAGCGTCTGCTGGCCGAAACCTCGCCCGGGGTGCGCGACATCCAGACGTTCATGTTCACCGACATCGTGGACTCAACAAGGCTGGTGGAGTTGCTCGGGGACGACGGCTGGGACAGCCTGCTGAGCTGGCACGACCGCACTGTGCGAGCAGGCATTAGCGCACACCAGGGGCGCGAGATCAAACACGAGGGAGACGGGTTCTTCGTCGCTTTCGCTGATCCACGATCGGCCCTGAACTGCGCGATCGCACTACAACGAACGCTCAACGAGCATCGACACGAACATGGCTTCGCGCCGCGAGTGCGCATCGGCATTCATGTTGCGGAGGCGACCCGGCGGGGAGGGGACTTCTTCGGGCAGGGCATCCACGTGGCAGCGCGTGTCGCGGCTGCGGGCGACGCGGGGCAGATACTCGCTACAGCGGCGACGATGGCGACCGTAGGCGGGAGCTATCCGGCATCTAGTCCGAAATCGCTCGCTCTGAAGGGAGTTGCCGAGCCGGTGGACGTGGTCGAGTTGAGCTGGCTATAGACGTACAGCACTGCTGTAGTTAAACGTCTTAGATACGCCATGTTTCGTGGTGTGCTGAAAGCGCTGCTGCGTGTTTATTGTTCGGCCCCGAGGCGGCTACTAGGCTGACCAGGAGCAATGGAAGGAGGCCCGCGGCCGCATGGTCAGCTCTGGGCACGCCAGCCTCATGGTCGCTCAGCGCCCGCTGACGTCGGTGTCAGCAGAGTTAAGCGTGGCTTCTGAATCGCAGCACGTTGAAGGGAGCACCTGAACTAATGACTGCAACCCAAACGATGGTCGGAACCGGAGAGACCGGCCTCGAGCGGGCCAGGACTGTGGAGCCCGAGGGGGGACTAGGTCGATCGCTCCTCAGCACGGTCTTCTTTGTCGGGCGCCAACTTGCCGGGAGCCTGGCGATCATCGTCGCCGTGTGGCTCGTTGTGATGCTGTTCAAGCATGTGCAGGTTTTGGCAATTATCTTGGCGGCCGCCGTGGTAGCGCTCGGCGGAGGCACGCTGATTGTGCGCAATCGAAGCCTTCGAGCCGACTGAGGCGCTCGCCCGCTCGGCACCGGGCTGAGCCTCGTTCAGCTTGAAGCACTGCGCAGCGACGCGAGTCCGTCGCCCAGGATCAACGGACCGTGAGATACCAGGACATGCTCGACAGGAAGGTCCGAGAGCGCGCCGACCAGTGACCGCAGGCGTGCGGGGCCGCCCTCGGGTTGCGTCCAAGACTCCGGACAGACTTTAAGCTCGCCGGCGCGGGTCCGAATCATCGCGTCGCCAAAGAGCAGCGCCCGTTGCCGTGGCAGCCATAACGCGATCTCGTCCGCGCGCTCCACGTCGATCGCCCGCAACCGCCCGAAGAGCTCGTCACGGCCGCTTACCGGATGGTCGAAGGCATGACGGACGCGACCATCCGGTGCGGGTCTCGCCCAAACGTGCACGTCGTATCGGGTCGCGGCGTCGGCGACGCTCCGCTGATGCCAGTAGCAAGTGCGCACGACGCCCGTACAGCTACCCTCCGTGGCCACGAGTCGATCGACGGTGTCCCAGTCATGGACCAGCGGATCGATCAAGACGAGCCCGTGCTGTGTCCCCACAGCCCACCACGCGACGGCTTGATCCCAGCCATCCTCGCCGTCCTCGTTTTCGGTCCAGAGCAGGGCCTCGAACCGCCAGAGCCCTTCGATGATTTGACCCGTTGTGCTCTCGGTGATGGGACGAGAGTGTCGCATTGTGCTCCAGATCAATTCCTGGGCAGGGCCGCGTGGCCGGCGCTGTCTCAGTCCGGGTCGAAGGTTCCATGGTCAAAAAATGGCACGGCTGCAGATTCGTGCTTTAGAGTCTGCTCTCATAGGGGTCTTAGGGGGACCGGGGCCAGATTCAATTCATGGAGGGCAGCAAGATGAAGCTAGGGCGCGGCTTGTCGTTAACCGCGGCTGTCGGGGTGGTGTTAGCGATTGCAGGCACGACTGCCGGCGCGAACCCCGCCGCTTCGCCGCACGTTTGTTCGGGGACGTTTAGCTCGCCGGGCGTGTTGAAGGGCGCTAATCCGAACGGTGTGGTGGTCAAGGGCGTGTGTTTTGTGAACGCCGGCAAGGCCCATGTGACCGGGACGCTGACGGTGACCAATGGGTCGGCTTTGGTGGCGCTTTTTGGGGCTCACCATTCAAGCCTGACCGTCGCGGGCAATGTTGTTTTGGATCGTGGGAGCGCGGCGGCGTTGGGTTGTAAGGCCAATCCCAATGGCACGGGGATGGCCTGTGTCGATGACCCGGATCAATCGCATCCCACGCTGACCAGCCACGATCGCATCTCGGGGAACATCATTGCTCACAAGGCGCTTGGGCTGATCGTGCATAACAGCGCGATCGGCAACAGCATCAAGGACATCGGTGGTGGCGGGGGTGCCACCTGCGCGGTGCCCAAGTCTGGGATCTTTCACGCTTTCAAGAGTCCCGCCTTCAGTGATCTTGAGGACAGCTCGGTGGGCGGCGATGTCAGGATGAACGGCCTGCGGACGTGTTGGTTTGGACTGGCCCGCGACAACGTTCGGAGCTATGTCACGATCAACCTGAACAAGACCGCTGATCCTGACGCGATCGAGGTGCTGGCCAACCACATCGGCGCCAGCCTGTCGTGCTCTAACAACCGCCACCCGGGCACCCAGCCCAAGGGCGCACTGCCGATCTGGGACAGCGCGGACGCCGGTGAGTCAGGCCTTTACCCGCGCGTGTCAGAGCCCAACACCGTGGGCGGCAGCCGCAGCGGCCAATGCGTCAAGGCCAGCCCGATCAAGCTAGGCGGACCACCCGCCGCCAAGAAGTTCTAAATCACGACGCCGACTGCTGCCCCGGGCAAACACAACCCCGGGGCAGCAGCGAGCGTTCGCCCGACGCGTCTCCATCGCGATGGAGCAGAAGTGGGCCTACGCGCTTAGCGAGGCTGTCCAGCGTGCTCGTGCACGAGCCGCGGAACTTGGTCGGGCTGCACCGCCCGGGGACGCGAGCGCCCTCGTGGTCGTGCTGCTTGCGGGCGCGATGGGTGGAGCGGCGCGCTTCTGCTCCGGCTCGGCGCGGGGCCGGCGCTGTTGGCCATCGCAGGAATCGAGGTATGCGTCGCCGCGCTGTACTCCCGTACCCCACGGCTACGCCCGCCCGCGAGCCCGGGACACATTCCTCAGTCGACTTAGCGCTGAGCGAGAACGAGCGCGGGCGAGATCGTAGACCGCGCTCGTTCTGCACGACCACCGCAGCGGGTTGTCACGACGTGCAAACGGTCTATGGGGCTGGAAGGCGACCTTCGCGTCCCGCGAGCCGGGCCAAAATGCTGCGCGTGGCGACAGCGGCCCACACGCCCTCCAACAGCACGAAGCCCCATTGGTGGCTGAGCGCAGCCGCAGCGGAGAGACCGGCGCCACCGAGGAGGTTGCAGACTGGGTAGCGATAGGAGCGAACCGCCCACGAACCCGTTTGCGATAGGGCGAAAGCCGCAAGGACAACGATCGCAGCCGTCCACTGCAACGCTTCGGACATAACCGGCTCCTCCGTTTTCGCGGCTTCCCGCCTTTAGCGCGGGCCAGGTGTGGTGGGTTTATGTGCACGGATGATCGCGGCGGCGGCGTGCTCGTGGACCCGATGGGTTTGGTGGATTTCGATCGCCTCGAAGCCTGCGCCCTCTAGGGTCGAGCGGAATTCGTCTGCGGTGAGCGCGCCCGCGATGCACCCGGTCCATGCCGCCATGTCCGCGCGGGTTTGCTGGTCCATGTTGGTGTCGGCGATCACATCGGATACGGCAAAGCGGCCACCACGACGCAAGACGCGGGCAGCCTCGCTGATCACTTTTGGTTTGTCGCCGGAGAGGTTGATGACGCAGTTGGAGATCACTACGTCCACGCTTGCGTCTTCGAGCGGCATGTCTTCGAGGTAGCCCTTGAGGAACTTCACGTTTTCGACTCCTGCGTCGGCGGCGTTGGCGCGGGCAAGCTCGAGCATCTCGTCGGTCATGTCCAATCCGATCGCTCTTCCGCTGGGACCGACTCGGCGGGCCGAGATGAGCACGTCGGCGCCGGCTCCACACCCCAGATCTAGGACAGTCTCGCCCTGGTGCAGGTCGGCGACCGCGGTGGGCACGCCGCAGCCGAGTGAAGCGCTAAGCGCAGATTCGGGCACATCGGCGCCAGTCGCCTCCTTGTACAGCGTCCCTCCGAACTCGCCCTGAGCGTGAGCCGGAGTGCAGCAGGCTCGGTCCGATCCGCAGCAACCAGCTTCGTCCAAATCGGTTGGGGGCGCCGCGGCAGCCTTGGCGGCGGCGGCGTACTTTCGGCGCACGGTCTCACGGATTTCGGTCAGCTCAGCCATGCCGATAGCTCCTTTAGCGCTTCTGGTTTGACGTAGTAGTACGCCCACAGCCCTCGCCGCTCGGAATCGACAACACCGGCTTCTCGAAGTTTCTTGAGGTGGTGCGACAGGGTGGGCTGGGAGATGTCGAACAGTGGGACCAGCTCGCAGACGCACACCTTGCCGGCGTGCTTTCTGAGCACGTCCACGAGTTGGAGCCGGATGGGGTCGCCGATGGCCTTGGCCACCTCGGCCATGCGGGCGGCCCGCTCGCGCTCCACGTCGGGGTAGACGACCGGCTCGCAGCAGCGCTCCCCCGCCGGGCGCTTTTGCTTGGGAGCGAGTTCCAAATCGACCGCCATCGATATACAACTATCAATTGAAACGAGATACGTCAATACATAGACTCCTGGCCTTGCGTGTGCGCGTGTCCCCAGCCGATGACGGACTGCTTGCCCGTCGGCTGCTGGCAGAGCTCCTTGGCTCAGCGCTTCTGGCGGCGGTGGTCATCGGATCGGGCATCGCCGCGCAGCAGTTGTCACCGCACGACACCGGGCTTGAACTGTTTGAGAACGCGGCCGCCACCGGCGCCGGGCTGTTCGCGATCATCCTCATGTTTGGCCCTGTCTCCGGCGGGCACTTCAACCCCGCCGTCTCGCTGCTCGACGCTACCTTGGGCGGCCTTCGCTGGCGCGACACGCTGGCCTATATCCCCGTCCAGATCGTCGGATGCGCGCTCGGCGCAGTCCTGGCTAACGCCATGTTCGCTAAGGCCGCCGTGAGCATCTCGACCCACCACCGAGCCAGCCCGGCTCACCTCTTGGCCGAGGCGATCGCCACCTCGGGGTTGCTCGTGGTGATCTTCGCGCTGGCCCGTACCCGTCGCTTGGCGGCGGTGCCTGCCGCCGTCGGTGCCTATATCGCCGCTGGCTACTTCTTCGCCAGCTCGACCAGCTTTGCCAACCCAGCGATCACGATCGGCCGCATGCTCTCGAACACTTTCGCCGGGATCGCTCCCGCCTCCGTCCCGGGCTTCGCGATCGCCCAGCTGCTCGGCGCCGCGATCGCGGCCGCAATCGTCCGCGCCCTCTACCCAGACATTCAGCCAGCCGACGCCGCGGCGGTCCTGGTCCCCCACCCCTCATGAGCACCGTCCTGTTCGTTTGCGGCCAGAACGCGGGCCGCTCGCAGATGGCTCAAGCCCTCTTCGAACAGGTCAGCGCAGGACGACATCGAGCGCTCTCCGCAGGCACGAGCCCAGCAGCACAGATACACCCCCCCGTCATCGAGGTCATGCAAGAGATCGGCATAGACCTCACGAAGCGAACCCCGACGCTCCTAATCCGCGAGCTGGGAGAAGAGGCGGACGTCATCATCACCATGGGCTGCGGCGACGAATGCCCCGTCATCCCCGGTAAGCAGTACATCGACTGGGATCTCCCGGACCCGGCCCGCCAGCCCCTCACCACCGTCCGGCAAATCCGCAACGAAATCAACACCCGAGTGGCCGACCTCATCACGCGACTGGACCAACCAGCCGACAAAGCCTCGGACTAGGGGCTACCAAGCTCTGTCCCTCCTCGCGCCTCGGTTCTTCCTCCTTGGGATACCCGACCGCGAAGAAGAAGCAGTGTTGGCTGCTGCCCTAATCGAGACGACGCGAGGGTCAAGTGTTGGGCCTGAACTTCACCGGTCAGCTGGGCGACGGCAAGGCGACGGACAGCTCGGTCCCGGTCGACGTAACAGACCTGATCGGCGTGAAGGCGATCAGCGCCGGCGGCGGCCACACCTGCGCGCTCATGGACTCCGGGGCGGTCAAGTGCTGGGGCGCCGGTAGCGGCGGGCGGCTGGGCTCCGAGCCCAGGCCGCGCACTCCGTTCCCGGACGACGTCAGGGAGAAGTGCAAACCTCCTTGTGCGGCGCGCCACTGGCCTCAGGGACGTTCGCCTGCGCGGCGGCGCATCCAGCCTTGCCATACCTCGAGTTCGCCCCGACCATCACAAGCGCCTCCTTCGTGACGAGGAGGAGAGCGCGCCGGGCGGATGGCGCCGGAGGGGCCAGTATTGGGGTCTCTCTCCGCTATCCCCGCTACAAGTTCACGGGATAGGAGACAGGGGGGGTCAAAAACTGGCCCCTCCTGCCCTGTGATCCGTCTCGCTGGCCCTGGTCGAGACTGCTGCGTTTCCTCAGAAGCGACAGCGCTGGCGAGACTGTTGCTGCTCGATCCTTGCGTCAGCGTTTGCCGGCGCATTAGGTTTGTAGCCTGACGCAGCGTAAGTACGGTAGGTTGCCGTGCTAACGGAGTGGCCGGGGGCGCAGTGCACAAACCACAAACTACTCTCTGACTAGGAGGGGCAGTGCATCTAAGGATTCATCGGAGTCGGGCGCTCCTGGCGGCGGCTGCGCTCGCTGCTGTGGTTGTGGCCTCAGCGATCGCCGCGTCGAGCGCGTCGGCGATCCTCCAGAGGCTTCCGACTGGGCAGGTCGTTTCTTACCAGCCGCTGCGCAGCAAAGCGCCGCGCCTACGGTTCGACAGCATGTTCAACAACATGGATTACAACGGCGGCCCGATCATGCCGTCAAACACGGTCCACTTGGTGTTCTGGAGCCCGAGGGGCTATGGCGCGTACCCGGGCGGCGGCTCTCCACCGGAGTATGTCCGCGGGATCGAGCAGTTCTTCAGGGACCTGCAGCACGACAGCGGGACCGATCACAACGTCAACTCCGTGGACCCGCAGTACAACGATCTGACCGGTGCTGTCGCGAGGTACGCCATCAGATTCGGCGGGGCCATCCTCGACAGGGACCCGTATCCGTCGAGCCAGTGTCCGGTCAACCGTCCGGTTACCAATTGCCTCACGGACGCGCAACTCCAGGCGGAGCTGCAGCACGTCGCCGCCGTGCACCACTTGGCGACTGGCCTCAACAAGGAGATGTTCTTATTCACGCCGCCACACGTCGTGGGCTGCTTCAGCAACCAGGCATCTCGGCACTTTGGCGGTTGCAGCGTGGGCATTATTCCGTCAAAGCTGGCGGCCTACTGCGCCTACCACCAGGAGACGCTCGGCTCGCCCATGCGGTTCTACGCGGACGATCCGTTTACGACCGGCGTGAAGATAGGTGGGCAGCTGGCGTGTGAGGACGGGCACCATCCGAACGGGGTCTCCGACGGCGCGATCAACGGCGGCCTCAGCCACGAGCTCAACGAGTCGGTCACGGATCCGATCCCCAACGACGCTTGGACGAACGGAGTTGGAGTCAACCACGGCTCGGAGATCGGCGATCAGTGCGACACTCAGATGGGCACCCCGATCGGCACGCACAACGGCCAGCCCTACAACCAGGTGATCAACGGCCACTTTTACTGGTACCAGGAGGAGTGGACCAACGACACCAATCAGTGCGTGCAGCGCATCACGCTGCCGGCTAGGGTGCCGACGGCGACCCTGAGGGTCAAGGCCGGCAGCGGGCTCGGGATGTCGTTCAACGCCACCGGCTCGACCGCACCGGGCGGCGTCGCCGCCTTCAGCTGGCAGTGGAACGCGGTGAAAAACGCACCGACCGTCGAGACCACGAAGCCCACTATCAGCCACACCTTCCCCACTTCGGGGTTGTACTCGGTTGGTTTGGCAGTCTTCGGCCAGAACGGGCAGTCGATCGGCACCGGAGGGATCATCAGCATCGGCCACAACGGGTTCACGCGCGGGTTCACGTTCTCGCCATCGAGCCCCACGGCAGGCAAGCCCGTGACGTTCGCCGGTCGGAAGAAAATCAGCAGGCACCCCGTCACGAACTACCTCTGGGAGTTCGGCGACGGCTCGACCGGCTCGGGCACCTTCCCCTCGCACACGTACGCTCGTCCGGGTACCTACAAGGTCGAGGTCGTGCAGTTCAGCGGCGTCGGCTCGGCGTTCCCGGGATCGGGTGCCGCGCCGATTTCTGTGAGGAGAATCACCGTCAAATAAGCCTGAGATGAGCTGATTCGTCGGTATCGGAGCGGCCGCATTGGGCGGCCGCTCCGCCGATGGACGGCAAGCTGCACCGGGTGGCTGCGTGGCTCACCGTCGCGCTGTTCGCGACTACTCCCCTGGCAGGCTCCGAA
>Ga0070741_10012268_pt1 | contig 15543 bp, 14 predicted proteins | sample Coa_R1_4_FD_66440 | JGI IMG/M metagenome (GOLD analysis project Ga0070741, IMG submission 66440) | Surface soil microbial communities from Centralia Pennsylvania, which are recovering from an underground coalmine fire - Coalmine... | ecosystem: Environmental > Terrestrial > Soil > Unclassified ... | reverse complement strand
TTTAGGACCGAGCCAAAGCCCCGGGATTGGACGATCGAATCTATACCCGACGCGACTGAAAATTTGATTTAGGACCGAGCCAAAGCCCCGGGATTGGACGATCGAATCTATACCCGACGCGACTGAAAATTTGATTTAGGACCGAGCCAAAGCCCCGGGATTGGACGATCGAATCTAGCCCCTATTTCTAATAGTGGCAACGATTCGATCGCGCCAATCGCGGGAGCTTTCGCTTCGGTCCTAAAGCAAATTTTCAGTCGCGTCGGGTATAGCCCCTATTTCTAATAGTGGCGACGATTCAATCGCGCCAATCGCGGGAGCTTTCGCTTCGGTCCTAAAGCAAATTTTCAGTCGCGTCGGGTGTACTTAAGAAAGCCCTCTTGAATGATTTTTTTAAGGTAGGCGTTTTCTTTGCGTTTCATTTTAGCTCTTTGTTGAGGATCGGTGTCGGTATATCCGATGAGGTGAAGTAGGCAGTGGATAACGTAGCGATAAAGTTCTTGGAAAGGATCCATTTTGTGGGTTTTACTGTAAAGAAGAGCGGTGCGAGGACAAATGAACGCCTCGCCAAGGATGTGAAAAGAGCCCTTTTTCTCTTCCAATGCGTCGAGTGGAAAAGTGATGCAATCTGTTGGAGTGGGGTCGTTAAAAAATTCTTTATGAAGCTCGCAAATTTTGCGCTCGGTGACAAAGTGGAATGAGACTTCGTCTGTGGTGATTCTTAGCTCTTGAAGCAAAAACGAGATCGCCTTTCTCATGCTAGGCAGTGAAAAAGGAAGATCTCGTTGAGCGTTGTAAAGATAAATTTTACTCAAGGAGTAACTGGAGTTTTTGGAAGGCCTGTAACTTTTTTGTTTTGGCCATCTTTCCATTTGCCAAGCCGTCTCAAGACGTCAATTCGTTCGAAACGCTTGAGGACGTTGCGCTTTGTGGCTGATTTGCTCGATTTTCCGTAGCTGCTATGTCTGGACATGATTAACGATCCTTCTAAAATTTTCTACTTAATTTTGGGGATGAATGACGTTTGAGCAAGATTTCCTTCAATGGCATTGGTATGTACCTTAAATCCTTGAGGGAGAGCGTCTTTTTTCGGTCCTGTTTTCTGTGCAGGTGCTTTTGTTCTTCTGCGCGACACAGAGCGTCTTTCTTGTTGTTTGCTAATGCGAACCATGTGTAACTCCTCGAATCTTCAGTTAAGTGATGAATTATAATGGCTTATTGTTAAAAGAACAAGAGGCAATTGCCTTTTATACCACAACGCGATTGAAAATTTGGCTCAGTCCTAAACCAAATTTTCAATCGCGTTGGGTATAGAGACTGACCACAAACCCAGCTTCTGTCGATTTTTGGGTTCTTTTGAGTCGCTTTTCAATTCTTTTTGCGGGGGTTGTATCAACCTGCGTATACTACCCCCGCAAAAAGAATTGAAAAGCGGCCAAAATAATCCCAAAAAGTGACGAAGCCTGGGTTTGTGGTCGGTCTCTAACAACAGTCTCTTATTTTTGGGGGCCTTCCTTAGGAAGAGTTTCACCGGGATGAATGACCCCGCACGAGATCAGAAATTTAAAGGCGTCTTCGACCGAAACATCGACATGGCGAATCATTTTTTTCGGGGCTAATACGACATAGCCTGACATGGGATGCGGAGCTGTGGGAATAAATACAGCAAAATCAGTGACGGGAAACTTCTCGCCCTTTAAGGAAGAGGGGGTCTCGCCAGTTATAAAACCGATAGCATAAGTTTCCTCATGAGGAAAAGGGATAAGCACTGTTTCTTTAAAAGTTTTCTTGTTCTCTGTAAAAACCGCTTTTGTGATCTCATTGCTCAATCTAAAAATGGTTCTAACAAGGGGAATGCGTGAAAAGAGACGTTCGGGAAGTTTTAGGAAAACCTTCAGGAGGAATTTTTGCCCGCAGAATCCAAGAAAGAAGATTAAAAGTAGAAGAAGAATAAAGGCAAAGACCCGGCTTAAAAAGAGTACCAAATTGTCATGATGCTCCAGGCTTAAACCCAGATTTTTTTCATAAGCATGGATGAGGGTTTCCATGAGCCCCGCTAAAGGCGCAGCGAAAAGATTAAACAACCAGCTTGCAATCATGAAAGTAAGCGCAAGTGGAAGAAGGGCTACAAATCCAGTAAAAAAGTATTTTTTCATCCGTCCTCCGGAGGAACCGGGCTTCAAAGGCCAGGTATTTTCAAAATATTGCTAATTCAAGTCCAAAGCTAGGGCCGACTTAGTCTCGGGTCTTAAAAGTTCACGATTGGGCCGCTGAAGTGAATGAGCTCTTGGGATCCGGAATGATCACACCGCAAGAGACGATATACTTGATGGCATCTTCTGGCTTCATTTCAATAGGAAGCAAATCCGAGCGTTTGAACATAAGCAGAAATCCCGTCGTAGGATTGGGCGTTGTTGGCACAAAGACGGAGACGAGATCAGAGCTAGAAGCTTGCGAGCAGACTTTGGGCGAATCTCTTGCGATCAAGCCGAGAACATAGACTCCTTCTCGTGGGAAAGGGACCATCACGACTTGTTTGAAAGAGTTTTTGTCTGAAACGAATAAGGTGTTAATGATGTCTTGCGTTGTTTTATAAACGGTATTGACAACAGGAATACGGTGCAGAATGCGGTCTCCCAGCCGAAACAGCGTATTGATGAAGAACCAACGCGCCACCACACCTAAGAGTACGGTGCACGCAAAGAGAAGGATGAGGATGATGATCTTTGAGGTGTAAACGAGAAGTTTTTCGGGGGTTAGAAAAAGAAAGCCGTGATTGACGATGTTCAGCTTAGTTAAAGTGCTGCTCACGATGCCCACGAAAGGCTGGGTCAAAAAATTAACGAGAAAGATGATGACTGCGATCGTGATAACTAAGGGAAGAAGAATTACAATCCCGGTAATAAAGTGTTTTTTCATATTATCGCCTTTTTCTTTTTGAATGAAGCGGTCTTGGCTTTAAATTTCCTTCAGGACTAAGCAACCATCCGCTTTCAATCCGGATGAGATCAACATGCGATAAGCGCACTTTAATTGTATCACCTAATCGATGCATTTTTCCGGAGCTTCTACCTAAAAGTAGATTTCTTTTCTCATCATAAATGAAATAATCATTCTCTAATTCTGAAATGTGGAGAAAACCCTCCAGCATCAGTTCCTGCAATTCAAAAAATAGACCAAAGGGTTTGATCTTTGTTACGATAGCCTGGAAATTTCGGGAAGAATCTTCTTGGAAGTACTGATGAAGCAGCCTTAGCTTTTTCAATGTCTTCACACTCATCTCTGCGCGGAAGCTGACTCTTTCCTGATCGGAGCATTGTTGCGCGATTTGCTCAAGGTTTATATTCTCAGGTTCTTCATCGAATAAAAGTCTTTGGATGACCAAGTCACTATAGCGTCGGATGGGACTTGTGAAATGACAGTAGTGGTCCAGCGCTAGGCCAAAATGTCCAAGGTTATCTGGCGAGTATTGTGCAAGTCTCATGCTGCGAATAAATCCAACAGAGAGCTGTTGAAAGTAGGGTGTTTTTTTTGCTTCTTCAAACATGCCTTGAAGTTCTTTACTCGTTGGCTTTGGAGGGATGCTGAAGCCCAAGGTACGCGCAAACTGAAGAAATTCTTCAAAGTTTTCTTCATGGGGCACTTCGTGAACGCGATAAATAAGATCCTTTCCTCGTTTATTGATCTCTATAGCGACAATCTCATTCGCTTTGAGCATGAATTCTTCGACAAGCTGATGAGTAATGTCATATTCGATTTTCTTAAGGCCTTCTGGTTCCCCTTTTTCATTGATCACCACAACGAGCTCGGGAAGGGCGAAATCGATACTTCCCCTTTCGTGGCGTTTCTTTTTGAGAAGGTGACAGAGTTCAACCATTAATTTAAGAGCTTTTGAATGGGGGCTTTTCTTTCCTTCGAGAACCTCTTTGGCTTCGAAGTAAGTAAATCGCTTTTTGCTCTTGATGTAGGAACGTACAACTTGATGCTTGAGCAGCGTGCCTTGTTTATCAAATTCCATCAGCACAGAAACAGTTAGGCGGATCACATCGGGTTTTAAGCTGCAAAGATCATTGGAAAGCTCTTCAGGGAGCATAGGAACGCACGTTCCCGGGAAATAGGTGGAGTTACATCTCTGGATCGCCTCTTTATCGAGAGGACTGCCTGGTGTCACATAATGCGCGACGTCGGCGATATGCACCCCCAGCTTGTAGTTGCCTTTCCTATCTTTTGTGATGTGAAGTGCATCGTCAAAATCCTTTGCCGTGTCGGGGTCAATTGTAAAGCATTCTTCTCCGGAAAGGTCAACGCGCTTTTTGAGTTCTTTAGTCGGTACTTTTTTACCATAAAGTTTTGCCTGATCAACCGCGGCTTTGGGGAAGGTGGATCGGATATCAAATTCTTCAACCGCAGCAGTCACGTCGCAGGAAGGGTCATCGATATTGCCGATGAGATGAGAAAATTCGCATAGAGTAGGTTCTTTCTCTGTTCCCCACTCCTTGACATCAAGGATCACACGGTCTCCCACTTTTAAAGGAGTATCGTCCCGAACACTCACAAGAACAGGTTTGGAGATTCCCAGCAGTGGAGCATAGGCTAAGATTTCTCCATTGGAATTAATGTTGCGAATTGTGGCTCCCAAATGCTTGCGCGCACGTTTTGTAACGCTTACGATTTTGCCTTCAGGACCTTTATCCGAAACAGCCTCAAGATTGACGATGACTTCAACGCGATCTCCATCTACAGCATTGTCGGTCAAATGCTTAGGAATAAAAATATCTTGCGGATAATCTGCCGAGTTATCGGGAACCACAAATCCAAATCCTTTGGGATGCATGCGCAGCAAACCTGAAACGACTTCTTGCTTATTTTTCTTGAGGTGCAGTTTGTTCTTTTCAATTTCAATTTCACCCGACTGTAAAAAGTCCGTGATGATTTTTGAACAAGCTCCGATCAGCTGGGGAGGAATGTGCAGCCGATCGAACAGTTCTGTTTGTTTCATCGGAGTGTAACGCTTGCCCGACATGAACTGCAGGATGGACTTAGACATGTTGTCCATGAGCCGTTTTTGCTTGGGCGACTCCTTGACAGGGGCGGGTTTTGAGGGTTTTTTAGGGACCGTTTCAGTTCGAGCGGACTTCTTTGAGACTTTCCGTGGGGTAGGAGCGGAGGCTTGAGTCTTAGTTAAAATAACCTTTTTTTTTGTCTTTGGTTTAGTTTTTTTCAAGACAGATGCAGGTTTCTTACTTTTAGACTCGGGGGCGCTGGCTTTCTTTTTCGGCATTAGCAGTTATAAAATTCTTCTAGCATAAAGATGCTGGGTTAAGGCCTCTGGGGTCGTGTATTGCTCCGCATCGATCTGGATTGCGCGAGCAGATTCGATATAGTCGAAAATATCGTCGGTGTAGAAGCATTCCTTATTTTGGCATCCTGCAATTTCAAGGGCTTTTTCGTAAATTTTTATTTCAGGTTTGCGCGCTCCTACCTTATAGGAAAGGACATACCCGTCGCACTGTTTGATAAAAGGGAAATGGGAGGATGCAAATGTAAAATGGGCTTCGCAGGTATTTGAGAGAAGAAAAATCCTATGGCCTTTCTTTTTGAGCTGGTGAAAAATTGAAATGACTTCTTCGTTTGGTTTAAAAATGTCGGAAACTGCGTGCATTAAAATGTCAAAGTCTAAAGCTTTTGAGGAGACTCTGCAGATTTCTTCATAGAGTTCTTTGCTGCTGATGGAGCCTCTTTCATAGAGATCTCCATACTTAAGCATCAATTGTTGCACTTGCGTTTCTGAGATTCCGCTGTAATTTGCAATCTGGCGGCACATCTGTTCGTGATCAAAATGAATTAAAACGTTGCCGAGGTCGAAAAAAATCGTATGCTTCATGCCTTAAGGATACCTCTTCTTCCCTTAAAAAGATATCAAGCATTTGTTTTAAATGTTTATCTGTTCATACGTCGTTGATAGCTCAAAAGAGTATTTGATAGAAGGATAGCGATTGTCATGGGGCCCACGCCTCCCGGAACCGGTGTGATGTGAGAGCAAAGGGGAGCGACTTCTTTGTAATCGACATCCCCAACGATCATCTGTTTGCCTTCAGGGCTAGCAATGCGATTAATGCCGACATCGATGACAACAGCGCCTTCTCGGACCATTTCCTTTTTGATGAAGTGCGGATTGCCCATGGCTGCAACGAGGATGTCCGCCGATCGGCAGATCTCTTTTAGGTTTTCCGTCTGGGAGTGGGCCACGGTGACTGTCGCATTGCAGTGCGGCGCCTTTTGCATAAGAATTGCTGCAAGGGGCTTGCCCACGATATTGCTCCTGCCAACGATGACGACATGTTTGCCGTGAATAGGAATTTGAGCGTGCGTCAGCAACACTTGAATTCCATGAGGTGTGCAGGGAAGAAACCCGTCATTTTCTCCAAGCAGCATCTTGCCGACATTCAAGGGATGGAACCCATCGACATCTTTAGAAGGGTCGACAGCGCTGACGATATTCATCAAGTTGATATGTTCAGGAAGAGGAAGCTGCACAAGGATGCCGTCGACGTCAGGATTTTGATTGAGCTTTTCGATTTCTTCTAAAAGGCGCTGCTCCGAAATTGATGAGGAAAGCTCGCAATCGAAAGAGCAGATTCCCACTTCGCTGCAGCGTTTTTTTTTCATGCGGATATATGACTCTGAACCTGGATCATTCCCTACGAGGACAAAGGCAAGGCCTGGCTTGCGATGAGAAAGAACGGAGACTGCGTCGGCGATTTTTTTTTGGATATTTTGAGCGATGACCTTTCCATCAATCAGATGCATAAGTTTGTCCTAAAAAGCTATTTTAAGTGTTCAATCATGTCTTCATGAAGAAGCCCATTGCTCGCCAGCATTGTGCTACCGAAGATTGTGTGAGATGTGCCATCCCAATGGCTCGTTTTCCCCCCCGCTTCTTCAACGAGCAATTTTCCTGCAGCTAAATCCCAAGGGTGAAGTCCGACTTCCCAATACGCATCCCATCTGCCGGCAGCAACGTAGGCCAAATCGATAGCGGCGGATCCTAATCTTCGTATCGGAACTCCCTGCAATTGCATTTTCGCAAATTTTTCAACGCAATTCAAAGGATCTTTATCTACATCATAGGGAAATCCTGTTGCCATCAGTGCTTCTTTGACTTTGCTGATTTTGGAAACGTGGATCGGCTTAGTGTTCAGGTAAGCCCCCTTTCCCTTTTCAGCGATAAACAATTCTTGTGCCATCGGATGATAAACGACTCCTGAGACGATGGAGCCCTCCACAAATGCAGCAATACTCACGCTAAAGACGGGAATGTTATGGGCAAAATTCAAGGTGCCATCCAGAGGGTCGATGATCCATGTCACCGAGCTATTTTTCTTTTGAATCTCTCCACTCTCTTCTGCGAGAAAAGCGTGCTCAGGAAAATGTTCTGAAATTGTCGCCATAATCGCTTTTTCAGAGATAAGATCATACTCTGTGACTAAGTTTTGCACGCCTGGTTTGGTGCTGATCTCGAAATAAGAGCCAAACCCTTTCTGCAGAAGAGCGCCTGCGTTTTTAGCGGCTTCGACAGCGACACGGGTAAGCTCAGAAAAAGATGAGTTAGGCATTAGGTTTCCTTGGAATCGTTTTCATGAATGGAAAGGCGGCAAGCTTTAAGAATTCTAAAATAGATCGTTTTCCATCCCACTTTTTTAACGTGCAAATAAAGCAAGATGGGGCAACAAAAGCATAAAAAAGCGTAGACAGCATCAAAGAGCGGCATAAGGATAAGATCCGTCAGAAACATTCCCATCGATAGGGGAAGGGCGCGGTCAAAAATGGAGATCAAAAGCAACTCGATGATCGAAGCTGTGCTACCGATAAGTAGAGTGAAGATCGACAGCGCTAAAAGCTTATCCTCGAAAAAGTGTTTTTTTTGCTGATACAGAAGAAATGTCGCAAGACAATAACTCAGTGCATGGATGCCTAATCGGAACTCTGAGCTGAGAAGGTCGACCATCAATCCGCATAGGGAAGCAATCCATAGCGATGTATGAAAGTGGGTTCGGTTATAAAGCAATGCGAGAAAAGGGGAAAAAGCAAAAAACTTTACTTGAGGAAAGAGAGCAGTCCCAAAAAATGCAAAAAAGGTTGCAATGAAAAAAGGAAAGAGCAGGGGGACTTGCCGCATAGTTAAAAAGCGCCTTTTTGAAAGAATAGGATGGGAATTGTTTTCGCAATGAGTTTAAGATCGAGAAAAAAAGAGCGCTTATCGACGTAATTCACCTCGAGTTTAACCCGTTCCTTGAAAGTTAATTGACTGCGTCCTGCGGTTTGCCAAAGCCCTGTCAAGCCAGGCCTTACGGAGAACATCTTTTCCATTTCAGACCCTAAAATTTTGCGAATGACATCCGCTTCTCGCGGAAGGTAAGGGCGCGGCCCGACAATGCTTAAATCACCAATGAGGACGTTCCAAAATTGGGGAAGTTCATCCATCGAAGTTTTTCTTAGAAAGCTTCCAATGCGGGTTAATCGGGGGTCATTTCTTAGCTTAAAATACCTTTGCCACTCTTGTCTGAGCTTGGGATCACTGTTTAAGATGACCTCAAGTCGCTGATCTGCATCGCGGTGCATCGAACGAAATTTCCAGAACTTGAACAACTTGCCCTTGCGACCTATCCTCAAACTGCAATAAAAAACGGGTCCAGGCGAACTCATTTTGACTAAAGCAATAACAATAGCAAATAGAGGGAGAAGTAAGATGAGCGCAGTTACACTAAAAAAGATGTCAAAACTTCTCTTTAATCCATTGTGAACGATGAGCTGTTCATCGATTTCCAATTGGAATGCGGGAAGAGACGCTTCAGAAGAAAACCCCTTTAACATCAGTCACCTTTAGTATGTCTCGATATTAACAGGTCAGATCATTTTTTTATTAAATTATTTCCGGCGGTGAACCATCTGGTCGATGAGAGCTTTAATCAGAGGAGCGGTTTGGGAGAGTGCACAGAGGTGTTCATCAGCCGAGCGCAGTAGAGATGCAGCCTTCTCTTTTGCTGCATCGATCCCAAGCAAAGAGACAGCCGTAGCTTTGGATTTTTCCCGGTCGGACCCAATAGGTTTCCCGAGCTCCTGCTCTGTACTAGTATAGTCAAGAACATCATCGACGATTTGAAAGGCTAGCCCAATCGCAAGACCTGTTTTTCTCAATGCGATCAGATCGCTTTGGGGTGCACCTGCAATGATTCCTCCAAACTCAAGCGAAGCAACGATCAAAGCTGCGGTTTTACCCATATGCATTTTTTCTAAAAGGTCCCAATCGATCTCTTTTCCGACACTGAGAAGGTCGATCATCTGCCCTCCGATCATCCCATGAGCGCCTGCTCGAAAGGACAGAGAGCGGATAAGGGCGATTCTTTGTTCAGCAGTTAAATGGGGTGCATTCGCAAGCACTTCAAAAGCATACGTCAGTAAGTAGTCTCCCGTCAAAAGCGCCTGCCATTCGGGAAACACTTTATGAAGGGTAGGCTTGCCTCGCCGCATGTCATCGTTATCCATCGAAGGAAGATCGTCATGAATAAGCGAGTAAGTATGAATCATTTCAATGGCGCAAGCAGGAATAAGGGCTATCTCCAGAGAAACCCCGTAGCTTGCTGCTGTAGCTAAAACGAGCAAGGGACGCAACCGTTTCCCCAAGGAAGAAAGCGAGTACCGCGCTGAATCAAAAAGGGAGGAATAGGGAACTTCCGAAGAGGACTTTATAAGCGCGTCCAGCTTAGCATCTATCTGATTCCGGGCATTTTCTAAATAGGTCGCAATTTCCATGAAATCAGTGTGCCAAAAATCCCCAATTTTGACCATTCATACCGATTTTGGGGGCAAAAGAAGAAGGATTTCTTCCCAAGCTTGAATACTTTCTGAAACAGCTGACCTAAAAAGCTGTCCCCATAGCTTTAAGCCTCATTGGAGACATAAAGACTGTGTATGTTTTTTTTGAGGAGGTCGAGCTTGGCTTGGAGGGAAAAGGCTGTTGAGTTTAAGGTCTGCCTAGAGGAGGGGACTCCAATGCCGAAATACTCCATGCCGAGCGCCTGCATTTCTTCCAAATGGTATTGGTTTCTTCCATCGAATAGGACGCGATGTCGGAGGTAAGGAACGATTTTAGAAAATTCGACAAAGCGGAACTGCTTCCATTCAGTGACAAGAACAATCGCGTCCGCATGGGTAGCTGCATCATATTCATCTTGGCAAAACTGGATGCGGGAACCAAAGATGCTGAGCGCATTAGGCATGGCGACGGGATCGTAAGCGCGGATAGACGCCCCCTCATCGAGGAGGTGAGTGATGAGATCCAGCGCCGGCGCTTCTCGGATATCATCCGTATCCGGTTTGAATGAGAGTCCCCAAATGGCGATGGTTTTATTCTTAACTCCTCCATGAGAAGAAAAGTAGGAAAGAATTTTCTCGGGCAGAATTTTTTTCTGCCGCTTGTTGACATCTTCGATCGAATTAAGAATGGCCATTTCGACATCCCACTGCTTCGCAATGGAAGAAAGGGCGCGGATGTCTTTAGGAAAGCAGGATCCTCCGTATCCAGCTCCTGCATACAGAAACTGATAGCCGATTCGCTGGTCGGAACCGATTCCAACGCGCACCTGTTTGATATCAGCGCCTGTTTTTTCACAAAGATGCGCGAGTTCATTCATGAATGAAATCCTAAGTGCAAGCATGGCATTCGCAGCATATTTTGTCATTTCTGCAGAGACGGTATCCATGACAAAAATGCGGTCGTGGTTAATCGTAAAAGCTGAATAAATTTCCCGCATGATTTTCGCTGCATCCGAATTATCCACGCCGAGAATGATTCTGTCAGGTTTCATGCAGTCACTGACGGAACACCCCTCTTTTAAAAATTCTGGATTGGAGACAACATCGAAGGAAAATGCAGCATTGCTTTCGCGTAGAATAGCGGCGATCAATTGCTTGACTTGAGCTGCCGTTCCCACAGGGACGGTGGATTTATTCACGATGATTTTATAATCATCCATGTGTCTTGCGATTTCTGATGCTGCTGCGTAAACATAGCTGAGATCGCAAGAACCGTCGTTAGAAGAAGGGGTAGGAACTGCGATGAAGCAAACGGAAGATTGTTTAACGCCCTCGCGATAATCCGTTGTGAAAGAAAGCCTTCCTGCTTGCGTATTACGATCGACGAGTTCTTTCAATCCCGGCTCATAAATCGGAAGAACCCCCTTTTTTAGGTCAGAGATTTTTTTTTGATCGATATCGAGACAGATAACGTGATGACCCATTTCCGAGAGGCAGGTTGCTGTGACAAGACCGACATAACCCGTTCCAACCATGAGAATTTGCATAAGACATCCAAACATTGATCGTTGAATAGGCGATCTTATACCACTTCCTTAAAATAAATGGCCATCTTTCAAAAGCCACGTCTTGTTGCAAAGAGAGGAAAAATCTTTGTCATGAGTGACGACGATGAGAGCTTTGTTAAAGTCTTGTGTGAGGCGGATGAGAAGAGAATGAATTTCTTGCGAGAGCTTGCTGTCGAGATTACCAGAAGGTTCGTCGGCGAGAATGAGGTCGGGATCGTTGCAAAGCGCTCTTGCAATGGCGATGCGCTGTTTTTCACCACCGGATAAAAGCTTTGCAGGGAAGTGCGCGCGCTCTTGAAGGCCTACGAGCTCGAGAAGCATCAGCGCTCTTTTATAAGCAGAGCTATTGGAATGAGTGGGAACTCGTGCAATTTTTGCGGGCATCAAAACGTTTTCAAGAGCTGTGTCATTGTCGAAGAGATGGTAGCTTTGAAAGATAAATCCGATATGGCGATTGCGCAGCTTTGGCAAAGAGGCATGAGCGCTGTTTTGTCCGCAAATCTCTAGCATACCGCAGCAAGGTTTCTCCAGCGTTCCCAAGATGTGAAGCAAAGTGCTTTTTCCTTCGCCCGATTTTCCGATGATCGCTGCAGATTCCCCCGGGTAGATTTCGAAATCGATCCCTTTTAACACTTCAATGGGTGACGGGGAAAAAAACTTTTTTTTCAGCTGTTTAGCCTTGATAATGGGAGTTCTCATTCTGACCTCAGGATTTCAGAGGGACGGAGACGGCAGGCTTTAATCGCAGGAATCAGTCCGGCCAAAAGCGATAGAATAGGTGTTGCAATGGAAATAAAAGCAACGGCATTGCGACTAAGCTCGTTGGGCAAAGATTTCCCAAAGAAAGTCGAGCTAAACGCATCATGTCCCTGCATATAACTAAGAAGTTGCACAATAAAATCGATGTGATGGAGGGTATAAAGAGCTGCAGCAGTCCCAAGGATACTGCTGAGGATACCCATTGTCATTCCACAGGCTCCAAAGATAGCAGCGATGCTAAACCGGCTCGCTCCCATTGCTTGAAGAATGCCAATCTCGCGCTTCTTGTCATTCACAAGAAGGACAAGCATGGAAATGATGTTGCAGCATGCAACGATAAGGATGATGATTCCAACCATGGCAAATAGATACTTGTCGCTTTGAAACTGCTGCATCAGGTCTTTGGCGAAATCGTAATCATGAAAGGTTGTGACTTTCCAGTAATGGGCAAGACCTCGGTCAGAAAGGGCGCTTTGAAGCTGCTGCTTGATTTTTTCTGCAGCGGATAAATCATTAAACCAGACAAGAACTCCATTGGACTGCGTTTTATCTAGATTGAAAGAAGAACTCGATGCGTTGATCGTTTGAGGAACAAGTGGAGGAGCAAGGATACATTTGTTTCCTACAGAAAAAATGCCCGGATCGTAAAAGCCCATCACAAAAATAGGAAGTCTGTGTTCCTGAAGAGCACTCGAGGTAGTGCTGGAGTAAGAGAGGTATCCTCGATCACCGAGCATAACGCCACTGTCTAAATAGCTTTTGGTGAGAAGAACGCCTATTTCTCTTTCGCTGTTTACGGGTAGTGCTTGATCACCTTTCACTATCCAAGGCGCATTCCCATCTTTTTTTGTACTGAATTCCGCTTGAGTGATTTCAAGGCCATCGAGACTCATCTCCCCCTTAAGCGCAATCCCTTGAAGAGCTGTTTTAACCTTTAGAAGAAGATAATCATTAGCAGAAGTTCCTTCAACGTCAAAACAGATAGGCTCTTCTGTGAGAAGAGGGGTATTGGGAGAAACTTTTTGCGATTGTCCTGTGCGACTTTCCAGGAAAAGATCCATACCATTCTTCCAGATTTTGACGCCATTTTTATCGAAAGTTTTGCCTTTTTCCAGGGGAATATCGATGCGGCTTATTTTCTGGTTGCGATAATGGGCAATGCCTTCCAAAGGCTGATTTTCTGGAAGGAAGGCGACGGGAATTTGCCAAAGTGGGTAGCGCGGTTTTACACGTTTGATATGCGCATGCTGAAGAAGTTCTTGAATCCGCTCCTGAGCGACCGCTCTATCCGCCTTTAACGTCAGCATCGGAGAATCCTGTCTCGAAAGATCGGTGGAATGGTTGGATAGGTAGATCAAGTTGTTTAGATCTTTCTCCGAAGGCTCCAATAAAAGGTTTGAAAGTCCAGGGCAGGTGCTGGGCAGGGAAGCGATGTAGGAAACTTGTGTCAGGTAGGCTTGACGAGATTCTTGATGATGACTATTGCTAGGGCGCAGCAGCTGCAAACGCATCAAAGCCCCGCTGAGTTCAAAATCTTGATAAGCGAGATCCGGTCGCATCTGTTTGAGATCGGAGAGTATTGCAAAAAGTTCTTTTACAGGATCTTTCAAGCTTCCGTCGGCACTTACGTCCTTTGTGGAAAAATGAGGGGGGAGTTCTCCGTCTACATCCGGATTGTAAGGGTCTGAGGTCTTCGCTTTAATCTTTTCAGCGATGTTCTTGGGAGTATATTCGGAATTTGAGCTGAGCTCATCGATTTGATAGTAATACGAAGAATAGTATTCTTCTGTGGGCATTAACCTGAGAGGAGCGTTGAGTGTAGTCAGTTTTTGAAGCCACCCTCGCTCAATGCCCTCAGTCACAGAAAGAAAGACGAGAACAAGCCAAACGACAAGAGAGATGACAGTCACTGATAAAAGAGCGATCAGAGAAACCGAAAGCTGTTTTTTTCGAGGAATGAGATATCTTAATGCAACCGACAGCTCAAACACTGATCTCATGAATGTCTCACAGCTAGAGTTAGGAGAAGAAGGAACAAGCAATCACCTCGTAAAGTAGGCCTGCAGGTTCCCTCGAAAGCTTCGTTTGCTGAAAGATTACTTCGCTTCTTTGAAGATAACGTGCTTCTTGAGTTTTTTATCGTACTTTTTAAGCTCGATTCTACCCGTGACTGTGCGTTTGTTTTTTGTCGTCCAGTAGCACTCTGCACTTTCGGTGCTTTTCATTTTGATTTTTTCGCGTGCGCCTTTTGCCATGACAAATCCTTATTTTTCATTGCGAGACTAATTCTAATGGGTATCTTATTAACAGACAAGGAGAAACAGGGTCTCCAGTCCGAACCACGTTTTTTTTATTATATTAAAATAATTTTCTAATCGACTACTCTTCAGTGTTTTATATTTTATTTTATAAAAATTAATTTACAAATTAATCTTAATATAATTAGATGTAAATAAGACTTTTAAAAGAATTGTATACCCAACGCGACTGAAAATTTGGTTTAGGACCGAAGCGAAAGCTCCCGCGATTGGCGCGATCGAATCGTCGCCCCTATTAGAAATAGGGACTAGATTCGATGGTCCAATCCCGGGACTTTGGCTCGGTCTTAAATCCAAACTTTCAATCGCGTTGGGTATATCCACTCGCTGGAGGAAATAATATGAAAAAATCTTGGCTGTCTCTACTTTTAACACCCTGTTTAACTTTTGCTTCTTATTCAGAATATGAAAATTACTATAATTATAGTAATAAAGTGGAGCAAGAGCAGGTAGCTGGAAATTCTGAAACGCATGCCTCGCAAAGTGAAGTGTCCGTTGTCGAAGAAGCTATCACAGAACAAAATAAAGCCATTGCTCTTGAAAGTGATGATGAGGGACGCGAACCAGCCGTTTACCAAAAACCGATGGGGCGTCGTGAACCTTCCAACCCCTCCCTTCAGCAAACTCTCCAGCAAAATCGGGCTCAACGTTCTTCTCAGTCAGCAGTATCTCGAGAAAAAGAAGAAGCTATTCAAGAGAAGAGAGTGCAACAACGCTCCGTTCCAAGTACACCTAATGCAGCTTCATCGTTGCGAAGAGAGGGTTCTGTCCAAGAACGAAGAGTGCAACAAAACCAAACTCAACGTTCCTTGCAAGCAAGGCCTTCTCAGCAAAGAAAAAATGCAGTTCAAGAGCCAAGAGCACAGCGAACTCCCCAAGCTGCTTCCTCAGAGAAACGTGAAGAAGCGCCCCAAGAGCGAAGAGTGCGACGCAATCCTCAAGCTGCTTCCTCAGAGAAACGTGAAGAAGTGCCCCAAGAGCAAAGAGTGCGACGCACTCCTCAAGCTGCTTCCTCAGAGAAACGCGAAGAAGTGCCCCAAGAGCGAAGAGTGCGACGCACTCCCCAAGCTGCTTCCTCAGAG
>Ga0070741_10012266_pt1 | contig 15545 bp, 15 predicted proteins | sample Coa_R1_4_FD_66440 | JGI IMG/M metagenome (GOLD analysis project Ga0070741, IMG submission 66440) | Surface soil microbial communities from Centralia Pennsylvania, which are recovering from an underground coalmine fire - Coalmine... | ecosystem: Environmental > Terrestrial > Soil > Unclassified ... | reverse complement strand
AACGTCACCGGCTGCGCGGTGGCCGGGGTCGATCGCGATGAGGTGTTCGACACCTCGCCGGTCGTCGAGCAGGTTGACAGGTTTCTGCTGGCCAACCCGAGGCTCAGCAGCTTTCTGCCCCGCAAGTTCAAGATTGCCATCACCGGCTGCTCGACCGACTGCGTGCTGGCGCGCATCAACGACCTCGCCTTCACGCCCGCGCGGCGCGAGGGCCGGCTCGGCTTCCACCTCTGGGCCGGGGGCGGCCTGAGCGACTACCCGCGGCTGGCCTCGAACCTGGACCTCTTTGTGCTGCCAGAGCAGGTTCCGGAGGTGGTGAGCGCGTGCCTGCGCCTCTTCGCCGACCTTGACGACCCGGTACACAAGGCAGTGAACCGCTTCCGGGCCGTGGTGGCCGAGCTCGGCGTACCTCGCATCCGCGAGGAGCTGTGCCGGCGCCTGCCGTTCGCGCTGCCGCCTGGTGGGGAAGACCTCTCCACCTGGCAGGCTTGCGACCACGCCGGCATCCATCTGCAGCATGCGGAAGGGCGTCTGGAGCGCGTCTACGCCGGCCTGACCGTGCCGGTGGGACGGATGGCCGGCAGCGAGCTCGTAGAGGCAGCGCGGCTGGCACGAGCGTATGGCGATGGTGGGCTGCGCCTCACCCAGCGCCAGAGCCTCATCCTCACCGGCATCCAGCCGGCTCGGCTGGCGCAGCTCCTGACCGAGCCGTTGCTTGCTCGCTTGCGTCCGGAGCCCGATCCATTCGAGCGAGCGGTGGTGGCCTGCACCAGCGCACCGTTCTGCAAGTTCGGCCTCTTCAACGTCAAGGAGCACGGTGATCGCCTGGCGCGGTATCTGCGCGCGGCCATGCCGCCCGCGGCCGCGTCCCGCCTGCAGGGCCTGCGCCTGCACCTCAGCGGCTGCAAGGCAGCCTGCGCCCAGATCCACGTCGGCCACATTGGCCTGCGCGCGACGCTCGGCAAGGACGAGGATCGCTACTACGAGGCCTTCGACGTGGCCGCCGGCGGCGCGCCCGGCAGCGGCCGGCTGGCACGCTGGGTGGCGCACGAGGTCCCGCTGGCCGCGGCCTTTCGTGGGATTGCCGGCCTGCTCAAGGCCTACACCGCCGAATCCCCGGCCGGCGAGACGCTTGACGCCTACCTGGCCCGCCTGCCGGATGGGCGGCTGGCGGCCTTCTTCCGCCCAGACGGTGAAGCCGCTGGTGCGAGCCCGGCGGCAGCCAGCAGCGGGCCGGCGCACCTGGCCGGCGCCGCCGAGGCCAACAGGTTAGCTGGAGGAACCGAATGACCGTGGTGGATGCCCCTGAGCTGGCTATCCCCAGTCCAAACGCGCTCCGCGCGAGCGACCCCAGCCGCGACGTGCGCGATCGCATCGCCGAGGAGAGCGGCATTGTTGAGGCCGCCGACAAGATCTGGTTCCACAAGCTGGCGGCGGCAGTGATCGACGCTGGTCGCTGTGTGCGCTGCGGCACCTGCGTCGCCGCCTGCCCCTCCAGCTCGATCGGCCTGGGCACCGATGGCCTGCCCACGCTGGTGCGTATGTGCACCGGCTGCTCGTCCTGCTGGGACTTCTGCCCGCTGGCCGGCTTGCGCGCCGAGCGCCTGCAACGTCTCTGCGCTGGCGAAAGCAGCGACGATCTTGGTCCGCTGCTGGCAGCCTACGAGGTGCGCGCCAAGGACCGGCCGCCGCACGCGCAGGACGGCGGCGCGGTGACCGCTCTCCTCACCGCGCTGCTGGAGCAGGGCTATCTCGATGGCGTGCTGCTCAGCCACAAGCACGGTCCGCTGCGCGGCGCGACGGTGCTGGCGACTTGTGTCGAGGAGATCCGGCAGGGTGCCGGGAGCGTGTACGATCAGAGCTATCCGCTAGCCAAGATCGCGCTCGGCCTGCCGAAAGGCATCGAGCGCATCGCGCTCGTGGGCACGCCGTGCCAGGTAACCGGGCTGCGCGCGCTGCAGCGCTATCCGTGGCGGTATCGGCGCGCGCCGGTGGAGCAGGTCGTGCTCGCGATCGCCCTCTTTTGCACGCGCTCGTTCGACCCGCAGCGCCTGACGATCGAGCTGGTGCGTCGCGGGCTGGACCTGGAGCGCACCGCCAGAGTGGATATTCGTGAGGGCACGTTCCGCGCCTACGACGCTGCGGGCGAGGCAATCTTCGAGACGAAGGTCAGCCGGCTGAGCCCGGCGGCGCTGGCCGGCTGCGACGAATGCGCCGACTTCACTGGCGTGCTGGCCGACATCGCTGCCGGCAACGCCGGGAGCCGGCGCGGCGCGACCACCGTGCTCATTCGAACCGAGCGCGGTCGGGAAGCCTGGGAGCAGGCGGCGGCGAGCCTCGAGGCCCGGCCGCTCACCGATCTTTCGGCCGTGGCCGCCTTGGCGGCACGGAATCGCGAGCGCGCCGCCCGTAGCTCGTGCCGGGGCCTCGATGCCGGCCGCGAGCTGTGGGTCAGCTACACGGCATACCTCCAGGCAGCGCTGGGGAGCGAGCGCGGGTTGGTGGCTCCGCCGCGCCACCGCAGCCACCACTACACCGTAGCCTGCTGATCGCCGCCCTCGTCCAGCTCGAGCCGCCAGAGAACGTAGCCGTCGCCGGGGCAGCGCCGCACCAGTGCAGGAGGAGTCTGGCCGGCGGCCTGCGCCACCAGCAGCCGCTGCACCGCGGGCAGCAGCGCGGCGTAGGATGCGCCGCAGAGCCCGGCCGGTGTCTTCGTCCCCAGGAAAAAGTGCTCGCCGGCAACGTGGCCAGACGCGCACGGGCCGTCGACACGTACGGCGGTGAGGCGCACACACCCGCTCGGGCGGCACGGCGGCGGCAACGTGCGTGCAGCCGGCACTGCTGCCTTCCGGCGCGACGCAGGCCGGAGCCGCACCTCAACCGCGGCTGCCAGCCGGGCCGGCATGATGTGCCGTCGCCGCGCGCGCCGCACGGCCACAAGATCGCCGGCGGGCATGGTACCCTCCACGATGAGCGCCTGGCCCGGCTTGATGCCCTCGCCAGACAGATAGGCTAACGTAGCCGCATCCTGCTCGGCCGGCCCGAGCAACCGCTCGACGATGACCCGCGCTCCGGCCGGAGCGGTGGCAAGCGAGAGCAGCGGGCTGAGCGCCGCGCCGGCCCTGGTGCTGGGCAGGCCAGAAGCATTGGCCGCCGGCGGCGTATCCACTATCCCAAGTCCGAGGCTGCAGTTCATGCACAGCTCGGAGACCGAGGCGGTATCGGCCGCTGCCGCCGGTGCGCCGGGCACCGACAGCTCATTGGGATCGAGGAGATCGAGCCGATTCCCATGGGGACAGGTGGTTGGCGCGCCGAGCGCCTGGTGGAGCTGCCGCACCGCACCCTGCGAGAGCCCGTGCTCCATCCGATCGGCCGCCCGTAGGGCCGTCGGCCAGTCGAGGCCAAGCGCGTCGACGAAGAAGCACTCGCAGACCCGCCGGCGCGCGAGCAGCCATCGGGCGATCGCTTGGCCGTGCGCTGTCAAAGTGATGCCTAGGCTGCCGTTGCTCCCACCGGAGACCACCAGCTGCGCGGCTGCCAGTCGCCGCATCATCTGGGTCACCGACGGCGGCGAGACTCCCAGCAGCCTGGCAAGCTGCGCGCCAAGGACGCGCTCACCGCCCTCGGCCAGCGCGGCGATCCCCACCAGGTAATCTTCGGCCGCCATACCGGCCGCGCCCCCTACCCTCTCCAGGGACCCCATTGCGGGCTGAGCAGTCGACACCGGCACCTCCGGGGATGCTTGTGGGATGAGTGAACACGCCACCAAAGAGACACTACCACCAGCGCACGCGCGCGCCATCAGGGAAACCCCTGATGGCGGGACTGTGGCGGGCCAGCTGGGCATTGCGCTCTATCCCGGCGGTCAGTTCCTGCATCCGGTATACCAGTAAGAACCGAGGAGGTCCGCCCTCGGATCAGGAGATTCCCTGATGTGCATTGATGTCGGACACCGCATACTGAGTCTGCCGGCGGCCCGGATCCGGTAGGCCCACATCGTGCACGCGGTATGTGAGGCGCGTGTCTACCCGGCACCGCCTCGCAGACAGGGTTGGCCATGGCACTCGGCTGGACACCACAGAGCCTGCGGCACCGCATTGTCCTCAGCGTGGTGGCAGGGCTTGCTTCTATCCTGCTCCTTTATGGGCTCGTCGCCCTCTGGACGCTCCGCGAGAGCACCCGATCTGCCTACGCTGAGCGCGTTACCCTGGCCACGGCGCTCGCCTACCACGTATCGCACGTGCTTACTTATGACCTGATACTGCTGGAGCGGGAAGTGGCGCAACTCGATGTCCGGCCGGGTACACCGTTGGATGCCGGGCAGCGCCAGCGCCTGGCGAATCTCCACCTCCGGATGGGAATGGTGGCGACCCTGACGCTGGCCGATGTATCCGGCACGGCAATGTGGACCGAACCTGAACGAGCTGACATCGCTATTGGGAGCCCGCTGCGCCATCCCAGTGTGCAGCTGGCGCTGACCACGGGCCGGTCTCAGGTATCGGAATGGACTTCACAGGAAGCGGGTGGCACCGTCTTTGCCTGCCTGGCCGTGCCCCTGCGCGATGCGAAGGGACAGCTAAGCGGCGTGCTCATGGCAGAGATTGACCCCGCCAATGAAGCATTGCACCTCATGCCGTCCTCTGACTTTGACGCCGGCATCCACGCCCAGTTGGTGAACAGCGCCGGCATACTCCTGGCCGGCTCCGCCAGCCCTTACCCTCGCGACACAGCCGAACACATGGCCTTACTCTCTGGCCTACTAACAGCGCGAACAACCGGCTACCGGCTACATACGGCAGGCTCTCCTTTTGGCGTTCTGGGCTTGGGCGGTCACATCGTCGCCTACGCGCCCATCCCGGTGCTGCCGTCGTGGGGAATCGTGATCGAGCAGCCAAGAGATGCCCTCGTGGCTGCGCCGCGCCGGCTGGCGGTCCGGTTGGGTGCCTTCGGGGTCCTCGCGGTGATGATGGCAGCCGTGGTGACGTGGTCCGACGTCACACAAGTGGTTCGACCGATCGTTCAACTCACTGCGGCCGCAGAGCGCTTTGCCAGCGGCCGGCTGGACACGCCGGTTGATACCAAGGCAATCACTCGTACCGATGAGGTCGGTATCCTCGCCCGATCGTTCGAGACGATGCGGCACCGCCTCAGGGCTTCGCTAAGCGAGATCGCCGCGTGGAACCGTGAACTGGAGAGCCGCGTCGCCGCGCGCACCGCGGAGGTAGAGGCGCGTAGCCGAGAAACGGCGGTGCTCTATGCCCGCCTCCAGGCGCGAGAGCGTGAACGAGCTGAATTACTACAGCGGTACATGGCCGGCCAGGAGGAAGAGCGCCGGCAACTGGCCCAAGAACTGCACGACGAGACAAGCCAGGCCCTAGCGACGTTGCGTCTGGGGCTGGAGCGGATAGCGGCAGATACCACTGCGCCAACCGGGGTGCGGCGGCTCGCCTATCAACTTCAGGGCGTGGCCGCACAGACCCTCGCCGCAGTGCATCGGCTGGCAGTGGAACTGCGCCCCAGCGTGCTCGACGACGTGGGCCTCGTCGCGGCTATCGAGCGCTCCCTCCAGGAATGTGCCCGGCGCACGGGGATAACCGGCGACTTTGAATCGGTCGGAGTGGAGGGCCTGCGTCTCATTCCCGCAGCGGAGGCCGCAGTCTATCGAATCACACAAGCGGCGCTCACGAACGTCGTCCAGCATGCGCAGGCAAAGCATGTGAGCGTGTTGCTCGAGCGCCGGGGTGACAAGTTGGTGGTCGTGGTTGAAGACGATGGTCATGGTTTCGACCTGGAAGCGGTGCGCAATGCGCCGCTGGAGAAGCGACTAGGGCTGGCCGGGATGGAGGAGCGGGCAGCGCTGATCGGTGCGGTGTTGACCATTGAGACCGCGCCGGGCGCTGGCTCGTCGGTCTTCCTCGAGGTGCCGCTCGAACTGAACGTTCGGAAAGTGATCAAGGGTGAAGCACATGACCAGGCTACGAGTCGTGCTCGCTGACGATCATGGGGTGCTGCGCGCTGGCCTGCGAGCACTGCTGGCCGCTCAGCCGGACCTGGATGTGGTTGGCGAGGTAGGGACGGCCGAGGCCGCGGTGGCGTTGGTGCAGCGTTTGCGGCCGGATCTCGTGCTGGTGGACGTGCGCATGCCAGGCGGTGGGCTCGCAGCCGCGCGCCAGATGAAGCAGGATCAGCCAGAACTGCTGGTGCTCATCCTCAGCCAATACGATGATCCGGCCTACGTGCATCAGGCGCTTGGCGCAGGCGTCTCGGGCTACGTGCTGAAACGTGCCAGCGGGGAGGAACTCTTGCGAGCCATCCGCGCTGTGGCCTGCGGCGAGGTCTACCTAGACCCGGCTGTCGCCCGACTGCTAGTCGAGGAATCCTGGGGGCCACGCCAACCAGCACCAGTCGCCACCGGACAGATTTTGAGCGAGCGTGAGCGGCAAGTGTTGCGCCTGGTGGCGCTTGGCTTCACGACGCAACAGATTGCCGCGCAACTCTTTCTGAGCATCCGCACCGTGGAGACGTACAAGACCCGCTGCATGGAAAAACTCGGCCTGCACGGTCGCGCCGCGCTCGTCCGTTACGCGCTCCAGCACGGCCTGCTGGAGGCTGAACCGGCCTGATCTTGCCGGCGAACCGATCTGGGCCGGTCCGCTTCAGGCGGACGGCAAGGTGCGGCGGGACGGTTGCTCGTTTTCCACGACACGCCGCTGAGGTGTGCACACTTTCCACGGCATGCCCGGCTGATCACTGCACGTTTCCCCGCTCGCGATGCCCGCAGTTCTGCCCGAGAATGGGTGGCGAGGGGTGGATAGGGTGATGTGGCCCGTGGCAAGCCACCCGGCTACGGTGAGCGCCTTGACAGCGAGCCGGCGGCGGATCGCCAGCTACGTGCTCACCTTGGCCGGAGTGCTCGGTGTCGGCGCAGTACGCACGCGGACGGCGTTTGGCCGGGCCGTCGTAGTCCCTTCAGCTACCCGTCTCGCTGCGCTGCCGGTCCCCGGTGCCGGCGGCCAGCAAGCGAGCCGGCCGACCGGCCGCCTCCGGCGCTGGGCGATGGTGATTGACCTCCGCCGCTGCGATGGTTGCCAATCCGTCAGTAAGCCACCGCAGTGCACCGAGGCATGCATCGAAGGGCACTTCGCGCCAGCACCGATGGAATGGATTCAGGTCTACGAGGCGGATCTGCCCAGCGGCGGCACACAGTTTCTACCCGCGCCGTGCCAGCAGTGTCAGAGCCCGCCATGCACCAACGTGTGCCCGGTCGGCGCCACGTTCTCGACGCCGGAGGGAGTGGTGCTGATCGACCAAGACCGCTGCATTGGCTGCCGCATCTGCCTGGAAGCCTGCCCGTACGACCGGCGCTTCTTCAATTGGGGCGAACCGCCGCAGCCGCCGGAAGCCAAGCTCGCGCCCTACAGCCCTGAGCACCAGCCGCCGGCCCGGCGCGGGACCGTGATGAAGTGCGACTTCTGCCCTGACCTGGCACGCGCCGGACGCCTTCCATACTGTGCCCAGGCATGCCCGCAGGGCGCCATCTACTACGGTGACCTCGAGGAGGACATGGCAACGAATGGGACCGATGTGGTGCAACTCTCGCATTTCATCACCGAACACTCTGCGTACCGCCTGAAGGAACACCTGGGCACAGAGCCGCGCGTCTGGTACATCGCCGGCCACGGAGAGCTGGTCGGGCGCAATCCCAATAAGCGAGGCCGCCTGCCCACGGTATGGCCCTGGAAGCGGACGGCGAAAGGGGCGGAGACATGGTCGCGTTGAAGCGCACCGGACGACCCGGGCCAGAGTACATAGAAGGCGGTTGGCAGCCGCAGCTGGAGCGGCGAGTGCTGGCCCCGCTTGCCGGCACGGGCCCACGCTACTTCCTCTGGCTGGCGTTTCTCATAGCCGTGATCGGCTGGGCCGGTTTCGCCTACCTCCAGCAGTGGCGGCGCGGGCTGATCGTCACCGGGATGCGCGACCGGATTTCGTGGGGGCTCTACATCACCAGCTTCGTCTTCTTCATCGGTATCAGCCATGCAGGGACGCTGCTCTCGGCCATTCTGCGCGCGGTCAAGGCGACCTGGCAAATGTCGATCACGCGGATGGCCGAGTTCATCACCGTGGTGGCGCTGATGGTCGGCGCGCTGTTCCCGCTAATCGACCTTGGCCGGCCCGACCGGCTGTGGAACATAGTCGTCTTTGGGCGCTGGCAGTCGCCGCTGTTGTGGGATCTACTGGCGATCGCCACCTATCTCACCGGCAGCACGCTCTATCTCTACCTGCCGCTGGTGCCGGACTTCGCCCTCTGCCGCGACCGGCTGGGGCCCCAGGCACCGGCCTGGCAGCGCCACTTCTTCGAGATTGTGGCGCTCGGCTGGCGCGGGACCCCCGAGCAGCAGCGGCTGCTCGAGCACGCGATGACCATCATGATGGTCGTGATCATCCCGGTCGCGGTTTCGGTACACACGGTGATCTCCTGGATCTTTTCCATGTCACTCCGCGAGCCGTTCAACAGCACCGTGTTTGGCGCGTACTTCGTCGCCGGAGCGATCTTTTCCGGCATCGCCGCCATCATCGTGCTCATGGCCGTGCTACGGCGCCTGCTGCGGCTCGAGGCGTACATCACCGAGCGACAATTCGTGAACCTGGGCTTCCTGCTCGCCGCGCTGGCGCTGATCATGGTCTACATGAACCTCTCCGAGTACGTCACGACCGGCTACAAGATGAACGCGGACACCGCCGTGCACTTCCAGCAACTCATGCTGGGGCGATTTGCCGGCCTGTTCTGGTTCTACATCTTTGGCGGCCTGGTGGTGCCGGGGTTGATCATGCTCTTCCCGCGGACGCGCACCATCCGCGGCGTGGTCGTCGCCGCCACGCTGGTGCTGGTGGCGATGTGGATCGAGCGCTACCTGATCGTCGTCGGCGGCTTCAGCGTGCCGTTGATGCCGTATCAGCCGGCGCAGTACGCGCCGACGTGGGTCGAGTGGTCGATCCTGGCCGGAGCGTTCGCGCTGTTCGCGCTCATCATCTCGGTCTTCACCAAGCTCTTTCCCGTCGTCTCTATCTGGGAGGTGGTGGAGTACCACCAGCTAGAAGCGGCGACCGCCGTGCACCGGCCCCGGCACGGCAGGGACAGACAATCAGCGCGGGAAGGCACGGCGGCTGTACCGGTCACGGTACTCGCACAGGAGGCGACGCAATGAACGAGATTTCCTGCCGGTTCTCGGAGCCGACGCGACGCGGCTTGCTTGCCCTGCTGGCGCTGGCCGGCGCCGCACTTCCCATGGCGGCGCAAGCGCAGACAGCGCTAGCGCCAACGGCAATCGGGATCGGCGTGCCGTCGCAGGCGCAGCTCGGCCAGTTGATCCCGCTGCAGGCGCGGCTCGTTGGCGTCGGCGGCGTGCCGATCCCTAAGGCGACGATCTACTTCACCAGCCCGACTACCTTTCTGAACGTCACCGGCGATGCGGTGCTTGCCGAAGCGGTGACTGATGCGCAAGGGTTAGCCACCGCCAGTTGGCGTGCGACGCGCACGGGTGGTCTGACCATTCAAGCGGAGTTTCGCGGTGATGACCGATACGCGCCCGCTAAGGCCGCCGCGCCGCTGGTGGTCGGCGGCGAACGGCAGCTCTACGTCCAGCAGGTCGGCGTGCGCATCCCCGCGCTGAACACCGCGCCAATCTCCGGCCTTCCTATCCTCGCCCGGCTGTGGCCAGGGCTGAGCGCCTGGCCCATTGCAGTGGCACTACTTGTCGTGTGGTCGCTCTACGCCACCGTAGTGGCCTTGCTCTGGCGGATCGCTGCGGCGGGCCGGTCTGTTCCTGCGGTTGCCCAGTTGCCCAGCCTCACTGCCGGGACCGGCAGCGCCGAGGGCGCGGAGGTGCAGCAATGAACGGCCCACAACATCCGCCGGCCAGGTGGACATTCCTCATCCCGGCGATCGCCACCGGCTGGGTACTGGTCGGCGGCGGCTCGCTGCTCCTGATCATCGCTCGCAGCCCCTACACGCACGCCAACCTATCCCCGCGGCCTGATCCGGACTACGTGCGTACGGCGCAGATTACGGTGGGCGCGCCGGTGCCCTTCGCCGGCCTCCACGGTCCGGCCTCCCAACCAGTGCCTCCCTCGGCGGCGAAATCGTCGGCACAGGCAGCAGAGTCCGGTACCGTGGCGCGCGGAAGGGTGCTGATGGTCACCAGGGGGTGTGCAACGTGCCACGGGCTGGATGGACGTGGCGGGACGGTAGGCAAGCCGATCGCCGGCTTCGGCGCGGACGAGTTGCGCACCCAGACGAGCAAGGGGCCGGGCGGCATGCCGGCCTTCGATCCCGGCGCGCTCTCGGACGACGACTTGGCGGCGCTGGCAGCCTTCCTCAGATCGCCCAGCGGCTGAAGGGAGTTGCAGGTGAACAGTGCAAAGGGTACAGCGGGGGGGGGGGCCTGCTGGCTTCAGCTCGGTTTCGGCATAGGGCGACCGATGCCCGGACCAACATCCCCACAGAGCCTCGCGATCAAGGAGATCGCAGAAAGGAAGGATTGAAATGGAAACCAACGATGTGATCACACAACTGCAGGAGCTCACGACGCGGCCCATGACACGGCGCAGGCCGATCGTGCTGATGGGGCTGCTGGCAGGAGTAGCCGGCGTACCGGCCCTACTGGCCGCTTGTGGCAGTGCCACAACCACCACGCAGGGGCCGGCGGGGGGCACCGCCGCTGGTGCGGCCGTTCCCGCCGTGCCGACGGTCGCCGTCGCGACGCCACAGATGGCCGTCCCAACCGCAGCCAACGCTGCGCCCGTTACCGCCGGGCCAATAAGCGTGACGGCAAAAGAGGACGGAGACAACCTCCTCTTCGACGTCGACCGGCTGGCCATCCCTGCCGGGCCGGTCCAGGTCACGTTCAAGAACGCCGGCAAGATGGTGCACGAGGTCTACCTCTACCCGGTACAGGACCTTACGTCCTTCCTTGCGCAGCGGCGCGCTGGCGTGCATGCGGAGGAGGCTGACTACATCAAGCACATCGTCGGCAACGTAGAGGATGCTGACCCCGGAAAGGGCGGTGAGTTCCAGGGCACGCTCACGCCCGGCTTTTACGAGTTGGCATGCTTCGTGATGAGCAAGCGACCAGATGGGAGCACCTACGTCCACTTCGACAAAGGCCAGAGCGTCACTATCGCGGCGATCGGCCCTGGCGGACCCTCGGCGGACGTCCTCACGCCAGCGAGCGAGATGAAGGTCCAAATGCTGCCCGGCGAGGGAGATCTGGCCAGATCTTGGCTGTTTGTCCCCGATCGGCTGGTTGTCACCGCCGGCAAGGTGACCTTCACCGTCACGAATCATATGGACGAGGAGCACGATTTCGTCGTCTACCGGCTTGGCGACATCAGCACACTGGTTGCCAACCGGCTCGCCGGTAAGAAATCGGAGGACGACTACAAGAGTGTGCACGGCGACGAGATCATGGAAGATCTGCCGAAAGGGCAAACCTGGACTAGGACGATGGATCTTACGCCAGGCATGTGGGCAGCGGCCTGTTTCATGGTCAGCAAGAGTGCGGACGGTAGTTCATTCCTGCACCGCGACCGGGCGCAGCGTTTCACCTTCGTGGTGAAGTAAGTGGTCAGGCAGCGCAGCAACGTTCAGCCTTTCAAGCTTCCGGCCGGCGATGGCGGCGTAGATCACCATTGCCGGCCTTTCACAGATAGCCAGGCGACAGGCTGGTCAGCAGCGTGTTGCGTTGTACTTGGATACCGCTAGCATCGTCGCCACCCCCGCGTCTTCGGGCCGAACCCGTGGACCTCAGGCCATTAGCTGCCATCAATGGGTGGCGAGCTCAAGAGGCACTCGCCGCGTGACCACAATTCTGATCGTCGACGACGAACGCCGCCTCGCAGAACTCGTCCAGAGCTATCTGGAGCGCGAGGGCTTTACCACCTTCGTCGCGTCCGATGGTCCTGCCCCTTGACCTAAGCAGTTTGACAAAAGTAGTGGACCAGAGGAAAGTAGATGCAGGAGGTTATGCTGTGTGGCGCATGGCTTGGCGGAGCATGTTGGCGACCTGCGGCGCTTGATGAAGACGGACCCGGATCCGCGGGTGCGCCGTCGGGCGCAGGCGGTGCTGCTGGTGGCGCAGGGGGAGTCGGTGCTGGGTGTGGCGCGGCTGTTTCGGACGGCGCCGCACCGCATCCGCGCCTGGCGTGATCGGTACCTTGAGCGGGGCCGGGCGGGCCTAGCGGACGCCCCACGCACCGGGCGGCCACCGAAGCTCGGGGCCGGCGAACGAGCGCTGCTGGACGAGGCTCTCCAACGGGGGCCGCAGGCGTATGGCTGGCCGGTGTCCACTTGGAGCATCCGCGACCTCCAAGAACTGCTCCGCCAACACCACCAACACCGCCAACACCGCCAAGTGGCGGTGAGCATCGACACGGTCTACCGTGCGGTGCGGGGGCTGGGCTACCGCTACCGCCGTCCGCGACACGACTTAAAGCATCGCCAGGATGCGGACGCAGTCGCCACCGCGCGGCGGGCGCTGGCGTGGCTGGGAAAAGGGCCAGCGCCGAGCCCGGCGCCTTCCACCTGGTCTACCTGGACGAGTGCGAGGTCCACCGCCACCCGCACCTGAGGCAGGTATGGCGCCGCCGTGGCAGTGTGCTGCGGGTGCCGGCGGCCGGGGAGGACGCCCGCTTCGCGGTGTACGGCGCGCTGGACTACGCCTCCGGGCAGGTCATCTGGCAGACGGCCCCGACGAAGAACGCCGCCACCTTCGTGGCGTTCCTAGACCACCTGGCGGCGGCGCTGCCGACGGGGCAGATCCTGGTGGTGCTGGATAACGTGGGCGATCACAAGGCTCACGCGGCGCGCCGGTGGTGGGTAGCGCACCAGGACCGCATTCGGCCGCTGTGGCTGCCGGCCTACAGCCCCGAGCTGAACCTGATGGAGCGGGTCTGGCGGTACCTGAAGGACAAGCTCGCCTGCCACCGATGGTGGGCTGACCTCGACGCGCTCCAGGCCGCCACCGCGACCCTACTGGACCGCATCAAGGCGCGCTTCCACCGGCCAGAGGGCATCACCCTCCGGCCGGTCCAGAACTTCTGCGAAGTTGCTTAGTACTACTACCGTACTTGCCAAAGTCCTGCCGTTCCGGCAGGATGCGTGCACCTTCGATGGGTTGGTGGACTGTGACCACGTTGGACGACCTGGAGCGCTGGGGCGAGACGTTCGCCGCCTTCCACGCGCGCTTTGCTGCCCTGTTCGCTCGGCGGGAATCCCGCGAGCAGGCGGCCAAGTACCTGCGGGGCCTGCTCGCCCCGGTCGAGCGCAAGAATGGCTGGCAGGTGGCCGAGGTGGTGGGGGATGCCACCCCGGACCGCAGGCAGCGGCTGCTCTCTCGGGTCAACGGGGATGCCGATGCCGCCCGGGATCGCCTGCAAGCCTTCGTGCGCGAGACCTTCGGCGACCCCGAAGGGATTGGCGTCCTGGACGAGACCGGTTTCCTGAAGAAGGGCGCGGCCTCGGTGGGCGTGCCGCGGCAGTACCGCGGCACGGCCGGCAAGGTCGAGAACTGCCAGATCGGCGTCTTCCTGACCTATGCCACGTCGCGCGGGCAGGTGTTCCTGGACCGGCGCCTGTACCTGCCCGAGGCCTGGTGCGACGACCCGGCGCGCCGGGCCAAGGCCAAGGTGCCCGAGGGGGTCGGCTTCCAGACCAAGCCGGAGCAAGCGATCGCCATGCTGGAGCACGCTTGGGCGCAGGGGGTGCCGATGCGCTGGGTGACTGGGGACGACGTCTATGGCGACGCGCCCCGCCTGCGGGAAACGGTCGAGCGCCACGGCCGCTGGTACGTCCTTGCGGTCTCGTCGACCACGCCGGTCTGGACCGAGCGCCTGCCGGTGGCGGCGCCGTTCCGAGGCACCGGGGGCCGGCCACGGACGAAGGCGCGGCTGGCGCCTCGTGCTCCGCCGGCCACGACGGTCGCGACCGTGGTCGCCGGCTGGCCGGCCGAGTACTGGCAGCGGTTCGCCGTCGCCGAAGGCGAGAAGGGGCCACGGGTCTACGACTGGGGGCGAGCGCGGGTCATCGAGAGTCGCGACCGGCTGCCCGGTCCCGAAGTCTGGCGCCTCGCCCGTCGGTCGCAGAGCTTTCCCAACGACATCGCCTACTACTTGGCCCCGACCGAGGTCACGCTCCAGCACTTGGCGACGGTCGCCGCGACGCGGTACACCGTGGAACAGTGTCTCGAGGAGGCAAGGGGGAGACCGGGCTGGACCAGTATGAGGTCCGCCACTGGCCGAGCTGGTACCGCCACATCACCTTGTCGATGCTGGCGCACGCCTGGCTGGCCGCGATCCGCAGTCAGGCCGAGGCGCAAAAAGGGGATGTCCCCCCGGCCTGGCAAGGTTGACCGTGCCCGAAGTGCGCCGGCTGCTGGTGGTGGCGCTGCCGCTGCCCGCGCACTCGCCGGAGCTTCGCCTGGCGTGGTCGCACTGGAGACGAGCCAAGCGCTGGCAAGCCCGGCGCAGCCACTACCGTCGTCGCACGCTCCAGAGCGGTCACGATACATCATGAGTCACAACTACGGTAGTAGTATTAGCCCGCGTGCACAATCCCGACGACTTGGTCGTGCTGGACGTGGTGCTGCCGGGGCTAGACGGCGTCGAGGTGTGCCGGCAGTTCCTGCAGTTCTCCGACGCCTACGTGCTGATGCTAACGGCCCGCACGGAGGAGATTGACAAGCTCGTCGGCCTGTCCGTCGGCGCCGACGACTACGTTACCAAGCCTTTCGGCCTCGCACTGCCATCGCCGCCGCTCCCGCCGGAGACCACCAGCTGCGCGGCCGCCAGTCGCCGCATCATCTGGGTCACCGATGGCGGCGAGACTCCCAGCAGCCTGGCAAGCTGCGCGCCAAGGACGCGCTCACCGCCCTCGGCCAGCGCGGCGATCCCCACCAGGTAATCTTCGGCCGCCATACCGGCCGCGTTTCCTCCCCTCTCGGGGGACTCCATTGTCCGTTCTAGGCCGGTAATGCTGATTCCTCCCGCCGGCGAAAGATGCGGAAGGTCGCTCCTTCGATGAGGATCTGCCGCCCCAGCCAGCACGTCTCGATGCAGGAGAGAAACCGGTAATGGTAGCCCATATCCGGATGGATCTCCGGCGGCAACTGCTCCCACCGCGCGGCCTCGGCGGCTCGCAGACCGGCGACAGCCGCCTCGAGCCGCTCGTCGTCGGCCATGCCGCCAAGCGCGGCGCGTAGCACCTCCTTCATCTCCTCAGCCGATAGCAGCCCCACCTCGTTTGCCACGGCCGGCGCCGCGGCTCGGACACGATCACCTGCCAGCGTGCCCATGGCCGCACCTCCTAGCTCTACTCTGATCGCCCTCCGGCCGGAGTGCATCAGGAAAACCCTGATTCCTCACTCGCCGGACGACCGAGCATCGCCGGAAGGCCGCGGCCGCCGCGCTTAGCCTGCACCGAGGCGCAACAGGTAGTGGTAGTCGTTGAGCGAGTGGCGGCCAATCATGCGCAGGCCGGCAGCGCCGGCCAG
>Ga0070741_10012264_pt1 | contig 15552 bp, 18 predicted proteins | sample Coa_R1_4_FD_66440 | JGI IMG/M metagenome (GOLD analysis project Ga0070741, IMG submission 66440) | Surface soil microbial communities from Centralia Pennsylvania, which are recovering from an underground coalmine fire - Coalmine... | ecosystem: Environmental > Terrestrial > Soil > Unclassified ... | reverse complement strand
CGCGGGCGTGGCGGCGGCGGGGCTGATCATCGGCGGCGTGGCGTTCGCGTGGTCGCAGTTCGGCCCGTCGTGGGGCGTGGGCTCGCTGCTGATTTCCGGCGCGGCCACGCTCGGCGTGCTGTTGTGGGTGCCGCGCACGCGTGCCGGTAAAGCGCTGGTATTGGCCGATTCGCTGAAGAATACCGCGGGCGACGTGGCGCTGGTCGGGCGCGAGGGCACCGCCGCCACGCCGCTGCGCCCGGCGGGCGTGGCCGAGATCGACGGCCGTCGCGTCGACGTGGTCACCGACGGCGTTTTCGTGGAGGCGGGCCGCGCCGTGCGCGTGGTGTCCGTCGAAGGGGCGCGCGTAGTGGTCGCGCCGATTTCGCAAGACTCGTAAAAGGGGGCGCGAATGGAGTTCGGGCAGATCCTGGTGATCCTCGGCGGCGTCGCCGCGCTGATCATGTTCATCATCATCTTGTCGATCGTGCCGGTCGGTCTGTGGATCACCGCCAAGACCGCCGGCGCCGGCATCTCGATGATGTCGCTGGTGGCGATGCGGCTGCGCAAGGTCCCACCGCCGCTGATCGTCAACATGCGCATCAACGCGCTCAAAGCCGGCCTCAACGTCTCGACCAACCAGCTCGAGGCGCACTACCTCGCCGGCGGTCACGTCGATCTGGTCATCAGCGCGCTCATCAGCGCCGACAAGGCCGGCATCAAGCTCGACTTCGATCGCGCGGCGGCGATCGATCTCGCCGGCCGCCACGTGCTCGAGGCGGTGCAGATGAGCGTCAACCCGCGCGTGATCACGACGCCGAAGATCCCCGGCGTGGCCAAGGACGGGATCCAGCTGCTCGCCGTCGCGCGCATCACGGTGCGCACCAACCTCGATCGCATCGTCGGCGGCGCGGGCGAGGAGACGATCCTGGCGCGCGTCGGCGAAGGCGTGGTGTCGACCATCGGCGCGGCGCACGACTACAAGCTGGTGATGGAGAACCCCGACTCGATCTCGAAGACGGTGCTCAACAAGGCGCTCGACGCCGGCACGGCGTTCGAGATCTTGTCGATCGACATCGCCGACGTCGAGGTCGGCACCAACATCGGCGCCACGCTGCAGGCGCAGCAGGCCGAGGCGAACAAGCTGGTGGCGCAGGCGCAGGCCGAGAGCCGGCGCGCGCTCGCGGTCGCGCTCGAGCAGGAGATGAAGGCCAAGGTGCAGGAGATGCGCGCCAAGCTGGTGGAGGCGGAGGCGCAGGTGCCGCTGGCGATGGCCGACGCGCTCAAGAGCGGGCGGCTCGGCGTGATGGACTACTACCAGATGAAGAACGTGGTGGCCGACACCGAGATGCGCTCGTCGATCTCGTCGATGGGGCAGCCGGGGAAGAAGAGCGGCGAGGATGCCTAGCCCGCCGCTGCGAAAAAAAAGGCGCGCGCCGCAACAGCAGCGCGGCGCCGCGCCGCCGATCGATTCGCAAATTCTCGACGGGCCGCTCGCCTTCCTCGGCGATCCGGACGCCTTCCTGCCGCGCTTCGTGCTCTCGCTCGCGCTCGCCCCTCCGCCGTCGCTGCGCCGCTTGCGCCGTCGCTGAAGCTGCTTAAAACCGACCGCGGAGGCGCCCGATGCACTTCGTCGTGTCGTGGGAGATCGAGGCCGACGAGCCCGAGCGGCGCGCGATTCACGCCGAGCTCAAGGACTGCTTGAAGACGTACTCGTGGGTCCACCCGCTGCAGTCGACCAGCCTGTTCATCGTCGAGGTGAAGTCGCTGATCGGCTGGGCGCGCATCAACCAGCACCTCACCAGCGTCGCGCGCATGCACCCGAACGAGGTGAGCTTGCTGGTGAGCCCGCTGATGGAGACCGGCTCGTACGCCGGCTGGCTGTCGCGCACGCTGTGGCCCGAGCTCGACCGCGTCACGCGCGCCGGCGCTCACTCGGAGAATTCGGCGAACACCGGCGCGTGATCGCTCGGCTGCTTGCCCTTGCGCGCCTCGCGATCGATCCACGCGCCGGCGCAGCGGCGCGCCAGCGGCTCGGTGGCGAACACGTGATCGATGCGCAGCCCCTTGCCGTGCTGGAACGAGAGCATCCGGTAATCCCACCAGCTGTACGCGCCCGCCTCTTGATGGTGCAGGCGGAAGGTGTCGACCAGCCCCCACGCGCGCACGCGCTCGAGCGCGGCGCGCGCGTCGACGTGGTACAGCGTCTCGTTCTCCCAGCCCGGCGGATCGTAGACGTCGCGCGCCTCGGGCGCGACGTTGAAGTCGCCGCATAGCACCAGCGGCTGATCGGCGCGCGCGTGCTTGTCCAGATAGTCGCGCAGCCTCGCCAGCCACTTCAGCTTGTACTCGTACTTGTCCGAGCCGACGGTCTGGCCGTTCGGCACGTAGGCGCTCAGCACGCGCACGCCGTTCACCGTGGCGCCGACCAGGCGCGCCTGCGGATCCTCGATGCCGTCGTCGAGCCCGCACGCCACGTCGGCGAGCGGCGCGCGCGCGACGATGGCGACGCCGTTGTACGTCTTCTGGCAGGCGTGCGCCACGTGATAGCCGCGCTCGCGAAACGCGTCGGCGGGAAAATCTTCTTCTTCGACCTTGAGCTCCTGCATGCACAGCACGTCGGGCTTGCGCTCGTCGAGCCAGGCGAGCACCCGCTCGAGCCGCGCGCGGATCGAGTTCACGTTCCAGGTCGCCAATTTCATGCGCGGGAAATTAGCACCCGCTCGACTTTGCTGCGTTGCAAAAAAAAGGGGAGCGCCCGTCGGAGTGGGCGATAAGCCGGGTCCTGTTCCGCCTCGCGGCGGTGGTGGTCATTCATCTAGGCCACGCGTCGCCGCGTGGCTCGAGCGACCTGACCCGAAGGCCTCGTTGCCGAACGGAGCGGGCCGCCCCGGCCGCGTACAGCGGCGCCTCCTGCTTGGTCTTGCTCCGGGTGGGGTTTGCCGTGCGGCGCCTGTTACCAGGCGCCCGGTGCGCTCTTACCGCGCCGTTTCACCCTTACCGTGTCGCCACGGCGGTTTGTTTTCTGTGGCACTGTCCTTCGAGTTGCCTCGACCGGCCGTTAGCCGGCACCCTGCCCTTTGGAGCCCGGACTTTCCTCCCGTGGACGATGTCCACCGGCGACCACCTGACCCACTCCGACGAGCGCTCCTTTTTTATTGCGATGTAAAAGAACCAACTATTCAGTCGGCGGCTCTTTTGACGGCGGCGGCTCGGCCGGCGTCGGCGCGCCGTCGGGATCCGCCAGCAGCTTGTCCCAGTAGATGATGCGGTTGCAGTTGCCGCACAGCTCGATCGAGTTGCCGCGCTGGAGCGTGTTGTAGAGCTGCGGCGGGATGTTCATGTTGCAGCCCTGACAGGTGCCGTTCTTCACCGGCACCAGCGCCAGGCCGCGGCGCATGCGGATGGTCGAATATTTCTTGAGCACGTCGGCGCGCACGCGGGCTGCGGCAACTTGCCGCAGCTTGCGCTCCTCGTCGATCTGCCCCTGGAACTCGGCGATCTTGACGCGCGCGGTCTCTTCCTCGGCGGTCACGTGGGTCTTGAGCGCCGCGAAGTCGGCCTCGTGCTGCGCGATGCTCTTCTTCGCCGACTCGACGGCGGTGATCAGCTTGAGCACCTCTTCTTCGCGCTCCTGCTTCAGCTTGCGCGTGGCCTGGAGCTCGCGCTCGTTGGCCATCATCTCTTTGGCGTTCTTGACCATGCTCGACTTCTGCTTGGCCTTGAGGAGCTGATCCTCCTCTTCCTTCATCTCGGCTTCGGTCTTGCGCCGCCAGCCTTCGGTCTCTTCCAGCTGCGCGCGCTCGCGTTCGAGCAGCGTCTCGACCTTCTTCAGGTCGCCCTGCATGGCCTCGAGCTTCTGAGGCCACACCTTCATCATGCCTTCGATCTCTTGAATGCGCGCGTCATGGCGCTGGACTTCGATGAGCAGCTTCAGTTGATCCTTCATCGAGCGCTCTCTTCTCCTCTAATCTCGGGCTGCCTTCGTGGGCCCACCTGGACTTGAACCAGGGACCAACCGGTTATGAGCCGGCCGCTCTGACCAACTGAGCTATGGGCCCCGGTTCTCGTCGGTGCAAGCGTAGCATTCTCGGGCCGCGAAGCGAGGCGGACCTTAGATCACTCGCGCGCAATCTTCAAGGACGGACGTTTCTCGCCGGGCAACGGGCGTTTCTCGAATGAGCGATTGCGGCGGCGCGCGGCGCGGGCGATACCCAACGCGCTCGATCTAGACATTGTCAAGGAGACCGCCCATGACCCGAAGAATGCTCCAACGCGCCCGCCTCGCCGTCGCTGCCGCTCTCGCCTTCGCTCCCGCCTTCGCGCGCGCGGAGACGCCGCAGGTCCTCTGGGAGGCCACGCCCGGCGGCGCGCCGGTGCGCTTCTCGCCGAGCGGCGCGACCGTCACCGGCGGCTCGACGGCGCCGGAATTGCTGGCGACGCTCGACGGCACGGTGGCGCGGGCGTTCGCGCGCATCCGCGGCGGCTCGCCGGTGGCGTACGCCTTCTCGCCGAACGGCGCGCTGCTCGCCGTCGGCACGAGCGGCGTCACGCTCAACCTCGCCGTGTACCGCGTGAGCGACGGCGCGCAGCTGTGGCTCACCACCGGCCACTCGAACGGCACCAAGGGCGTCGCCTTCTCGCCCGACGGCGCGTCGATCGCCACCACCGGCCCCGATCGCTTCACGCGCGTGTGGCGCGCCGCCGACGGCACGCTCGTGCGCGCGATGAGCGACGGCTTCCGCATGAACGCCGCCGCGTGGTCGCCCGACGGCGCCACCATCGCCTCGGGCACGCCCGGCGCGATCCACCTGTGGCGCGCCTCCGACGGCACGCTCGCGCGCACCATCTCGAACGCCGGCGCCGCCACCGGCCTGGCGTTCTCCGCCGACAGCCAGCGCATCGCCACCGCCGACGGGCTGTTCACCGTCGCCACCGGCGCGCTGGTGCGCCGCTTCGCGTGGCCGTCGGCCGACGGCACGCCGATCGCGGTCGCCTTCTCGCGCGACGGCAGCAAGCTGATCACCACCGGCGAAGACTTCTCGTACCCGACGATCGATCACGGCGCGGTCCGCATCTGGGACCTCGCGACCGGCGCGCTCTTGAAGACGTTCGATCAAGCGACCGGCACGTACGTGAACTCGATCGCGGTCTCGCCCGACGGCAGCGAGCTGGGTTGGTCGTTCGTGGACGCGGCGAGCGGCGGCGGGACGGTCCTGGCGCACTACCCGTTCTGACCGGTTAAAGCAGCCCCATTTCGACTTCCGCGAGCATCACCTCTTTGCCGCCGAGGAGCTGCACCACGCGCAGCTTGTAGTTGTGGCCGGCGCGAAAGCCCTCGTCCGGATGGAACGTGAGCCGCGCGGCCAGCGTGCGCCCGGCGCGGATCGAGGTCTGATACATCGCCGTGTACTCGTGGTTCTCGACGGCCTGCGGATCCTCGGTGTCGAACAGGATGAACAGCGCGTTGCCCGCCACCGCCGCGCGCTTGAGCACGGCGTCGACCTCCACCGACCACGCGCCCTTCGGCTGCGCGCGCGCGAAGCGCTGGATCATCTGCGGCGTCTTTTTCGGCGACGCGGCCGCCACCGGCTGCGACTCCGCCGCCGACGTCGAGCGCGCGCCCGCGATCAAGCACACGCCCGAGCGCGACTCGCAGCTGCGCGTCGGCGCCTCGAGGATCGTCAGCGCCTCGGTCGGATCGCTGTTGTCGAACGGGTGCGCGCCGTCCGCCCACGCCGTCCCCGCCACCAACACCAGCGCGCTCGAGACATAAATAAGCGAACGCATCATTCGCTCCTTACTGAGAGCGCGTGCCCTCGCCCGTTAGTCGAGCAATCGCCGATCCAAATTCAAATGATCTGTCAAGCCCCGCAGAATGCGGGTTTCGCTGTCAAGGAGAAACCGAAAAGGCGGCAAGTGGGGTCAATGATCGCCAGAACCCCGCAAAGGATGCACAGGCGTAAAACAGCGCGGAAGTGGGTTTTGGTGCGTTTTTACGAGGATCAGTTTTCGACGAACGACTTGAGACGCTTCGAGCGGGAAGGGTGGCGCAGCTTGCGAAGCGCCTTGGCCTCGATCTGCCGGATGCGCTCGCGCGTGACCTCGAAGTCCTGCCCGACCTCTTCCAGCGTGTGGTCGCTCTTCTCGCCGATGCCGAAGCGCATGCGCAGAACTTTTTCTTCGCGCGGCGTGAGCGTCGCCAGCACCTTGCGCGTCTGCTCGGCGAGGTTCATCGAGATCACCGCGTCCGACGGCGAGATGACGCCCTTGTCCTCGATGAAGTCGCCCAGGTGCGAATCTTCCTCTTCGCCGATCGGCGTCTCGAGCGAGATCGGCTCCTTGGCGATCTTCAGAACCTTGCGCACCTTGTCGAGCGGCAGCTCCATCTTCTCGGCGATCTCTTCTGGCGTCGGCTCGCGCCCGAGCTCCTGCACCAGGTAGCGCGACGTGCGGATGAGCTTGTTGATGGTCTCGATCATGTGCACCGGGATGCGGATGGTGCGCGCCTGGTCGGCGATCGCGCGCGTGATCGCCTGGCGGATCCACCACGTCGCGTACGTCGAGAACTTGTAGCCGCGCTTGTACTCGAACTTGTCGACCGCCTTCATGAGGCCGATGTTGCCCTCCTGAATCAGGTCGAGGAACTGAAGGCCGCGGTTGGTGTACTTCTTCGCGATCGAGACCACCAGGCGCAGGTTGGCCTCGACCAGCTCGCTCTTCGCGCGCTCGGCCATCCGCTCGCCTTCGTGGATGTCCTTGTACGTCGTGCGCAGCGCGTCCTCGGAGAGCTTGGCCTCCTCCTCGACGCGCTTGATCTTCTTCTTCGCCGTCTGGATGAGGTGCGACGCCTCCTCGAGCTCGTCGGCGTTCAGGCCGAGCTTCTTCGAGATCGCGCGCGCCTTCTGCGACGACGACTTGATCTCGCGCAGCGTCTTGTTGAGGTCCTTCTGCGAGAGCCCGATCTTCTGCTCGATCTCGGTGATCTCCGACTCGCCCTTCTCGATGCGCACCACCAGCGCCTTGAGCTTCTGGACGATCTTCTCGATCTGCTTCTTGTTCATGCGCAGCTCGGAGAGCTGCTCGAACATCTCCTGCTTGTTCTCCTCGATCTTCTCCTTCGCCTTCTTCTTCTTGGCGTCCGAGAGCTTTTGACCGAGCGATTCCACCAGCGACTCGTTCTCGCGCTGGTAGCGGCGGACCTTGTCGATGATCTTGCAGACGCGCTCCGAGTGCCACTCCTCGTCGAACTCGGCGTCCTCCTCGTCGACGTCGCGGATGACCTCCTTGACGCGGATCTTCTGCTGCTTGAGCTTGTTGCCCAGCTCGAGGATCTCCTCGACGGCGATCGACGAGTTGAGCACCACCTGCAGCACGCGGCGCTCGCCCTCTTCGATGCGCTTGGCGATCTCGACCTCGCCCTCGCGGGTGAGCAGCGAGACCGAGCCCATCTTGCGCAGGTACATGCGCACCGGGTCGTTGGTCTTCGAGTAGCCGCCGTCGAAGTCCTCCTCCTCGGTCTCCTTCTCCTCTTTTTCCGGCGCCTCTTCGGCCGCCGCCGTCTCTTCGCCGTCGTCCTCGATCACCTCGGGGACCTTGGCCACCGCGCGCTGCGCCGGCACCTTGACCGCCGCGCCGGGCACGCCCTGGCCGGCATCGACCACCTCGATGCCCTCGTCGCCGAGCGTCGACAGCCAGTCGTCGATCTGATCCGACGACACGATCTCCTCGGGCATGTGGTCGTTGACCTCGTCGTAGGTGACGAAGCCCTTGGCCTTGCCCATGCTGATCAGCTTCTGCTTCTGGCGCTCGGTGTCGCGATCACGGTTCATCGAGACGTTTCTCCTTGTAGACGGGTACTGCGGATGCGCGCGGTGAGAACTCGCACCGCGTCCATGTCGCCGCGGTCGAGGGCAGCGCGGCGCTCTTCTTCGAGGCTGCGCGGAGTCTGGTCGAGGCGGAGCTGCTCGAGCATGTCGCCGATCGCCTTTTGCTGGCGGGGCGCATCGAGCCCGACGAAGTCTTCGCAGATGAGCGCCTGCGCGACCGCGTCGCGAATTTCCGGCGCGCAGCCTTCGAGCGCCAGGTTCGACGAGAAGACGCCGCGCGTCACCTCGCGCGCGAGAAGCTCGCGCACGTGCTCGTCGGTAATCGCAGCCACCGCATCGGGCGCCATGTGGCCGATTAGTGTTGCATGCCGCGCGAAGAAGGCCAGCAGCTTCGCGTACAAGGGCTTGATCGGCCGCGCCGGCCGCGCCTCGTACGCCACCTGCGCCTCGGCCGCCGCCGGCGCGCGCTCGCGCTCGTTCTGCGTCCCGCGCAGCCGCATCGCCACCAGGTTGCGCTCGACGTGCAGCAGCTCCGAGAGGCGCCCGCCGTAGATTCCGCGCGCCACCGGATCCGCGATCAGCCGCAGGAGCGGCACGCACTCGTCGATGGCGGCGACCTTGCCCGGCACCGTCGGCTGCGAGGTCGAGAGCACCTGGTCGAAGAAGAACTCGACCGCGTCCTTGGCGCCGTCGATCATCGCCTGCAGGCGCGGCAGATCGTTGCGCGCCAGATCGTCGGGATCGACCTTCTTGCCGTCCTTGGCGGTGAGCGACGCGATGCGCGCCGGCAGCTCCGCCTCGACGAACAGCCGCACGACCTTCAGCGTGGCCGCGCGCCCCGCCGCGTCGGCGTCGAGCATCAGCACCACCTCGCGCGCGAACCGCTTGAGCAGCGCCACCTGCGCCTGCGTGATGGCCGTGCCCTGCGGCGCCACCGCGTAGCCGATGCCGCGCTCGTGCAGCGTCATGACGTCGAAGTTCCCCTCGACGACCAGCGCGCGCCCGCTCTTGCGGATGGCGTGCTTGGCGGCGTGCAGCCCGAACAGGTTCTCGCCCTTTTTGTAGAGCAGCGTCTCGGGCGAGTTCTTGTACTTCGGCTGCTCGGTCTGCGACGCGTCGAGGATGCGCCCGCCGAAGCCGATCACCTCGCCCATCGGCGACGTGAGCGCGTACACCACGCGATCCACGAACACGTCGAAGTGGGTCGCTTTCGACGGCGGCGTTTTCCCGTCGCTGATCTGGGCGCTCTCGCGGCGGCGCACCAGGCCCGCGCGCTCGGCCAGCTCGCACGGCACCTTCTTCGACTCGAGGTAGCGGGTGAGCGCGTCCCAGCCGGCGGGCGCGTAGCCGATCTTGAACGACTCGGCTATGGCGGCTCCGATCCCGCGTTTCTCGACGTACGCGCGCGCGGTCTCGCCGGCCGGCGACTCGAGCTGCGCGCGGAACCACGACGCGGTCAGCTCGTTCAAGCGCACCATGCGCGCCCGCTCGCTCTCGTTCTCGCGCGCGCGCTCGACCGCCTCGCGCGAGCGCTCACGCTCGGGCAGCTCGATGCCGGCTCGACGGGCGAGGTCGCGCACCACCTCGATGAACGACTTGCCCTCGACCTCGCTGAGGAAGCTGTACACGTCGCCCGACTTTCCACATCCGAAGCAGTGGAAGAACTGCCCCTGCGCGTTCACGTTGAACGAGGGGCTCTTCTCCTGGTGAAACGGACACAACCCTTTGTGGTTGACGCCGGTCCGCTTGAGCGAAACGTACTCGCCGACGATCTGCACGATGTCCGTGCGCTCGCGGATCTCGGCGATCTTGTCGTCAGGAATCAGACCCAAGCTAAGGTTTCCTCAACCTCGTAAATTGCGCTCGGAACGCGGCGGAGCAGCGGATCCTATGGGGCGAACCGCTCCAGTCAAGGACAAACCGCTCGGCCGCCCTTCAAGCACGGGCATACTATGGGCAAACGGTTTCCATGAGTCAAATGAGTGAGGCGCTTTTCTGGAATAAAATCGAGGGCGGACCGGTTTTCGGCTAAATTTTTGACAGGGGCGTAATCCGGGCCGATCAATGGTGGGGCTGGAGGACGTCATGATCAACCAGGCTCAAGCGGCTCCCAGGCGCCGGTTGCGGGATCGATTGGTCGAGCGCGACGGCACCGCCAATCCGCAGCTCGCCGAGCGTCACGAGCTGTCGAATCAGATCCTGCTCATCGACGACGATCTGCGCGAGACCGCGCTGGCGCTCGGCGGCATCGAGCACTTTCTCGCGGACGCGCTGGCGCTGCTGGAGAGCGAGGAGGTGAGCGCGCGCAAGCTGGCGACGCTCGCCACCGACGGCGACATTCTCGATCGGCTCGACACGCTGTCGGAGACGTTGCAGAGCTTGCGACGCAGCCTCGCCGCCGTCGCCGTCGCGATGAAGTAGCCTATACTTCCCGCGTGGACGGCGGCGATTCCAGCGCAGCGACGGGAGCGCCAGCGCCGAGCGCGTCGCTCACCGCGCGCGGCCGCACCGCCGTCGAGGTCGGCGCCGCGTTCATCGGCTCGACGGCGATCGTGGCCGCGCTCTACCACGCGCAGTCGGTCTCGTTCATCCGCAACAACCTGCACGCGCTCGTGGCCGGCCTGTTCCTGCTGGCGCCGCACCTGCTCCTGCGCGGGCGCGCCGACATCGAGCGCTACGGCTTCACCAGCCGCCCGCGGCTCGCCGGCGTGACCATCGCCGCGATCGCGATCGCGCTGGTGCTGCCGCTGTTCGTCGGCGGCTTCTTCGTCTGGACGCGCTTCGCGTGCGCGCACGTCCCGTCGCTGGTGCCGGCCGCGTGCGCGCGCACGCTGCACCCGCGGCTGCGCTTTCCGCCCGACTTCGGCCTGCTCGCCGGCGCGCAGTTGATCGTGGTCGCGCTGCCCGAGGAGCTGTTCTTTCGCGGCTACCTGCAAGGCCGCCTCGAGGACGCCTGGCCGGCGCGGCGAAAATTTCTCGGCGCGCCCGTCGGTGCGGCGTGGCTCGCCGCCGCCGCGCTGTTTGCGCTCGGCCATTTTCTGGTCACCTTCGAGCCGCAGATGCTGACTCGATTCTTCCCCGGCCTCGTCTTCGGCTGGATGTTCGCCCGCACGCGATCGATCCTCGCCGGCACGATCTTCCACGCCACGTGCAACCTGCTGATGGAAGTCCTCGGCGCGAGCTTCTACGCATGACGCCCGCCGCGTTCTTCGACATGGATCGCACGCTCATCCGCGCCAACACCGGCACGCTCTACATCCGCTACCTGCGGCGGCGCGGCGAGATCGGCGCGTGGCGCATGGTGCAGGCGCTCGGCTGGATCGCGCAGTACAAGCTGGCCATCCTCGACATGGAGTCGGTGATCACGCGCGTCACCGCGCAGATGGCCGGCGACTCCGAGCAGGAGATGATCGACAAGTGTCTCGAGTTCACCTCGTCGCACGTGCTGCCGACGGTGGCGCCGAAAGCGCTGGAGGCGCTCGAGCGCCATCGCGCCGAGGGCCACGTGGTGGCGATCCTGTCGTCGTCGTCGCCGTACGTCACCGAGCCGCTGGCGAAGCACCTCGGCATCGAGCACGTCTTGTGTACGCGCCTCGCGGTGCGCGACGGAAAGTTCGCCGGCACGCACGTGCGCCCCGCGTGCTACGGCGCCGGCAAGGTGCACTGGGCCGAGGCGTTCGCGCGCGACCGCGGCGTCGATCTGGCGCGCAGCTACTTCTACACCGACAGCTACAGCGACCTGCCGATGCTCGAGCGCGTCGGCGTCGCGCGCGTGATCAACCCCGACTCGCGGCTCAAGCGCCACGCGCGCCGCGTCGGCTGGGAAGTCGACGAGTGGTGAAGTAAGCTCGCCGGATGTTGACGCCGGCTACGGAAGCGTTGATCGCGCTCGCGATCGAAGAGGATCTGGGCCGCGGCGACGTCACCTCCGACGTGATCTTCGGCGACGCGGCGGCCGAGATCCGCGGGCGCGTGACGGCGCGCGAGCCGCTGGTGGTGGCGGGCGTCGAGGTGGCGCGCGAAGTCTTTCGGCGCGTCGACGGCGCGATCCGCTTCGACGCCGCGCTCGCCGACGGGCAGCGCGTCGATCGCGGCGACGTGGTCGCGCTGGTCTCGGGCCCGGCGCGCGGCGTGCTCGGCGGCGAGCGCACGGCGCTCAACTTTTTGCAGCGGCTGTCGGGGATCGCCACGCTCACGCGCCGCTTCGTCGACGCGGTGGCCGGCACCGGCGCGATCATCGTCGACACGCGCAAGACCGCGCCCGGCTGGCGCGCGCTCGACAAGGCGGCGGTGGTGGCCGGCGGCGGCCGCAACCACCGCGCCGACCTGGCGTCGGGCGTGCTGATCAAGGACAACCACATCGCCGCGTGCGGCGGCGTGCGAGCCGCCGTCGAGCGCGCCCGCGCCCGCGCGCCGCACGGCCTGCGCATCGAGGTCGAGGTCGACTCGATCGATCAGCTCGACGACGCGCTGGCCGCCGGCGCCGAGGTGATCCTGCTCGACAACATGGATCCGCCGCGCGTGCGCGCCGCCGTCGAGCGCATCGCGCGCCGCGCGCTGGTCGAGGTCTCGGGCGGCGTCACGCTCGACACCGTGCGCGGGCTCGCCGAGGCAGGCGCAGATCGCATCTCCATCGGCGCCCTCACCCACTCGCCGCGCGCCGTCGATCTCGGCCTCGACCTGTGAGCCCCGTCGACGAATTGGTTAAACCATTGCTCGCGACCGCCTGGCTCGGCCACGCGTGGCGCCACCTTCTGACGTGCGCGTCGACCAACGACGAGGCGGCGGCGTGGGCGCGCGCGGGCGCTCCGCACGGCGCGGTGGTGGTGGCCGACGCGCAGGAGCGCGGCCGCGGGCGCCTCGGCCGCCGCTGGCACTCGCCCGCCGGCGAGAGCCTGTACTTCTCGGTGGTGCTGCGCCCCGCGCTCGAGCCCGCGCGCGTGCCGCCGGTGACGCTGGCCGCCGGCGTCGCCGTCGCCGAGACGCTGGAGTCGCACGGCGCCGCGCCGTCCCTCAAGTGGCCCAACGACGTGCTGGCCGGCGGAAAAAAAATCGCCGGCATCCTCGCCGAGATGGCCAGCGTCAAGGATCGCGTCGAGCACCTGGTCGTCGGCATCGGCGTCAACCTGAACGCGCTCGAGTTTCCCGTCGAGCTGGCCGCCATCGCCACGTCGCTGCGCCGCGAGCGCGGCGGCCGTCCCGTCGAGCGCGCCGCGTTCGCCGCCGCGCTGTGCGCCCGTCTCGAGCACTGGTACCAGCGGTTCGTCGACGGCGGCGCGCCGGTGGTCGCGGCCGGCTGGCGGCGCCGCGCGGCGTTCCTCGGCGCGCGCGTGCGCGTCACCGCCGGCCGCGACGCGCTCACCGGCGTGGCCGAGGCGCTCGACGACGAGGGCGCGCTGCTGCTGCGCCTCGACGACGGCCGTCTCGAGCGCGTGATCGCCGGCGAGCTCGGTCCGCCCGCGCCCGCGTCATGAAGCGCGCCGTCCTGCCGCTCGTCGCCGTCACCGCGCTGGCGCTCGTCGTCACCTTCGCCGCGCAATGGTTAAACCATTCGCGCAATGGTTTGACCAATCCGCCCGACGACCCCGCGCACCCGACCGGCCCGTCGACGGTCATCCGCGGCATCATGAAGCGCAACGCCGAGCGCCGCGCGCGCGAGCGCCGCGAAGGCGCCCTCGACATCGAGCGCGTGCTGCGCGGCGAGCCGCCGCTCGACGGCGGCGCCGGCGCCGACTCGCCCTGACTCAGCGAAACGCGTCCGCCGGCAGCGCCGCGTTCCGTTCCAGCCGCGTGAACACGATCTCCTTCTCGTCGCCGTTCTTCTCGATCAAGAGCAGCCCGCGCAACAGCCCGGTCTTCCCGTCGAGGCGCAGCTCGATCTTGCGAAACGCGCGCGCCATCGTGCCGCTCTTCGGCGTCAGCTCGAGCGTCGGCTGCTCGGCGCTGCCGCTCACCGCCAGGTCGTATTGATCGCGCGCCTGCCCGAGCGATCCCGGCTGCAGCCAGAACAGGAGCTGCTCGAAGATCGGCCGCATGGTCGCGTCGTGCGCCAGGTCGAACACCTGCGGCTCGGCGCCCGGCGTCGACAGCGTGGCGCGCTCGCCGTCGAGCACCAGCGTCGACGGATCGGGCGTCAGGTACTCCCAGCGGATCTGCCGCGGCCGCCGGTAGAACAGCCGCCCGGTCGACTTCAGCTCCTGCTTGAACAGCTTGACGCGGTTGCGCTGCGTGAACTCGCCGCGCAGCGTGGTCAAACCTTTCGACGACGCGTCGAGCCGCGCCAGCAATTCGTCGACGGTGGGCGCCGCCGCATGCGCCGCGCCGACGAAAGCCGGCGCGAAGGTGAACACGAGCGCGAGCGCGAAGCCGGCCCGAGCCGTCACGCCGCCTTGTTCTCCGCCACGTAGTCGGCGAGCGCGTTCACCGACTGAAAGACTTTCTTGCCCACCGCCTCGTCGGGGATCGTCACCCGATAGCGCCGCTCGATCGCCACCGCCAGCTCGAGCGCGTCGATCGAATCCAGCCCGAGCCCCTCCTGAAACAGCGGCGCATCGTCGACGATCTGCTCGGGCGTCACGCCCTCCAGATTCAGGCTGGTGATGATCAGCTCCTTGATCTCGCGCCGCAACTGGTCCATTCCTGCTCACCTTCCACTTGGACGCGCCCCGCGTCCACGCTATTCGCTAACTGAGTCCCCCGTCGACGGACAGCACCTGCCCGGTGACGTAGCTCGCCCCGTCGCCGCACAACCAGCACACCGCCGCCGCGATCTCCTCGGCGCGCCCGGCGCGCGCGAGCGGCACGCCGCCGAGCAACTCGGCGCGCACCTCGGCGGCGAGCGACGACGTGAGCGCGGTGTCGACCAGCCCGGCGCTCACGCAGTTCACCGTGATCTGAAATCGTCCGAGCTCGCGCGCCAGCGATCGCGAGAGGCCGATCACGCCCGCCTTGGCCGCGCCGTAATTGGTTTGACCGGCGCGCCCGAGCAGCGCCGTCGGCGAGACCACGTTGACGATGCGCCCCCAGCGCCGCGCGATCATCGCGCGCATCGCCTGCCGCGCCACCAGGAACGCGCCCTTGAGGTGCACCGCCACGACGTCGTCGAAGTCGCGCTCGGGCATCATCATCATGAGCTTGTCGCGCGTGAAGCCGGCGGCGTGCACCAGCACGTCGAAGCCGCGCTCGCGCTCGCGCTCGAACAGCTGCTCGACGGCGGCGGCGTCGGTCACGTCGCAGCGCTCGACGGTGAGCCGCAGCCCGTCGCGCGCCGCTTCGTCGCCTGCCGCGCGCGCCGCCGCTTCGTCGCGCGCGAACAGCGCCAGCACTTCGTGGCCGTCGCGCGCGAGGGCCCGCGCCGCGGCCAGCCCGAGGCCCCTGGTGCCGCCGGTGACGAGGGCGCGCCGCATGGAGTCGGCATCATAGTCAGAAGCGGCTCGGACGCAACCAGTCGCGCCCGACGGGAGATTCCATTATCGTGCGGCGCGTGATCCGCGCGTTTCCCTGGGCCCGGCTGCCGTGCGCGCTCGCGGCGCTCGCCGCCGCCGCCGCCGCCGCCGCCACGCTCGCCGGGCGCGACGTGCCGTGGTGGGCGCTCGGCGCGATCGCCGTCACGCTCGCCGCCGCCGTCGCCGCCGGCGTGTTCCTGCTCGGCGCGGGGCTGTTCGCGCGGCCGATCCTCGGCGCCGCTGCGGCGCGCGCCGCCGGACGCGTGGCGCTCACCTTCGACGACGGGCCCGACCCGGTG
>Ga0070741_10012263_pt1 | contig 15552 bp, 17 predicted proteins | sample Coa_R1_4_FD_66440 | JGI IMG/M metagenome (GOLD analysis project Ga0070741, IMG submission 66440) | Surface soil microbial communities from Centralia Pennsylvania, which are recovering from an underground coalmine fire - Coalmine... | ecosystem: Environmental > Terrestrial > Soil > Unclassified ... | reverse complement strand
CACCTCGGCCGCGGTCAAACCCTGGCGCAGGAGCGCGAGGCCGTCCGGCCCGTAGCGCGGGTTCGCCCACGCCTGCGTGGCGATCGCGCCGACGTGCGGCTCCGCCCACGGGACGACAGAGCCGACTGCGAGGAACTTCGACTGCACGGCGACGCCCCACTGCGCGCCGTCGCGCGCGACGAGGGAGTACGTCATCCGTACGTCAGCTCGGTGAGGTCGAGCTCGAGCAGGTCGGTGCGGTCCGCCGGAACGACGACACACGACACCTCGGGCCGCGCGAGGGCGGCCTTCACCGCCTCGACGGACGCGGCGCGCACGACGACGGGGGTGCCCTCGTCGAATGCGCGCCGCATCGCATCGATATCGACCGTGTCGAGGACGAGCGCGCCGGCGACGTCGGCGTCTCCCTCGCGCGTGAGCTCCGGCACCCGGCGGCCGGTCGCTCCGAACCAGCGCTCCCTCATACCGTGATCGACTGCCCCGGTTCGATGTCCTCGATGGTGACACCGGACGCGAGCTTCTTCAGCTCGTTCGGTCTGCCTACGAGCGGCGGGAACGTCCCGTAGTGGCAGGGAAGACAGCGCTTCACGCCGAGGAGCTCGAGCGCGAGCGCGGCCTGCCTCGGTCCCATAGTGTAGAAGTCGCCGATCGGGAGGACGGCGAGGTCGGGCTCGTACAGACGGGCGATGAGCTGCATGTCGCCGAACACGTCGGTGTCGCCGGCGAAGTAGATGGTCTTGCCGCCGGCCGATGCGACGATTCCCGCGGGCTCGCCGCCGTACGAGCCGTCGGGAAGGCTGCCCGAATGGTGTGCACCGACGAGCGTGAAGCGGACGCCGGCCGCCTCGGTGGTGCCGCCCTTGTTCCCGGCCTGCACCTTGTCCTCGTCGACGCCGTTCTTGCCGACGAGCCAGTCTCCGATCTCGACCATGGCGACGACGATCGCGCCGTGCTTCTTCTGCAGGTCGACGAGATCGGCGACGTGGTCGCCGTGCCCGTGCGTGACCGCGATCACGTCGACGCGTTCGGGCTGCTTCTCGTTGTCGGGGCACTTCGGATTGTGCGTGAGGAACGGATCCACGTAGACACGCGTGCCGTCCGCGGTGTCGAACCGGAACGAGCCGTGTCCGAGCCAGGTGAGTGTGATGTCAGCCATGCGCTCGAGACTAACGAGCAGGACCGTCCGATGCCGCAGCGAACCTCTTGGAATGCGTCCCGGCCTCGTCGCGCCCGGCCTCGCGCTCGCCGCCGCGCTCTCGGACGCCGGCGGCGTCCACGGCTTCGCGTCCTGGCTCGTTCTCGCGTCCCTGCCGGTCGCCGCCACCGCCGCGTTCGTCGGTCTCAGCGACGGGCTGGAGGGCCTCGGGTGGCTGCGCGGGCTGAGCGCGTCGTTCGCGCTCGTGGTGCTCGTCCTCGGATCAGCCGTGCGTGAAGGCGCCCCGCGCGGCGCCGCCGTTCCCACGCTCGCGGTGAGCGCAATCGTCATGGCGCTGATCTGCTACGCCCTCCCCGCGGTCGCGTGGCTCTTCTCTGAGCCGCTGCGCTCGCTCAGAACGGCAGGGCCGAGGCCGCGTGCCTCGCGAGCGTGACGAGCGGCGAGACGGCGAACAGCGACCCGGCTGAGACGACGAAGGCTGCGCCGACCGCGATCTGGAGCAGCACTTCGCGCGGTGGTGAGCCGCCCGCGACCAGCAGCTCGGCCGAAGGCCGCATGTAGATCGCCCGCACGACGCCGAGGTAGTAGTAGAGGCTCACGAGCGTCGCAATCACGCCGACGATGACGAGCCACGTCCATCCGTGGTCGTACGCGGCGGACAGGACATAGAACTTGCCGACGAAGCCGCCGCCGAGCGGCAGGCCGGCGAAGCCGAACATGAAGAACCACATGGCGACGCCGAGGAACGGCCGCTCCCAGCCGAAGCCCGCGAGGTTGTCGAGCGTCACCGCCGTCCCCAGCTCGCGCTCCCGGACGGCGACGATCGCAAACGATCCGAATGCCATCGCCGAGTACGGGATGAGGTAGTACATGAGCGCCCGGCCTCCGAGCGCCGAGCCGGCGGAGAGGCCGATGAGGATGAAGCCCGCGTGCGAGACGGACGAGTACGCAAGCATCCGCTTCACGTCCTTCTGCACGAGCGCCGCGAGGTTGCCGACGACGAGCGAGGCGACCGCGATGCCCGCGAATGCCCACGACCACAGGTGCTCTTCCTGCGGAAACGCCGTCCGCACGATGCGGAAGGTGAGGGCGAACGCAGCCACCTTCGTCGCCGACGACATGAACGCCGTGACCGTGGTGGGGGCGCCCTGGTACACGTCCGGCGTCCACATGTGGAACGGCGCCGACGACGACTTGAAGGCGAGCCCGGCGATGATCATTGCGAGGCCGAGCACCAGCAGCAGGTCGTGGGAGCTCGCAGAGGCGGCGATCTGGGCGAACCCGATGTGGTTCGTCGAGCCGTAGACGAGCGCGGACCCGAAGAGCAGGGCCGCCGATCCGAACGATCCGATCACGAGGTACTTGAGGCCGGCCTCGAGCGAGCCCTCCACGTCGTAGTCGATCGCGCAGATGACGTAGAGGGCGATCGAGAACCACTCGAGCGAGAGGAACATCGTCATGAGGTTCGCGGCGCCGACGAAGAACGCCATGCCGGCAGCCGACGCGAGGAGGAGCGCATAGAACTCCGACTCGTGTGCGCGCACGTGCTCGGCGCCGACGAGGGCGGTCCCGAGCGTGATCGCGAGGATGATCACCTGCGAGAGTGCCGTCCAGCGATCTCGATAGAAGGCGTCCGCGATCACGAGATGCCCGTTCGCGCTGTCGACGTACAGCCAGACGGCCGTGACGAGCGCGCCCGTCGACCCGGCTGCGGCGACCGCCACGGCGAACGGGCGTCGCCACGCAGCAGGCACGAGCACGGCACTGAGCAGCGCGACGAACGACGCGCCGAGCAGCACGAGGATCGGCACGATCGAGAACCAGTCGATGTGCGGCGTGTGGATCATCGGAACTGCACCTGCACCGCCTGCACGGGCGCATCGCCCGCGAACGAGTGATGGGAGATCCCTGCAGGCCAGGCCGACAGGACGAGCAGGGCGGCGACGAGCGGTACCACGAGTGCGAGCTCACCGGGCCGCAGGTCGAGGGCCTCGTCCTGCACGGACGGCCCGCGCGCCTCGTGCAGCACCGCCGAGATGAGCCGGAGCATGTACATCGCCGCCAGCACGATCCCGCTTGCGCCGATCACGGCCCACCACCATGCGCGCTGATACGAGCCGGCGAGGATGAGGAACTCCCCGGCAAACGCGGCAGATCCCGGGACGGCGAGCGAGATGATCCCGAGCGTCATGAGCAGGGTCGCGAGCGCGGGACGGCCCTTCGCCATCCCGCCGAGGCGGAGGAAGTCGCCCGTCGTCGTGCGGCGCTCCACCGTGCCGGCGACGAGGAAGAGCGCGCACGACACGAGGCCGTGCGCGACCATCTGCAGTACGGCGCCGTCGTACCCGAGGTTCGTTCCCGCGAAGAGGCCGATCGTGATCAGGCCGGACTGCGCCATCGACGAGTACGCGACGACGCCGCGGAAGTCGGCCGCGCGGAAGGCGAGCACCGAGCCGTACACGAGCGCGGCTGCCCCGAGCGCGAGCACGAGGGTGCGGTAGTAGCTCGAGGGTTCGGGGAACTTCGTCAGGACGATCCGGAGCATCCCGTACGTCCCGGCCTTCGCGATCACGCCCGAGAGCACCGCCGTCACCTCGGGCGGCGCTTCGCGGTAGGCGTCGGGGAGCCAGCCGTGGAACGGGAAGATCGGCGCCTTGATCGCGAACGCGAGCATGAAGCCGAGGAAGAGCCACCGGCTCGTGCTCGTCGGCGCGTCGACGAGGTCGAACGTCCCTACCTTCAGGCCGTAGACGACGATCGCGGCGAGCATGATGAGCGAGCCCGCCATCGTGTAGATGAGCAGCTTGATCGTCGCGCCCATCCGGCCGGCGCCGCCCCAGACGCCGATGAGGATGTAGAGCGGGATCAGCATCGCCTCGAAGAAGGCGTAGAAGAGGAGCATGTCCTGCGCGACGAAGACGCCGACCGTCGCGCCGGTGAGGAGCAGCATCAGGCCGAAGTACGCGCGCGGCCGGTCGCGTCCGACCCAGAAGCCGTAGCCCGTGCACGCCGCCATCGCGATCACCGTGAGGCCGACGAGCCAGAGCGAGAACGCGTACTCGCCGACGTGGTACGAGACGTGCAGGTCCTTGATCCACGGCGCATCCTGCGAGAACTGCAGGCCGTGCTTCCCGAAGTCGAAGCGGGCCGCCTGCTCGATCCAGAATCCGACCTCGACGAGCGAGACAAGCACGGCGAGGCTGCCGGTCGCATAGCGCGAGAGCGGCAGGATCCAGATCGCGATCGCGGCCGCGACCGGGAGCCAGATGAGCAGCGAGGTGATCGACGAGGTCGTCATCGAATCGCCAGGAAGATCACGCCGACGATGGCAAGCCCGGTCCCGAGGAAGAGCACGTACGTGCGCAAGAGCCCGGTCTGCAGGCGGCGTACGCCTTCGCCGAGCTCGAGCGCGCCCTCGCCGAGGTCGGTGCCGGTGGCGAGGACGACGGGCTCCTCGAAGTCCCGGCGCAGCCACGTCGCGAGCTGTGCCGCGGGCTTGTAGAAGAGCGCGTCGTATGCCTCGTCGAAATAGAACTTGTGCTCGAGGATGCGCTGGAGCGCCGCCACGTGGGGCACCGCCCGCTCGCCGCGCCCGTACAGCGCCCATGCGAGGCCGATGCCGCCGAGGCCGAGCGCGACGGCGATGACCGAGCTGATCGCCTCCTGCCGGTTCGTCGGCTCGGCGGCAGTGAGCGTACGCGCGACCGGATCGAGCCAGTTCGTCAGCGGATGCCAGACCGGCGAGAACTGGAGGAAGCCGCCGAAGACGGCGAGCAAGGCGAGGATGCCGACCGGGAGGAGCATCGTCGGCGGCCCCTCCTTGCCGTGATGCAAGTGGAGATGCTCGCGCACGAACGCGCTCGGCTCGCCTGGGAAGACGAGGAAGTAGAGGCGGAACGTGTAGAGGCCGGTCAGGAATGCGCCGACGAGTCCGGCGATCGCGAGCAAGGCGCCGTACCAGTGGTCGTGCAGTGCCGCCGCGATGATCGAGTCCTTCGAGAAGAAGCCGGAGAACGGCGGGATGCCGACGAGCGCGAGCGCGCCCGCGAGGAACGCCCAGCGCGTCAGCGGCATGAGCGCGCCGATCCCGCGCATCCTGCGGATGTCCTGCTCGCCGCCGAGCGCGTGGATGAGGACGCCTGCCGCGAGGAAGAGGAGCGCCTTGAAGAACGCGTGCGTCATGAGGTGGAACATCCCGTTCGCATACGCGCCGACTCCTACGCCGAGGAACATGTAGCCGATCTGCGACATGGTCGAGTACGCGATCACGCGCTTGATGTCGGTCTGCACGAGTGCGATCAGTCCTGCGACGACGAGGGTCAGGGCGCCGAGCCCGGCCGCGGCCAGCTCGACCGTGCGCGCGTGCTCGAAGATCGTGTGTGTGCGGGCGATCAGGTAGACGCCGGCCGTGACCATCGTCGCCGCGTGGATGAGGGCGCTGACCGGCGTCGGGCCCTCCATCGCGTCGGGAAGCCACGTTTGCAGCGGGATCTGGGCCGACTTGGCGACGGCGCCGCCGAGGAGCCCGAGCGCGACGAGATTGATCGCGGTCGGCGAGAGCGAGCCTGCCAGGTCGAACGAGGTGCCGAACTCGAGCGAGCTCGAGTGGGCGATGATGACGAAGAACGAGAGCGCCATCGTCGCGTCGCCGATCGCGTTCATGACGAACGCCTTCTTCGCCGCCGCGACGGCGGAGGGCCGCTCGTGCCAGAAGCCGATCAGCAGGTACGACGAGAGGCCGACCAGCCCCCAGCCGACGAGCAGCAGCAGCAGGTTGCCGCCCTCGACGAGCATCAGCATCGAGAAGACGAAGAGCGACATATAGGCGAAGTAGCGCCGCTCCTCGTCGTCGCCGTCCATGTACCCGATGGAGTAGAGGACGATGAGCCCACCGACACCGGCGACGACGAGCATCATCATCGTGCTCAGCGGATCGACGAGCACGGTCAAGCCGACCTTGAAGCTGCCGCTCTGCAGCCACGTCCATGCGGTCGAGAGGTAGCCGCTCCGGTCGCTCTGCGCGCGCAGGCCGAAGAACGACCAGATCGCGCCGGCGAACGCGACGAAGACGCTCGCCGTCGAGATCCAGCCGGCCGCGACGCGCGGGATGCGGTTGCCGGCGAGCAGGATGAGCAGCGTCCCGGCGAGCGGCGCGAACAGGCAGAGCCACGCGCCGGAGATCATCCGCGGAGCTCCGAGAGCTCGTCGACGTCGAGCGTGAGCCGCCTCCGATGGATCGCGACGACGAGGCCCAGCCCGACGCACACCTCGGACGCGGCGACGGCCATCACCGTGAGCGCGAAGATCTGCCCGGCGCCGTTCCCCGCATGCCGTGCGAACGCGATGAGGGCGAGGTTTCCGCCGTTCAGCATGATCTCGAGCGAGAGCAGCACGATGATCGGGTTGCGGCGAACGAGGACGCCGAGCGCGCCCGTGCCGAAGAGGAACGCGGCGATCCCGAGGTACCAGGCGATTCCGGGGCCGGCCACTACGCTGCTCTCCGCGCGTGCGAGCCGAGGACGACGCCGCCGACGGCGGCGATGAGCAGCACGATCGACGTGATCTCGAACGCGAGCAGGTGGTCGGTCAGGAAGAGCCGGCCGATCCAGCCGGGGGTCCCGAAGGTCGCGTTGACGTGGTCGGAGTGCGCCAGCCGGCCGCCGGCCTTGAGCGAGACGGCGACGATGATCTCGAGGAAGATCGACGCGGCCGCGAGCACTGCGCCGACCGACTGCCAGCTCGGGCCTCCAGCCCAGGGCGTCTCCATGCGCGGCCCGACGTAGGCGATGACGAAGAGGAACATCACCATGACCGCGCCCGCGTAGACGAGGACCTGCGCGGCCGCGACGAATTCGGCGCTCAGCAGCAGGTACAGGACCGCGAGCGAGCCGAGGTTCCCGATGAGCGCCAGGGCCGAATAGAACGGGTTCGAGAACGAGACGACGGCGGCGGCGGATGCGAGGCACGCGAAGCCTGCGCCGACCCACACGATCCACACGAGGACGTTGCCCGCCGATGCGACGATCACGAGTGCGACTTGTAGTAGGGGATCGGCGTGTCGAAGAGATCCGGGTCGGCCACCGGCGTCTTCTTCACCGGCTCCGCGAGCAGCATGTCCTTCGTGTAGATCTGGTCGTCGCGATTGTGCTCGGAGATCTCGTACTCGTTGCCGAGTGTGATCGCGTCGAACGGGCACGCGAGCTCGCAGTAGCCGCAGAAGATGCAGCGGCTCATGTTGATCTCGTAGATCCGGGCGTAGCGCTCACCGGCCGAGACGCGGTTGTCGGGCGTGTTCTCGGCGGCGACGACGCGGATGCAGTCGGCCGGGCACGCAGCCGCGCACAGGGAACAGCCGACGCACTTCTCGAGGCCGTTCTCGTGCCGCCAGAGCCGGTGACGGCCGCGGAAGCGCGGATAGATCGGCCGCTTGTACTCCGGGTACTGCTGCGTCACCGGGCCCTTCAGGATCTGCTTGAAGGTGACGCCGAAGCCCTTGAGCGTGGAGATGGGCTGCGGCATCAGGTCGCAGCCACCACGATCGCGGTGACGACCGCGTTCACCGTCGCCACGGGGAGCAGCACCTTCCAGCCGAACCGCATCAGCTGGTCGTAGCGCAGGCGCGGGAGCGTCGCGCGGAGCCAGATGAAGGCGAAGAGGACGGCGAGGAGCTTCAGCACGAACCAGATGGGGCCGAGGTTCCACGGCCCGTGCCAGCCGGCGAAGAAGAGCGTCACCATCAGGCCGGAGAGCGTGATGAGGTTGATGTACTCGGCGGTCTGGAAGAGGCCCCAGCGCATGCCGGAGTACTCGGTGTGGTAGCCCGCAACGAGCTCCTGCTCGGCCTCGGGGAGGTCGAACGGCGCGCGGCTCGTCTCCGCGATGCCGGCGAAGAAGAAGACGAGCAACCCGACGAACTGCGGAACGACGAACGGCAGCGTCACTCCCTGCCTGTGGACGATGTCGACCAGCGAGAGCGAGCGGCCGAGGATGACGACTCCGAGCACGCTCAGTGCGAGCGACACCTCGTACGACACGAGCTGCGCGCACGTCCGCATCGAGCCGAGAAGCGAGAACTTCGACTCGGACGCCCAGCCGCCCACGATGAAGCCGTAGATGCCGATCGAGCCGAGCGCGAAGATGAGCAGCAGCGAGATCGGCACGCTGACGACGGCGCCGGTCACGTGCCAGTGGTAGATCTTCCAGCCGGGCCCCCACGGGATCACCGAGAACGCGGCAAGCGCAGTGAACATGGAGACGATCGGCGCGAGGATGTACGGGACGTCGATCGCGCTCGACGGCGCGAAGGCCTCCTTGCGGACGAGCTTCACGAGGTCGGCGATCGGCTGCAGCAGCCCGAACGGGCCGGCGCGATTCGGCCCGTAGCGGTTCTGCAGCCGTCCGAGGCCCTTGCGCTCGAGCCACGTCAGGTACGCGAACGTGACCATGACGAGGTTCACGATGATGAAGGCCTTGATGAGGGAGATCCACCAAGGATCCGTGGTCACGCCCTCACCTCCACGCGGCCGCGCAGGTCGCCGGCGTGCTCGCGCGCGATACGGACGGTGCCCGCGGGCAGATCCTTCGCAATGCGCGCCCGCAGCCGTACCGAGGTGCCGTTGTGCGAGACGGTCACCGTCGCCCCGCCGGCGATGCCGCGCGCATCCGCGTCGGCGCGCGTGAGCTCGACCTCCGCAGGCGGGCGCTGGAACTGGAGCTCCTCGACGCGTTCGACCGCAGGGCCGGAGAAGAGCGGCTTGTAGCAGACGAGGCGCAGGCCGTCTCCGGCCGCTTCAGCCTCCGGCAGCGGCGGCGCCTCGACGTGCGCGGGCGCCTCTGCGTAGCCGCGGAGCGGGGCGCGCTCGCCGACCTCGCCGAACGGGAGCCCGCCGTAGATCTTGTTCGACAGCTCGGCGAAGACCGACGACGCATACGGTGCGAGCTCGATGCCGAAGCGCGCCGCGAGCTGTGACAGCCACGCGAGCTCATCCGGAGCGGGCGGGACCGCTGCGCGGCGGAGGCGCTGAAGGCGTCCTTCGAGGTTGACGTAGGTCCCGTCCCGCTCGAGATAGCTCGTCCCGGGTAGGACGAGATCGGCCCAGCCGACGGCGAGGCCGTGGAACATCGAGATGACGATGACCGACTCGGCCTTCTCCGCGAGTGCGCGGACGTTCGGATCGTTCGCGGCCTCGTCTCCGGAGACGACGAGGAGGCCGACCGACTCGGTATTCACCGGCTCGGCGTCGGAGGCAGCAGCCCATGCGTCGGCGATGCCGCGCCCGTTCGGCGTCGACGGGATGGAGAACGCGCTCGTGACGCCCAGCCGCTCGGCGTGCTGGGCGACGGTGAGACCGCCGCGGCCGCCCGGGCCCGACCAGATGAGGACCGGCCGCTCCGCGTCGCGAATCGCCTGCTCGTCGAGCTCCGTCAGCACGCGCGCGCCGTGCCGCCGCGCCGCGCGCACCCACAGGTCGACGATCGGCGCGGTCTGCTGGAGCGGGACGTCGCCGAGGACGGCGACGACGTCGGCCTGCGCGATCGAGGAGAGCGGCGCGCGGTACGCGTCGAGCGCCGGCGAGACCTCTTCGGGGAGCATCGCCTCGTGCGAGTCCAGCCCGACGCGGACGAGCTTCGCGAGCCCGTATGCCTGCTCCACCGTCTCCGAGCCGGAGAGCGCGACGACGACGCGGCCGTGGCTGGCACGCAGGAGGCGCTCGGCCTCGTCGACCGCCTCGTCCCACGAGACGGGCTCGAATCCACGACGGCGGATCCGCTTGATCGGGTCGACGACGCGGTCGTCCGCCCGCAGGTGGGTGAATCCGAATCTGCCTTTGTCGCAGATCCAGCCCTCGTCCACCTCGGGATGGTTCCGCGACAGGATGCGCTTGACCTTGCCTTCGCGCACCGTCGCGTTGACGTTGCAGCCGACGGGGCACATGCCGCACACGGTGGGCACGTTCGTGATCTCCCATGGGCGGCCCTCGAAGCGGTACTGCGTCGGCAGCAGTGCCCCCACCGGGCAGAGCTCGGTGACGTTCCCCGTGAACGGTCCGCCGTACGGCTCGTCCTCGAAGGTCGTGATCACGGACATCGCGCCGCGATTCCGCGCGACGAGCTGACCGTCCTCGCTCACCGTCTCGCTGAAGCGGGTGCAGCGGTAGCAGAGAATGCAGCGCTCGCGGTCGAGCGAGATCGCCGGCGAGATCGGGATCGGCTTCTCGAAGGTGAGCTTCTCGAAGCTCATGCGTGTATTGCCGGGCCCGTACCGGAACGTCAGATCCTGCAGCGGGCACTCGCCGCCCTTGTCGCAGACGGGGCAGTCGAGCGGATGGTTGACGAGGATGAACTCGAGCGTCGCGTCCTGCCCGTCGGCGGCCTTCGCCGATGTGCGCGCCGTGTGCACGACCATCCCGTCGGCGGCCGTGAGCGTGCACGCCGCCTGCAGCTTCGGCATCCCCTCGATCTCGACGAGGCACATGCGGCACGCGCCGACCGGAGGGCCGAGGCGCGGCTCGTAGCAGAAGACCGGGATCTCGATCCCGGCGGCGAGCGCCGTCTCGACGAGGCCCGTTCCCTTGGGCACGTGCACCTCGCGCTCGTCGACGGTGACGCGGACGAGGTCGGTCATACGCCCGCCTCGTGCGCGACGGGAGCGAGATGGTGCTGGTCGACGGGTGCGAACAGCCGGTCGAGCGACGAGTCGGCGCCGAACGGGCAGCCGCCGTGCTCGAGGTGCGCCTGGAACTCGTCGCGGAACTTCGTCACGCAGCTCGCGACCGGCATCGCTGCCGAGTCGCCGAGCACGCACAGGCACTTGCCGATGATCCGGTCGCAGACGTCGAGCAGGACTTCGAGGTCATGCTCCGTCGCCGTGCCGTTCTCGACCGCGCGCAGCAGCTGGACGAGCCAGCGCGTCCCGACCCGGCACGGCGTGCACTTGCCGCACGACTCGTGCATGTAGAACTGCGCGACCCTGAGCGCGAACTGCACGATGCACGCGCGGTCGTCGATCGCCGTCACGACACCGGAGCCGATGAACAGGCCCTTCTGGCCGAGAGAGGTCGCGTCGAGCTTCGTGTCGATCTCGTCCGGCGTCATCACCGGGAACGACGAGCCGCCGACCATGACCGCCTTCAGCTCGCGGCCGTCCGCGATGCCGCCGCCGATGTCGTAGATGAGCTCACGGACGGTGATGCCGTGCGGGCGTTCGTACGGGCCGGGCCGCACGACGTTCCCGGAGAGGCAGAACACGCGGGTTCCCGTCGAGTCCGGCGGCACTCCGATCTGGGCGAACTCCTCCGGGCCGACCTGGAGGACGACCGGGATTGTGGTGATCGTCTCGACGTTGTTGATGAGCGTCGGCGACGCGTAGACGCCCTCGATCGCCGGGAACGGCGGCTTCGAGCGCGGCTGCCCGCGCTTGCCCTCGAGCGACTCGAGGAGCGCCGTCTCCTCGCCGCAGATGTACGCACCGGCGCCGCGGTGGACGACGATGGTCACCTCGCCCATCAGGCCCGCGCGCTGTGCCTCGTCGACCGCCGCCTGCAGCACCTCGTACTCGGCCGAGTACTCGCCGCGGATGTAGATGAAGACCGAGGTCGACTGGATCGCATGCGCGGCGATGAGGCAGCCCTCGACGAGGCGATGCGGGACGCGGAGCATGATCTCGCGGTCCTTGAACGTCCCCGGCTCCGACTCGTCGGCGTTGACGGTGATGTACACGGGCTTCGCGATCTTGTCCGGCGTCGGGATGAAGCTCGCCTTGCGCCCGGTCGGGAAGAAGGCGCCGCCGCGGCCGCGCAGGTTCGACTCGATGAGCAGCCGGACCACCTCGCCGGGCGGCATCGCGCGCGCCTTCTCGAGCTGCGCGTAGCCGCCGACGGCGCGATACGACGTCAGGTCGCGGAGCGGGTGCTCCTCCGCCCCCCCGAGGACGAGCGCGGGCTGCGCCTCAGCCGCCACGAAGCTCCTGCACGATTGCGGGGGCGTCCTCCGGCGTCACCGACTGCCGGTAGCGGTGGTCGACCGCGACGATCGTCGGCGTGGAGCAGCCGCCGAGGCACTCGACCGCACGGAGGGTGATCTCGCCGTCGGCCGTCGTCTCGCCCGGTGCGACCCCGAGCTCGAGCTCGAACGCCTCCAGCACCGCCTGCGCGTTCACGAGACCGCAGCAGACGTTCGTGCACACCTCGATCGTGTGCCGGCCTGCAGGCTCGAGGTTGAACATGTCGTAGAAGCTCGCGACCGACATGCAGTACGCCGGCGTCAGGTCGAGCGCGTCGCCGACCTCCTCGAGCGCTTCGCGCGAGAGCCAGCCGTACTGCTCCTGCGCGAGCCGGAGCGCCGGCAGGATCGCCGACTTCGAGCTCGGATAGCGCCGCGCGACCTTCTCGATCTCCGTCCTCAGGCTCACCGGTCGGTGTCCCCCATGACGGCGTCCAGCGAGCCGACGATGGCGATGAGATCGGCGATGAGCGCGCCGTGCGAGCACGTCGCCGTCGCCTGCAGGGCGTGGAACGACGGCGGCCGGAAGTGGACGCGCCACGGCCTCGGCCCGCCGTCGCTGACGACGTAGCAGCCGGACTCGCCGCGCGGCGACTCGATGGCGACGTAGACCTCGCCCGCGGGCACGCGGTATCCCTCGGTGACGATCTTGAAGTGGTGGATGAGCGACTCCATCGACGTGTGCAGCTCCTCGCGCGGCGGCAGCACGACCTTGCGGTCGTCGGTGATCCACGGCTCTCCCTCCATGCGCTCGAGCCGGTCGAGGCATTGGCGCACGATGCGCGTCGATTGCGCCATCTCGTCCATGCGCACCCGGTAGCGGTCGTAGACGTCGCCGCCGGTATAGACCGGGACGCGGAAGTCGACCTGGTCGTACGCGAGATACGGCTGGTCGCGCCGGAGGTCCCAGTCGACGCCGGACGCGCGCAGCACCGGCCCCGACTGACCGAGTGCGATCGCGTCGTCGGCCGAGAGGAGGCCGACGCCCTGAGTGCGCTCGAGCCAGATCTTGTTGCGGTCGAGCAGCGTCAGGTAGTCGTCGAGCGCTTTCGGCATCGTCTCGACGAACTTGCGGGCCTCGGGGAAGAAGCCGACCGGGATGTCCTCCGCGATGCCGCCGGTCTGGAAGTAGCGCGTGTGCATGCGCTGGCCCGCGACGAGCTCGAACAAGTCGAGGATCGTCTCGCGTTCGCGGAAGCAGTACCAGAACATCGAGATCGCTCCCAGCTCGAGCGCGGACGTACCGAGGAACACGAGGTGCGAGTGGATTCGGTTGAGCTCGCACAGCAGCATGCGCATCCAGGTCGCCTTTTCCGGCACCTCCATCGCGAGCAGCTTCTCGATGGCGAGGACGAAGACGAGCTCGTTGTTCTGGTAGCCGACGTAGTCGATGCGCTCGGGGTACGTGATCGCCTTCCACCACGTCTTCTGCTCCATGTTCTTCTCGAAGCCGGTGTGCAGGTAGCCGACGACGGCGGAGAGGCCGACGACCTCCTCGCCGTCGAGGTCGACGATCAGGCGCAGCACGCCGTGCGTAGACGGGTGGTTCGGTCCGAAGTTGACCTGGAGGATGTCGTCCGTCTCGCGCAGCGGCGGCGGGACGTCCATCACCGTCGGGACGCGCGACGGGATGCGCGAGCCCTCGTAGATCGGGTCGCCGACGATCGGCCAACGCCGCGCGCGACCGACACGCTGCAGCGTCGTGCTCATTCGGCCGGTGAGAAGCGGACGGGCTCGCCGCCGATCGGATAGTCCTTGCGCAGCGGGTGCCCTTCCCAGTCGTCGTCCAGGAGCAGGCGCGCGAGGTTGGGATGCCCGGTGAAGTCGATGCCCATCAGGTCGTACTGCTCGCGTTCGAGCCAGTCGGCGGACGGCCACACCGGCACGACGCTCTCGACGGAATCGCCGTCCTCGAGCCAGCACTGGAGGCGCAGGCGGGGAGCGCCCTGCCGCAGCGCGAGCAGGTGGTAGCTGATCGAGAAGCGCGTCGGCTTCACGTCCGGCAGCGCCTGCAGGCCCTGCGTCATCGGCAGGTTGAGGTCGCGGCCGCTAGCGGTACCGATGTAGCCGGAGACGCCCTTCCCGGCCCAGCCCAGGTAGTCGGTCGCGACGAGGTCGACGAGCATGTTGAAGCCGAGGTCATCGCGCGCGTACGTGCACGCTTCGCGAATGTGCGCCGGGTCGACGACGACCGTCGTCTCGCCGTGCTCCTCCTTCGCGGAGACGTAGCCCGGGATCTTGGCGTAGTCGCTCACGTCGCGACCTGCCTGCGTTCATACGCCGGGGGAACGCCGGCGAGGTGCGCCTCGTGCAGGCGGAGGATTCCCTCCATCAGCGCCTCGGGCCGCGGCGGGCAGAAGGGCACGTAGATGTCGACGGGGACGATGCGGTCGACGCCCTGCAGGACGGCGTAGTTGTTGAACATGCCGCCGGAGCTCGCGCACGCACCCATCGCGATCACCCACTTCGGCTCGAGCATCTGGTCGTAGATCTGCCGCAGCGGCGCCGCCATCTTGTGCGACACGCGGCCGGAGACGATGAGCAGGTCGGCCTGCCGCGGCGAGGAGCGGAACGCTTCCATCCCGAAGCGCGCGAGGTCGTACCGGGAGCCGACGATCGCCATCATCTCGATGGCGCAGCACGCGAGCCCGAACGTGTCGGGCCACATCGACTTCGTCTGCGCCCAGCGCACCGCCTTCTCGAGCGTCGTGATTCCGAGCGCCTGCTCGAGCTCCTCGACGCCGAGCTCCTCCTCGAAGCGGGACGGGCCCTTGGTCGGCCAGAGCAGGCGCTCCGACTGCAGCCCGTAGTCGCGCAGCCGGTCGGCCATTACCAGTCGAGGGCGCCCTTGCGCCAGATGTAGACGTAGGCCACCACGAGGATGAGGATGAAGAACGCGAACTCGACGAACCCGAACCAGCCGAGCGCGTGCAGCTGCACGGCGAGCGGGTAGAGGAAGACGATCTCGATGTCGAAGACGATGAAGAGCATCGCCGTCAGGTAGAAGCTGACGGTGAATCGCTGCGGCTTCATCTGCCCCTTGGAGACGCCCGACTCGAACGGGATGACGCGCGCTCGGGTCCGGGCTCTCGGGCGCTGCGCCACGGCGAACGACAGGTAGATCATCGAGGCCGGGATCGCGAGGGCGAAGAGCCCGTAGATCAGGAACGGCAGCCAGTTGCTCAGCATCGGCGGGGCGACGTTACCAAGTCCGCACTTGTTCACGCTCGACACCAGGAAGGGCGCGGGAGACGGGTGTTACAAAGTCGTTTTGGAGGCCGCGCCCGCTGGTACGATGAGGAGACGATGGAGCTCCAGGAGCGGACCGAGAGCATCGTCTCGCTGACCCCCGCCGCCGCGGAGAAGATCCGCGGGCTCATGGCGGCGGAGACCGA
>Ga0070741_10012262_pt1 | contig 15552 bp, 7 predicted proteins | sample Coa_R1_4_FD_66440 | JGI IMG/M metagenome (GOLD analysis project Ga0070741, IMG submission 66440) | Surface soil microbial communities from Centralia Pennsylvania, which are recovering from an underground coalmine fire - Coalmine... | ecosystem: Environmental > Terrestrial > Soil > Unclassified ... | reverse complement strand
TCTATGCGGTAAACGCAGACGGGAACTCGGGAATAGCCTGGCTCAACGTTCCCTGGCGAGCTGCGTGTACCTGCGTCCAGATTTTCTCTGGTCTGAGTGGCATATCGATGGTTGTGATGCCGAGCGGTGCGAGGGCATCCAGCACCGCATTCACAATCGCGGGTGGACCGCCAATACACCCTGCCTCGCCCACGCCTTTGGCCCCAAGCGGATTTCTAGGCGATGGCGTCTCGATATTGGCTGTGACAAACGTGGGTAGCTGATTGGCAATCGGCAGGGCATAATCCATGAGCGTGGTGGTCAGGAGTTGCCCGCTCTCATCGTCGTAAACCACCTCCTCGAAAAGCGCCTGCCCGATGCCCTGAGCCAGCGCGCCGTGTACCTGTGCCTCAGCCAGGTATTGGTTGAGGACGCGTCCGCAATCATCCACTGCAACGTACGTCAGTATCCTGGTCTCACCTGTATCCGTATCTACTTCAACCACCGCCAGATGCGCGCCCGAAGAAAAGCCTGCGCCTTCGGGCGCAAAATCGCGCCACGCGGCCAGCCCTTCGATGGGCGTCCCATTGATCGGGTTGGGCGCATCTTGCTCGATCAGCTCGGGCTGCTCCTCAACCATGCGTGCCAGCTCTCCCAGTTCGACCACGCGGGCAGGCACGCCGCGCACCATGATCTTCCCATCCTCCATCACAAGATCATCAGGAGCCGCTTCCAGCACCTGCGCGGCCAGCTTCAAAGCCTTCTCGCGGGCCGCCTGCGCCGCCAGCAGCACGGTAGAGCCGGCGACCTGGGTGGTACGGCTGCCAAAGGTGCCGATGCTATAGCCTGGCAGCAAAGAGTCATTCATCTGGATCTCTACTTTTGAGACAGGAAGCTGGAAAACGGCGGCTGCAATCTGGGTGAAGGCGGTAAAATGCCCCTGGCCATTGGTAGAAACGCCGCTCTGCACAAGAATGCTGCCATCGCGACGGATGCGTACGGTCGCCGCTTCCCGTGGCGCATTGGGAACGGGACGGCTATCACCCGAAATCTCGACAAATGTTGAGATGCCGATCCCCAACAACTGATGGCTGCCCGTTTGCAGGCGGCTATGCTGTTTCACCCGCCAGCCAGCGTAGTTGAGCAGTGCGAGCCCTTTGTCGAGCGCGGCCTCGTAATCGCCGCTATCATAGCGCGCGCCTGTGACGGTCGCGTAAGGGAAAGCATCCGGCGGGATAAAATTGCGACGGCGCACCTCAACCGGGTCAAGCTTCAGCTCGCGCGCAATCTGGTCCATGACGCGCTCTAAGATATAAGCCGCTTCGGGTCGGCCTGCTCCCCGGTATGCCGTGGTCGGAATCTTATTGGTAAAAACGCCGATGATCTCGCTATCCACCGCTTCCACGCGATACGCTCCGCAGAGCATCGATTGCGTCAAATTGGGCACCATTGCCGTTGCACCGGAGAGAAACGCGCCCAGGTCCGCAATTGTACGCACCTTGAGAGCGAGCAAACGACCATCACTCTGGAAGGCTGCCTCCACATAGTTGATCTGACCGCGTGCATGCGTCTGAGCCTGTAAATTCTCGCTGCGATCCTCAACCCACTTCACAGGTCGTCCAAGTTTCACGCTCAGGGCCGCCGCGACAATCTCTTCTCCCACGAGGTTGGTCTTGGCTCCGAAGCCGCCGCCGACTTCGGCATTGTAGACCCTGATATGGCTGCGCTCAATGCCCAGCGCTCCCGCCAGAATCTCTCGTGCCCGGTAGACCGCTTGCGTGGAGAGCCAGGCCGTGAGCTGACCGCTGGCTGCATCATAATCGAACATGCAGACGCGCGGCTCCATCGAACTGGGCGAGAGCCGCTGATTCACCAGGCGCAAACGTATGGTGTGGTCGGCACGCTTGAAAGCATCCTGGAGATCGCCGCCGCTTAATGGGGAGCGGGAGGCGATATTTGAGCCGAATTCGGGATAGAGCAGGGGTGCGTCTGGAGCCAGCGCCTTCTCCGGGTCGGTCACGGCGGGCAAAGGCTCGTAATCTACCTCCACCAGATCGCGCGCATCAATGGCAGTATAGGGATTCTCGGCCAGAACGACCGCAACCGAATCGCCTACGTAGCGCGCTCGCCCCAGCGCCATCGGTCGCCGGTCCGGTTTGCGCGTATCGGGTTGGGTAAAGGCGTTAAGAGGAGCCATATCGCTCACCAGTTCCGCGCCCGTGAAAGCTGCTACCACGCCCGGCAATGCCCGGGCGGCGGCGAGCTGGATACTCTTTATTGTCGCATGAGCATAGGGGCTGCGCACAACAGCCATAGACAGCGCCGAAGGACGCCTGTCCGGCGGTCGCAGATCATCCACATAATACCCGCGACCGGTAATCAACTTGATATCTTCTCGCCGTCGCTCCAGCCCCTCCGGTATCTGACTGACATTGCTCACGCTGCTTGCACTCATACACAACTCCTTAGTGCCTATAGATGTTGCTATGTCCCGCATTTTTGCCATTATATCACCTGACAACGGCTGCTGAGATGATGCAGGCATCACCTTAGCTTCATTGCGCTATCTCGCTTTCAAACTTCCGCTGTATATTAGCAATATAATATATGTTTTGCTAGCAATTAAAAGAATGGAATGCTAGAAATATGTGGTCAAATATGTTATGCTTGCCTGTAGCAATCCAATACTTTAACTGCTAAAGGAGTAAAACTTGTATACTGTTCTGCGGAATCGCAACTATTTCCTCCTCTGGATTGGCGGCCTGATCTCCAGTCTTGGTGATTGGGTGTTAATGGGGAAAAAAATACCTCCTGCCCGCGTTATCTGGGGAGGTTTGTTCGGAAAAGGGCTGACTTATCTGCTCGTTTTCAATAGCCGGTCGTTCCCTCTGGTCCTGCTCATTTTTATCTTGTCCGGCACGCCAGCCATTGGCTGGCAGATCAGCGCCCAGACGCTGATTCAGACCACCGCCGAGGAACGTCTGCGTGGGCGCGTTTTCGGCGCCTATGGCGCAATTCTCTCCCTCTTTCTTTTGCTCGGAACGGGACTGGGAAGTGTGCTGGCAGTTTCTTTGCAGATCGTACCCGTGCTTGATATCGGTTGTGCCCTTTTGCTGATCGCTGGTATTGTCGCGCTTTTTGTAAGCATAAAAAATGAGGACGGTAAATCTCGCTCGGAGGTCTAAATATGGTATGATAAAGGCACTGGTAATACGACAAACCGGCCAATGCTGTCCGTGAAATAGATGCATTTGAGGAGGGTTTCAATTTTTATGCAAGCGGTAAAAACTCATGTTGGGCGTTGTATGGTGCCTCAAGAAGGGAAGCAGTGTGGCAAACCGGCTGCCTATGCGCAATTGCTGGGGGCGGGTCGGCAGTTTCTCTTTTGTGAAGAACATGCCTCCGCAGCTATCAAGAAGGCGGCGGAGGTGGCGGCGAAGCGGAGCCAGTAGCGCATGTTTTGTTCACTCAGAATAAAGCTGTTTACTCTGGCGAAATGATGTTTCCCTGTTTAATGGAACCAGCTCCCTAAGTTGCTCCGAATGTCGAGGATAGCCGGACACTCGTTCTTTGCAAACTGTTAGCGCAAGTGGGTAAGCGGTCCTCGCTTCGGAAACACTTAATTTTTGATTGCGCCCAGAGCTATAAGGGTGTCTTTTTGGGCTAATGTGAGTCCCTTTATATCAGTAATATTCATCCGTTCATAAGGTCTTTCTCCAAAGAGTGTTTTAAAGCTATCAGATGTATGCACATTCCAAAATTTAATGGTTCCATCATCACTGCAACTGGCAAGTATTTTTCCTTCTGGATGAAAGCTAATCCTACGTATTCGACTGTAATGACCCCGTAATATTTTCAGGCATGTGCCAGTATGCAAATCCCACAATCGAATCTCGTGATCATCACTACCACTTGCAAGCATTTGTCCGTCAGGACTGAAAGCAACAGACAGAACCCAGCCTTTATGACCCTTTAACGCCTTAAAGCGTTGACCTGTATTTGTATCCCATAGATAAATGCTGTTATCTTCGCTTCCGCTAGCAAGAATGGTTCCTTCAGGGTGAAATGCGACGGTGCGTATGCGCCCTATATGTTCATGCATTGCATGAAGACAAAGGCCATTATGAGGTTCCCAGATACGGATAGCGTTATCATCCGCTCCGCTGGCAAGGAGACGGCCATCGAGACTAAAAACAATAGATCTAATCCAACTTGTGTGTCCCTGAAGTACGTTGAGGCATTCCCCGCTATGAACGTCCCATAAACGGATGGAGTGATCTTCACCCCCACTGGCAAGTATTTGCCCATCAGGGCTAAAGGCGACAGAGCGCAGCCAATTAGTGTGGCCTTGCAGTATTTTGAGACACTCTCCGCTGGTGGCATCCCATAAACGAACTGAGTGATCTTCGCCTCCGCTGGCAAGTACTTGCCCATCAGGGCTAAAGGCGACATCCCTGACCCCGTGATTACGATCTTGTAGGGTCTTGAGGCATTGATCAGTTCTTGTATCCCATACCCTAATGGTTTGATCTTCGCCGCCACTCACAAGCCTCTGGCCGTCAGAGCTAAATGTAGCAGACCAGACGCGACTGGTGTAGCCCTGCAATGTTCTAAGGCAATGGCCGGTGTTCACTTCCCAAAGGCGAATCGTCTGGTCATCACCTCCACTGACTAGTGTAGAACCGTTTGAATTGAAAGAAGTGGAGCGTACTCCATGTGTATGACCCTGTAGAGTCTTCAGACAACTCCCAGTGTTCACATCCCAAATACGAATAGAATGATCCTCACTTCCGCTTGCAAGCGTAGGGCCTATAGGACTGAAGGCCACTGACCAGACACGATTGGTGTGTCCCTGTAACGTCTTGAGGCAGCTACCAATGACAATATCCCATACTCGGATGGTTCCGTCATCGCTACCACTCACGAGCATATGTCCCTTAGGACTGAAAGCGAGAGACCTGATCCATCCTGTATGACCTTCCAATATTCTAAAGCAATGATTGTTATTAATATCCCACAGGCGCACTGTCTGGTCAGTACTCCCTGACGCAAGTATACTGCCTTCAGGATTAAATATGACCGACCAGACACGACTGGTATGGCCTTCTAGCGTTTTGAGGCATTTTCCATTTGTAATATCCCATATGCGGATAGTCCCGTCATCGCTGCCACTGGCAATGATATTTTCATCGCTGGGATGAAAGGTAACTGACCTCACACGGCCTGTATGGCCCCGCAGGGTGTTGAGGCACTTCCCATTGCTCACGTCCCATAAGCGGATGCTCTCGTCGTCGCTACTGCTGGCGAATATATACCCATTGGGGCTAAAGGAAAGAGACCATACACCGTCGGTATGTCCATCACATGTGACAAGAAGTTCCCCGGTGAGTGAATTATAGATACAGATTCTACCTGTAGCTGTTCCCGCAATCAGCCGATCTTCATCAATACTAAATGCGAGGGAGAGGATATTGCCGAAAGTGTTAGTAAACGTCGAAGCGATAAGATTGGCGTGGGCAAAATTGACTTCGGGTAGATGCGCGTTCTGCAAATATGCCTGCCGTATTACCAGGTGAGAAAAGTCGTAGCCTCGTAGATCGCATTGCAGGTGGATTAGCATGTTGAGTATGTTTCCTGCAAGATAGCTGCGTGGTTGGGGATATACCTGGCGTAGAGCGGAAAGCATTTTTTTAAATTTTTGTTCTATATCTTCTCTTCTGAGTGTCGTAAGCAATAGCTCCGTAATAGCACCGAGTATAAGGCGCTTCTGACTATCCCGCACGTAATCTTTCGTTTGAGCTTTCATGAAGGCGAAATCTATCCAGACCCCACCCCTCTCGGCATCAAATTCTCTGGTAAGCTCTTTGTAAGCTCGCTTAACCAGGTCTGTCGTGGTGTATTCCATAATGACCGGCTGCAGCGTAAGAAACGTTGAGCCTCTCGTTTCAATCATGGAGCGGCGCCGTAGAGATGCTATGACTTCTAGGAATATTCCTTTCGATATCTGGTGAGTAAGGTCCTCACGCACGCTTTCCAATGTTATTGGTTCACGTTCAATTGCTAGCCAGTAAAGAATCTCTTGCTCTAGCACTGATAGCCGATGGAATTGTTCATGTATAAGATCATTAATATCCCCAAATACCACTTCCTCTTCGTTATCATCCAGAAATTTATCAATGTTACCATTAAACACATCTTGAATTGACTCGGAGACTAATTTTAATGCCAGCGGATTGCCCGAGTAAAGATCTATAAGGGTAGCCCAGTTCGTATCAGAGCCGGCCAGACCTTTGTCTTTAAGGATTTCCTTGCCTTCTATTTGTCTCACACCAGTAAGGTGTAATGTACGCACTGGAGAGGTTTTCCCCTCCATGAGTGCAATGTCCCGTGGCTTTTCCCTGCTAGTCAGCAGGAGACAGCTATTATGCTGTACTTCTCCAATACGTTGTAGTAGTCTACTATAACTGGTGTATCTTTCTTGATATGAGCCAGCTTGCTGTCCACCTTGTAGTATAGTCTCACTATTATCTAATATGAGTAAGCAGCGGTGCTCGCGCAAATACTCAATCAGTAGCGTTACCTGATCGTCTATGCTATCTGGTAGGTTGATCTGATTCTGATTGGATATGAATTGAATACAGGTCTGTAGAATGTTTTCTAGTGCAGGAGCGTTAATCAGGGAACGCCAGAATACATATTCAAACTGATCTTTGATCTGGTTTGTCAAAGCTGCCACAAGCGCAGTCTTACCAATACCACCGAGTCCTAAAACTAAGGCTAGTTGACAATGCTCCTCCAAAACCCACTGTTTCAGTTTCACTAGCTCATCTTGACGCCCGTAAAAAACCTGAGCAATTGGAGCTTCGCTCAAGTCTTCTCGGCGTGTTATCTCCTTTATAGGAGTATGACTCATCTCGTTCAGGGAGAGGGAAGAAAAACCTGCTACATTCAGAAGCTGTAATCTAGACTCCCGATCTAAATTAAGTGCGCTGGCAATAGCATGGACGACAGCCTCGGATGGCGTTGTTCTTTCACCGCGTGTAAGCTGGCTGACATAACTCGGTGTTAAGCCTGCTCTCTGTGCTAAATCTTTTTTATTCATTTGTCGCACCTTGCGAAACTCTTCGAGAAGTTCGGAAAATCTTGTCATATCAGCCCCTTAATGTACTGTAATGATTAACTAGTTAAATATCTTAAACTAACTAGCGGCTTTAGTCAAGATGATACACCTGAAAAATGTGGAATTCAGCATGAGAAGTTATCAGAATAAGGCACAAAATACGCTTCTAGGACTTGTAAAATCGCTTCATTTCTGTTACATTTTATAAAATAGCCAGCTAATTAACTGGTTACTTTTGAAGTTAAGGAGTTAAAAACTTTTGCTGTTCATTAATCTCTGCTCGGCTCAGGATAAAAGAGCTGTAGGAAATCGACATGCGAGAAAAAGTGAATGTCTTTGTATCATACGCTTATGAAGATACAGCTCTGCTGAAAAATCTTCTAACGCATCTCAGTACATTAAGGCGGCTAGATGGTATTGGTTTGTTGTGGTGTGATAATGATATCAGCGCTGGAATAGAAAGACAAAAGGTAATTGAGCAGCGACTCAAAAATTCTCAGATTATCTTGCTGTTAGTTAGCCCTGCCTTTATGGCTTCGGAGCACTGCTATAGTCAGGAGATGAAGCATGCTGTAGCAAGACATCTTTCAGGGGAAGCACGGGTGATACCCGTTATTCTGCGTCCTATTTATTGGGATGACGCTCCTTTCGGTAAACTACAGGCTCTTCCTATACGCGGTAAACCTGTGACGATATGGCGTAATCGAGATCAGGCTTTTCTTAATATTACTGAAGGAGTAATAAAGGCCGTTAAAGAACAGCTAGCAATCGCCAGAAACAAACCGAGCCATGATATTTTTGCAGTAAAGGTTCAAAAAGAACGTATGGAAGATGCGATAGGAAACGAGATTCACCGTTTCGATGTATGCCTTGTTTGTGCCAAGTTGAGCGAAGCAGAAACGCTTATGGATATTATTTCGCTCCTTTGCCACGTTAATTTTGAAAAAGCTTTTAGCAGGCGCAATAGCTATGAATATTGCTATACAACCATACGGAACCATAAAGGTGAACTGCTTACTGTCCATATATCCTGGCAATCATACGGCCCTATTAAAGCGAGTTCTCACCTTAAAGCTGTTATAGAAGAGTTCAATCCGCGCTTCGTTGGAATGACCGGAGTTTGTGCGGGAGATAAAAGAAAAGTAAAGCTGGGAGACCTTGTTATCGCTAACTGTGCCTTTGTATATGATGATACTGATCTTCTATTTCATGAAGGAGACCGGCCACTGACTCAAATTGATATGGAGTTATATTACTCAAATATAGGCAGGCGACACCTTGTAAAGGTGTTTGATGAGTGGAGGCAAGCGGTAAAGAGCTTGCGACGCCCTATCTCAGTATTGCCACAGAGTCAGGCCGAAAGGAAAGGCTCCTTATATAGTGCAGATATATCGGATTTTCGATTTCTAGAAAATGAAGCCCTTCAGGAAAATGATTCACTTCCTACACCTTATATTATCCCTATGGCATCGGTACGTGTTGTTCGTAGAGATAACCCATTCAATAACATGCAGGATCTCGCATATCCAACCGTAGCTATCGATATGGAAGGGGCCAGTTTCTATAGCGTTGTAGCAGAGTTTCCTGGCATCCACTCGCTCGTAGTCAAAGGTGTGTGTGACTATGCTGATCAGGATAAAAACGATATATATCATGAATATGCGTCTACGGTCGCAGCCGCCTATATGCTATGTTTTTTGCGAGAATATGCTACTTCTGATATGATATAAGCAGCCTCCAGAGCGTCAGTTAGCCATTCAGGTCATAAGTTTTCCCCTTCGCCATGTGTTCAATGCGCACACGGCAACTGGATATGGAAGGTTGAGCCTTCGCCGGGGATGCCCTTGCTCTCGATCCAGATTTTTCCGTTCATAGCCTCGATCAGGCGGCGCGAGATGTAGAGCCCCAATCCTGAGCCGCGGATAGGGCTGTTCAGGTCGCTCTCCAGGCGGAAGAAACGCTGGAAGAGATTGGCCTGGTCCTCTAAGGGTACACCCTTCCCCTTGTCCGCGATGCTGATAATGACGTACAGCTCGTTGTCAAGGGGAATATGAGCGGAGAAGGTGATAGGGGCGCCAGGCGGCGAATACTTCAAGGCGTTGACGCTTACATTCATCAGCACCTGGCGCAGGCGCACCGGATCGGCATGAACTGAGAGATAGGAAGGAATCTGAACGCATACCTCGCGCTTTTCCTGCTGCACCTGAGGCTCAATCAGCACGATGACGCTCTCGACGATTTCCTGGACCGATACTCGTTTAGTCAGAGACGTATTGTTTTCTCCATCCATGTCTAGCTGACTGGCGTCCATCACATTGCCCAGGAGCAACACCAGCTCTTCGCACCCGCGCCTCGCTTTGAGTAGGAATTCCCGCCGCTGGTCGTGGGGAAGATGCTCGTCATACTGCGCGATCAGCTCAATATAACCCTGCACGGCGGTAAGCGGCGTGCGCAACTCGTGGGAGGCCGTAATCATGAACTGATCTTTGAGCTTATCCAGATCCTGGAGACGCTGGTGGGCGGCGCGTAAATGCTGGTAGAGCCGCGCATTGTTAAAGGCCACGCCAGCCTGTTTCACGAATTCTTCCACCTCGGGCAGATCAGATAGATCCAGTGGGCGTTTATCATGCTCCTCTGATGGCTGCCAGCGAGCAATGACCAGCATCCCGACCGGTTTGCCTCCAGCAATTAACGGAGCGAAAATAGCCGTAGGGATGGCGAGTCGGGTCATTTTCATGCGCAGGGGGTGAGCGCGATGCCCCAGATCGCGCGGTAAGCCTGGATCGGAGATTTGCAGGTGCATCTCCTGCGAGATCGACGTTAGCGGCAGGTTGGTGATGGCCGATGGACGCCGCATGACTTCGATCAAAAGCGGCTCATGCAGTTGGTGGACCAGCGCCTGATATTCCGAAATATGGAAGATGGGCCATTCCTCCACGTCTAAGGCGGGCTTTTTCTCAATATAGGCGGCCAGAGGCGTCAGATTGCCCTCTTCGTTGGCAATGTAGAGGATCACATAATCAGCCTCTAGAGCGTACGCCCCTTCCCGGCAGATCAACTGACTGATCTCGGCTGGCTCCACAACCGCTGAGTTCAGGCGGGCCGAGATATTTGCCATCGCCCGGGAGAAAATCTCTCGCTCCTGAGCGTCGCGGTAGACAAAGCCATGTTCAACAATGGCCGCCACCTGTTCGGCGTAAGTGGTGATAATAGCGATCTCATGCGGACCTAGATAAGAGCTGTTACGACGGGTAACGCCGATGCTGCCCAGTTTTTTCTCATGATAAATAATGGGGAAAAACATCATTGCGGCAATATGCTGCTCCTGGCTCCAGGCGCAAATTTCATCGGGCACGTCAGTCATATTGTCGGTCCAGCGCACCTCCGCCCGTTTCCCCTCCATAAGAATGCGCGAGAGCAGGTTGTCTCCCTGTAAATTCCATTGAGTGATATCTGTCGATGTAGTGGTCGCGTTGACAAAGAAGTGAGGCAGCGAGAGGAATGAGCGGTTATGCTCTTCGACCAGGAGCAGCATGGCCGCGTCGAGCCCCAGCTCGTCCGTTGCCATTGTGACGATGCGCTCGCGTAACCGTTCCATCGTCGGAGCCGCCGTGAGATAGGTTGCAATATGTTGCAGGCGTTCAGCCTCTTTATGCTGCTGCTCGCGTTCATGGAGTAGCTGCTCATTCTCGCGGGTAGCGAGGAAACTGCGAGTAGCAATCAGGCCACCAATAAAGGCGGTCAGCACTGAAAGGATATCTGTCAGCCGACTGTCTTTTTCGACTTCGCCAAAAATGGCGAGGCAGAGCAGCACAATCAGCGGCAGATAGATGATCAAGCCCTGCACGGGCCGGAACATGTTCCAGCCCGGTAGGGTATAGCGTTTCAGGATCGGCTCTCTTGCTTGCACGCTCACTTTAAGCGGGTTTGTCTGTTCGTGATAGGCTTTACGGGTGAGCGCGGTATATTGTTGAATGCCCGCCAGGCCGATGAGTAAGATGCTCATCCCCCAGAAAGGATCGATGAACGGGTTGCCGAACTGGTATTTCCCCGTGGAAATGGAAATATAGGCAAGGGCTGAGTCAGCCCAGACGAGCGCGACGGAGCTAAGGCCGAGCAGGAAAAGGGAGAAGCGCAAAATTTGCTCGGTCTCGCGATAGATGAGCAAAATAATCGCCAGCATGATAAAAAAGTCTGCGCAGGGATAGGTGAGGGAGACAAACAGGCCCAGGAAACCGAAGCTTCCCTGCGGTTGCCCTGATTGGAGGAAATAGGCCGGGCCGATCATGAAGAACCAGAGTATGCCAAAGATGCATAACGTTGTAATCAGGGCATCAAGCACCGTGCGCGCGCGAAAACGCACAGTGGAGGGCATGATGATCAGGCCGAGGAATATACAGGGATAATAGAGCAACGCGAATATAATCGTGCCTGATTGAAAGGCATTCTGGCTCTGGAACATCAGATATGCATAGTCGTGGCCTTGCCAGATCAAGTATCCGTAATAGAAGCCTTTCGCCATCTGGATGATCAGGCCCAGGCCAATCAAGAGCCAGGCTAGCTGGTAGCGCGGCTCCAGTCGCACTGCGCCATAGCGCGCTCGCCACGCCGTTTGAAAAGCCCAGAAGGCGCTAAGAATGATTGCGGTAGGATGGATAATTTTTGCGAAAAGAGTGGTGTCTGGAGAACTGCCAATGCTAAAAAGCATCCAGAAAATGCTCAAAACGATAATGACTATGGAGAGAGCGGTTGCTCCATAGTTAAAACGTTCCACTCTGGAAAGATATGTGCTGGTTAAGCGATTGGTTGTGATTGTTTTCATGCGTGCTCCCAGTTCACACTCTCTCAAAAATAGCGAATGTTTGCGAGCAGTATACCTAACAAGCGGTTACTCGTCAACAATGTAACACTTCATTAAAAGCGTATTTGTCGTACAACGGGTGTAATGTCTCCTATTTGCTGGAAACACTTGCTGCGCCTACCTGAGCCTATGACCGTCTTTTCACCAGATCGAGATACCAGAACGGCTGACGTTTGCGCAGCAGCGGTTTGCTACGTACAACGTTGCCAGGAATACTATCAAGAATATCGTAAGCCAGTTCTCCTGTCAGCGACCCCGCCATATCGCCGGGGCTATAGTTAAGGACGCGGGTAGTGCGCTGCCCTGTGCGTTGTTCGCGTGTATCGATAGTCATCATGGTAAGCGAGGGTTCTCCGTCGTCGGCAATGACCTCAGACCAGGGATAGGTCGTGCAAGTTGGGGCGAAGATGCCGCTGAGCCCGTTAGCTCGCATCGCTGCATATTCTCCATACCAGTTTGCCAGCGCCAGATAGACATGATGTTCGGAGGCGTAGACACGCCAGATAACGTAGTGTATGGGATCATAGCTTTCAGGGGCAACCGATCTGGGGTGGGGGATAGTGGTGGGGGAAAGGCCAATCGAGTTGGGGAAATCGAGCAGTGCAGGGGCGCATACCAGATCCGTCCCTTTGCCTGTCAGAACGCGCAACGTCTCTGGGAAGAGCAAATCGTAGCCAGTGGCTAAGCCGATGCGTCCCGTCGGCGTATCGAACGTCGGCAATCCCTGGTTGCCAGTTGTGGCCCAGAGGCGATCAGTCTGCGTTAGATGCAATTTGCGATACCTGCCGTAGATGCCCTCGGGATCAATCAGCAGCACGGTATTGTACCAGGCTCCCTCTGCCTGTTCGGCAACGCCGATGACCATACTCAACTGGGACTCCTGCGCCATCGCTACCAGCTCATCGGTCTCCGGCCCTGGCACCTGGATAGCTCCCCGCCGGAAATGGGCCACGATGGCTTCTGTCGAGGCTGTTTCGCTGATGGAATCGGGACCCTGCGGCACCGGACCGGGCAGGAGCAATTCGGGAAGGACCAGCACATCGGGGACCGCGGGAGCATTATCCTGCAAAAACGTCTGGATCAGTGTGCGCAGGGATTGGATGGTCTCTCGGTGTGACCGCGCCGGAAAATCTGCAAGATTTAGCTGAATGATGCCTGTGCATGAGAGCTGTCCTGGCGGCAGTTCGCCCAGAGCGTAAAGGCTATGGTAGCGCAACGGCTCCCATAAATAGGTGTTGTTAACTATCGTGATATATTCGCTCGGGAGCCGATCAGCCAGCCGTTGACCTGCGGCGGCAGCTCCTCCCCAACGCTTATCGCGGCAAAGAGCAAGATCGACATCGCCGTAAACAATGCCCTCGCCATTATCAAGGTAGGACTGGATAGAGCCATCGGGGTTGAGAATGCAACTGCCGCCACTAAACTGCACGCCACGCTCTCTGCCATAGCGATTGGCGGCAATGAAATATACGCCGTTTTCAAAGGCGCGGGCGATCCAGCTTCCGCTCGGGCTTTTCTCGCCCAGCCAGTTGGTGGGGAAGAGCAGCACATCCGCCTGTTTCAGGGCCGGGATACGGGCGGCTTCAAAATACATCGCATCCATACAGATCAGCGCGCTGAGCCGACCGAGGGGCGTCTCCCAGACCGGCATGCCCAGGTCGCCATCGCGCGCCCAGCGTGGTTCTGAGATGAACGAGTGAATTTTGCGATACGTCCCGATATATCCTTCCGGGCCGAGCAGAGCCACGCTATTGTAATATGCTTGCGTAGCGGGATCGACCTCTGGCAGTGTTACCGCGATATAGCAATTATGCATGGTTGCCAGTTGCTGGAAACGATCAGTGGTGGGGCCAGGAACCGGTTCGACATACGGGGCTATTTCTGAGCGATCCGCCCAGCAATAGCCGGTGGTTGCCATCTCTGGCAAAACGATCAGTCTCGCATTATGCTCAATAGCCTCTTTGACCAGGCATAGGAGCTGGTGAATGTTCTGTTCTTTCTCGCCGAGCGTCGGCTCAAACTGGATAGCTGCAACGCGATACCTGGTATTCGTGTGTGCGAGATCGCTCATGTGGACTCCTGCTAGTCAGGATATACACGACAGCAACGATGAATGCTGCTTTTTAATTTGGCGTTCGTATTATAACATTTTTGGGGCTTTATTGCATGGCACAGGTTGACATGTAATAGTACTTTATGCTCAAACCTGCCCCGCACCTCCTGCGCCGGTATGTGGAGACCCACTTCAGCGCGTCCGTAGGCGATTTATCACCTTCCCCTCTTGTCCCGCCCCAAATTCGCCGTCACCCATATTCTATCCCGCAGCAGGGCAAGCGCGAGGCCCCGCCCGTCCACGCCGCCATCCCTACCTTCCTCCCGAAACGCCCGCATCACCGCAACTATTTGTAGAGACCAGCTTCAGCGCGTCCGCTTTAGCGCCCGTCCTTCCTTCGCCCCACCTCATATCTGCTCCAACGCCACAACATCCACTCCTCCAATTGCTCATTGCTCCACAACGAACAGGAAAACTATCAAAATGATGAATAATTTCTTTTTGCCCCTTCACCTTTTCAATCTATCCCCTTCTTGTGCTATTGACAAATGGATTTATCTCTTCTATACTTCTTTTAGACCTCTTGTATAGGAAAGCGCAGTATTACGAATAACTATGATGAGGTTGTTACTTTATACAGGTAGAGATCTTCTTGCAAAAGATTATCCATATACTTTTACCTGTTATTTTTTTACCTGTTTTTCTCGCTTTCCTCACGAGGTCAAGATTTTTATGAGTGGAGGACCTTCCATGTCTGCCTGTGCTCCTTTCCCGGGCTCGTAGCCGCCAGTTTCCCACCTTTCGTCCGCCGTCTATCGATAGATCGCATTGTTTCGATCAGACATGTCTTATGTCTGGTTGTGTGATGCTGTGTCAAGACATCCCGACATAAGGTATTACGCTCAACTATTCTTTGTTTTGTAGAAAGGAACGCTTGGTGCAATCTCGTTCGTGTTCAGTCTCCCGTTCAGCTCTGTCACGAGCCGGCTGGCGAGCTGTGCTCATCTGCTTCTTCGTCGCCCTGGTGTTACTGGTGGGGCAGAACAGTCCCCTGACCTTCGGTATGGGCAGCATCCCTGCGCACGCAGCCAGCGTGGCTGTCCCGCCCTCGTTCAAACCCAATCGGATGAACCCACAGACCGGAGCGCAATCGCACAGTCGCGGCTATACCCCCGCTCCAATGGGCAATCAGCCGCCGCATGCGCCTCAGATCATTACCCATACGCAGAAGATGTCGATGCAACCGGCCACGGTTGACCTCAAAGTGGGTCAGGCCGCGCAGTTTGTGGGCAGCGATGGGCATCTGGAGGTGCGCATCCCGGCCAACGCCATCACTGCCGCTGATCTGACCCAGGCGGGCGGCAAACTCAGCCTGCGCATCACTCAGATCGCTCCCGGCTCCGGCTCCAACGCGGGCGGCAGCGGGCGGATCTCCTTTGGCACCTACCTGCTGCAACTGGTCGATGCCAACGGCACCGTGCTGGCTCATGGCTTGCGGGCGCCGGTTACCGCCATCTACCACTTCGACAAAAAAGAGGG
>Ga0070741_10012261_pt1 | contig 15552 bp, 11 predicted proteins | sample Coa_R1_4_FD_66440 | JGI IMG/M metagenome (GOLD analysis project Ga0070741, IMG submission 66440) | Surface soil microbial communities from Centralia Pennsylvania, which are recovering from an underground coalmine fire - Coalmine... | ecosystem: Environmental > Terrestrial > Soil > Unclassified ... | reverse complement strand
AGCGCCTCCCGTTCGATCAGACGCACCCGCTCGCCCGACAGCCCGAGGACCTTCCCCGTCTCGCGAAGGGAAAGCGGCTGCCCGTTTTCCAGGCCGTAGCGGAGCGCCACCACATGGCGCTCCCGCTCGTCGAGCACCCTCTCGACGGCGTCACCGATCTCCTCGCGGAGCAGCGCGTCCTCCACCTCGTTGAAGGCCGCGTCCGAGTCGACCTCCTCGATCAGGTCGCCGAGCTCCGTATCCTCACCGACCGGTGACTGCAACGACAGCGGCTCCCGCCGACCCATCTCGGTCAGGTCGTCGATCTCCTCCGTGGTGGTGTCGAGAGCCTTTGCCAGCTCCTCGCGCGTCGGCTCGCGCCCCATCGTCTGCGCGAACTGGAACCGGGTGCGATTCAGCTTTCGGAGCCGGTCGTGAATGTGCACTGGCAGGCGGATGGAACGGGAGCGATCGGCGATGGCTCGGGTGATTCCCTGCCGGATCCACCACGTGGCGTAGGTCGAGAACTTGAATCCCCGGCGCCAGTCGAACAGCTCGACGGCGCGCATGAGCCCGATGTTGCCTTCCTGGATGAGATCCAGCAGCGGCAGCCCCTGTCCCTGGTACTTGCGGGCCACCGATACCACCAGCCTGAGGTTGGCCATGATGAAGCGCTGCCGGGCGGCCTCGGCCTTCCGGACCGCCTGGCGAGCCTTCATGATCGACTTCTCCGAGCGAAGTCGGCCGGAGCGGAGCTTCTCCTCCGCCTCCTTGCCGTGCTCGATGATGATGGCGAGCTCGACCTCCTCCTCCTTGGTGAGGAGTGGCTCGCGCGCCGCGGCCTCCAGATACAGCCGGAGGTCGTCGGCGTCGTCCGTTCCGAGCGGGCGTGCGGGTTCTGGCATCTACTCCTTCACTCTCCCCTCGAAGCCTCGCGGAGGGCGTACTGACCCCGTTGAGGTCTTCGGGACCTGACGTCGTGCGTGTGGGCGGCGGGCGCACCAAAACCGGCCGCCCCCCGGCCTCTGCGACCCATGGTAGCGGGAGCCTCCCGTCTTGTAAAGGCCGTCACCCACGTAGACGTCACGAAAACCGCAGCTATTCCCGCCATTTCGGATGCGAACGACCCTCAGCTCGGCCCAAGACGAGCCCATGCGGCCCTGACATGCGGCCAGGCGAGCGCCCGCCGCGGCAGCCGGTCCCTGGCCAGCCGAAGAGCTCGGGTCGCCGCCTCCATCCGGGCGGCGCGGGCCGGGCTCCAAGGGAGCCCGTAGGCGACCCTCAATCGTCCCGGAAGCAGGCCGGCGGTCACCAGGGCCAGGGCTCCCCGGAGCGGGAGGAACGGGAGCGGGACCGGGGGTCGAAGGATCTCCCCCGCGAGCCGGCGCGCTTCGTCGGACACCTCCAGGTGGCTCACCATCCCATCGAGATACCGGTCGAAGTCGACGAGACGGCTCGGCAGGACCTCCGCCGGCACGGAGAACGCCGCGGCGAACGCCTTCATCTCCTCGTAGTAGCGCTCTCGCTCGGCCCCGGACAGCGGAGCCACAAAGCGCTCGTACGCCACGAGCGCCGAGTCGACGAGCGTCGCGTGAACCCACAGCAGGAGCTCGGGATCCAGGGCGGCGTACGTGAGGTCGCCCCTGCGGCCGGTGACCCGGCTGTGGATCCCCGCGACCCGGCGGGAGACGGCGCTCACCTGCTCCCGATCTCCGAACGCCACCGTCAGAGCCGAATCGAGCGTCCTCCACAGCCTCGCGAAGGCGTTCGCTTCGAAATCGCTGTGGTCGGCGACCCCGGCCGCGACGAGCGGATGAGCGATCTGCATGAGGAGGGCGCGTCCGCCTCCAAGCGCCGTGAGCACGTCGCCGTTCACCCGCCAGACCATGCTTCCGGGGCCGAACAGCCCTGCATCGCCCGGGCGCCCCAACGCCGGCCGGGGAAAGCCCTCGACGACCTCGCACAGGCGAGCCCGAGCCCTCGACGTCGACCCCGCCGTGCCCTCCCGCGAGGTCTCGGAACGGGGCGGAAGACCGAGGACCGCCATGGCGAGCGAGTCTATCCCCCCGCCGACGACCACCGTGACCGCGGTAGGCTGACACCGATGGCGCCGCTCCAGCTGCCCGAGAGCCGGTTCGCCGACGTGGGCGGACCGGTGCACTACGTGGAGTGGGAGGGGCCGAGCGAGCGCGCCTTCGTTCTCGTTCACGGCCTGGGGGGATCGCACCTGTCGTGGATGCTGGTCGGGCCGGAGCTCGCCCGCCACGGCCGGGTGATCGCGGTCGACCTCGCTGGGTTCGGACGCACGCCCCGTGACGGCCGCAGCAGCAAGCTGTCCGCCAACCAGGTGCTGCTGGCCCGGTTCCTCGACGAAGTGGTGGGCGGACCGGTGATCGTGGGCGGGAACTCGATGGGTGGAGCGATCGCGATGCTGCAGGCCGCCTACGAGCCGGCGTCGGTCGAGGGAGTCGTGCTCACCGCGTCCGTGTTCCCGTGGGCCCGTGGCGGCGTGCCCTCACCGCTCGTGATGACCGGCTTCGCGCTGTACCGCGCGCCGGGCCTTGGAGAGTGGGCCGTGCGGCAGCGGTTCACGCGGCTGTCCGCTGAGCGAATCGTCCGCTTCGGGTTCCGTATCGTGGCCGCCGACCCCTCCTCGATCCCCGAGGACGTGGTGCGGGCCCATGTCGATCTCATGGTCGAGCGCCAGGAGGATCCAGACCTCGGACCCGCCTTCCTCGAAGCGGCCCGCTCGCTGCTCGACCTCGGACGTCGAGGAGACGTGGCCAGGCGGGTCCTCGAGGCGATGAAGTGCCCGGTGCTCGTCCTGCACGGTTACGAGGACCGGCTGGTGCCCGTCGCGTTCGCCCGCGCCGAGATCGAGCATCACCCGAACTGGCGCGTGCGGCTGCTTCCGGGCGTCGGGCACGTGCCGATGCTGGAGGCCCCCGACCGATGGCTCGCCGCCGTCGAGGAGTGGGCTGAGGACATCCGGACCGGGACGGTCGAACCCTAGACGCCCGCGGCCTTGCAGAGCTCGGCGAGGGACTCGTCGATCGCCGTCGCGAGGAGTTCGATGTCGGGCATGCCGTCGCGGTCGCCGGTCAGCCCGAAAGCCATGGTCCCCCCGAGCGAGGTGCAGGCGATCGATAGCGCCGCGTTCTCGCCGATCGGCATCGACGGATAGGTCGCCAGGAGCTTGGCGCCGGCCAGGTACAGAGGCTGCTGCGGGCCCGGGATGTTCGACACCACCAGGTTGAACCAGGGCCCGCGGGAGGCGAGCCTGGCCGCCGTCGCAAGCATCCCGCCGGGGGCGTAGGCGGCCAGACCGACGATGGCGTCGACGCTCATTGCCATCATGGACTCCTTGAGGTGGGCGGTTCGCTTGCGGATCTCCGTGAGCCGGCGCCTGCCCGACATCGACCCGACCGGGATGTCGAGGAACGCCGGGGCGACCCGGTTGCCGAACCCAAGCTCGCCGGCCGCCCGCACCGAAACAGGGATCATTGCCCGCAAGGTCCGTCCGCGTGTCGGCTGCCCGCGGCCCCGCAGCAATCGATGCAGCGCTCCCCCAACCACCGCCAGCACCACGTCGTTCACCGTTCCGCCGAGCGCGTTCTTCACGTCCTTGTAGCGCTGGAGCGGGGCCTCGGTCGTCGCAAAGCGGCGGTTCGGGCCCACACGCACATCCAGCGGTGAGTCCGGCCGCGTGCCCAGGTCGAGCAGGCTCCGCACCCCCGACAGCAGCGCCCCGAGCCCGAGCGACGTGGGGTCGGGAGCCTCACGAACGCGAGCCATCAGCGCGCCGAGGGCACGCGCGGGGTGCGTCAGCTGCTCCCGAAGCGCGTCGGCCGCGAGTTGGGCAGGGCTGGGCTCGGGATCGGGCTTCCAGGGTGGGGGTGGCTCGACCGGGCCCGAGCGTGGCTCCAGGTCGTACACGGCGGCGGCAAGCTGCATCGCGGAGATTCCATCCAGCATCGCGTGGTGCACCTTCATGAGGGTCGCCGCCAGCCCGCCCTCGAGGCCCTCGATCACGGTGAGCTCCCACAGGGGGCGTGACCGGTCGAGGGGCCGCGAGAGCGCCTGCTGCACGAGATCGGCGAGCTGACGCCGGCCGCCGGGAGCCGGGAGCGCGGCCCGATGGAGGTGGAGCCCCAGGTCGAACCGTGGGTCGTCGACCCACACGGGGAGGCCCAGGCCGCCGGGTACCTCGAGCACCTTCTGACGGAACCGGGGCGAGACGTGGAGCCGGGAGGCGATCACACGCTCGATCTCCTCGAACCACGGGCGGCCCGGTTCCGGCCGCGTCGAGAGGTCGAAGACCGAGAGCCCGGCAACGTGCATGTGCGTCGATGGTCGCTCCAGGTACAGGAACGAGGCGTCGAGCGGGGTCAGCCTTTCCCAAGCCATCTCGCCACCCACCGTATCGCTCGGAGCCCGGTGGCGGAACGGGTGCTACCCTCCGCCCGCACATGTCTCGAGGTCGCGCCGTCTTGCTGGCGACGGGGTTCGCCGCCCTCATCCTGGCCCCGCCGGGGCTCGCGCGGGCCGAGCAGGGCGGCTACCGCGACATCGAGGTGCTGGACAACGTCTTCTCACCTCGGATCGTCCGGATTCCGGTGGGCGGATCGGTCGAGTGGACAAACGACGGTCGCAGCGTCCACAACGTCGTGTTCGACGAGGGCTCGTTTCGCTCGCCCGACCTTGCCGGCGGCGCGTCGTTCGAGCACCGGTTCGCCGCGCCCGGCGTCTATTCCTACTACTGCTCCTACCACGGCGCCCCCGGTGTCGGCATGTACGGAATGGTCGTCGTCGGCGACGCGCAGATCCCGGGGCCCTCTCCGGGCGTGGGGCCCGGTCGCGAGAGGCCTCCGGCCCTCCCCGGGCCCACCGTGCGCGTGCCGCAGGACTACCCCACGATCCAGGCCGCGGTCGACCACACGGCGCCGGGCGGGCTGGTCCTCGTCTCTCCCGGGATCTACCGAGAGGCCGTCGTCGTGACGACGCCGTTCCTCACGATCCGCGGCACCGACCGGAACCGGGTGATCCTCGAAGGGGGGTTCCGCCTCGACAACGGGATCCAGGTGATCGAAGCCGACGGCGTGACGATCGAGAACGTGACGGCCCGTCACTACCTTCTGAACGGCTTCCTCTGGTCGAGCGTCTACGGGTTCCGCGGCTCGTACCTCACCGCTTACGACGACGGCGACTACGGCGTGTTCGCGTACGACTCGCAGTACGGTCAGTTCGACCATTCCTACGCGAGCGGCCATCCGGACTCGGGCTTCTACATCGGCCAGTGCAAGCCTTGCCACGCGGTGATCACCGACGTGCTCGCCGAGAACAACGCGCTCGGCTTCTCCGGGACCAACGCCGGCGGAGACCTGTTCATCGTGAACTCGGAGTGGCGCGACAACTTCGCAGGCATCGTGCCGAACACGCTGGACTCCGAGGAGAACCCGCCGCAGGAGAACGCCGTGATCGCAGGCAACTACGTCCACGACAACAACAACGCCTCGGCACCGGCCAAGCCGCTCCAGTATCCGTCGTTCGGTAACGGCATCGTGATCACCGGTGGGCGCGGGAACGTCGTGACCGAGAACCTGGTCGAGGACAACTCCGCATTCGGCATCCTCGTCGTGATGAACATCGACAGGCACGTCTGGCTCACAAGCGGCAACGAGATCCGGGACAACCTCGTGCGGCGTTCCGGACGAGCGGACCTCGCGCTCGGGGCTCCCGCGGGCGGGGGCGACTGCTTCAGCGGCAACGATTTCCGGACGAGCGCTCCGCCGGCGATCGAGCTCATGCACGGATGCGGATTCGCGCTCGATCCAGCAGGCGGAGGGGAGCTCGGCGTGAGCCTTGGCCCGCTGGTGCGGTTCCTGCAGGCCAACGCGGGTCACGCGCCGAGCGCGGACTGGCGCACCGCGCCGGCGCCCGGGCCTCAACCCTCGATGCCCGACGGGGCACTCGCGCCGCCCGATCCCGCCATCCCCGGAACGGCGGTTCCCGGTCGCATCGCGATCCGCGACGCCCGGCTGCTCGTGGTCCACCCGCCGCACGACGTCCATCAGGAGGTGACCGTGCTTGGCTTTCCGCTCGCCACGACGTGGTGGGGACTCCTCATCGGTCTCTACGGATACGTGCTCCCGCTCGTCCTGTACTCGGCCTGGGTCTCCATCGCCCTGTGGGATCTCGTCCGGCAAGAAGCGGTCCCGAACCGGGTCCGTATCGGCTGGATGGCTGCCGTCCTGCTGGTCCCGCTCCTCGGCCCCCCGGCGTATTTCGCGTTTGGGCGCTCACCGATCCAGCGGTCGCTTCGCTGGATGCTGGTCGCGGGGGGACTCGGCATCTACCTGCTGCTCGCCGCCTTCGGAATCCTGATCGGCTCGAGCTGAGCGGGCGCCCTGACCGCCGGCCGGCCGCGCCGCTGGGGCCGAAGCGGATCGCTCAAGGCCCCGGCGCGGCGGGGACGGGGGGCCGCGCGCGCGCGATGCTCGCCGCCACGGCCGCAGCCACGATGAGCGCGCCGCCAACGGCCGTGCCGGCCGTCACCGCCTCGCCCAGGAACACCCACGCGAGCAGGGCCGCCGCCAGCGGCTCGGTGGCTGCGACGATCGCGGTCCGTACCGCGCCCAGCAGCCGCAGCCCCGCCAACGTGCACACGAAGGCACCCGCGGTCGCCGCCCCCATCCCGAGGAGGGCGGGCCACTCTGCGGCGGTCGGCCACGCAGCCTGACCGGTCACGAGCGCGAAGCAACCGAGCCCGAGCGAGGCACCCGCGCTCGTCCACATGGCGCTCGTGAACGGGTTCGTCCGTCGGAGAACGCGGTCGGCCCCGACCAGATATGCGCTGTAGGTGGCGGCCGAAGCGAGCGCGAACAGCACCCCCACGGCCTGGATCGAGAGCTTTCCTCCGGTCCCCACCACGACGCCGGCTCCGGCGACCGAAAGCGCGAGGGAGACGGACGCGAGCCGGGACGGCGGGCCGGCCCCAAGGGCCCAGGACACGACCGCGACGAGCACGGGGTACACGAAGAACAGCAGCGTGGCGGCCGCCGCCGTTCCGTGGGAGAGCGCCGCAAAGAAACAGCCGGACTCGACCCCGTACCCGAGCACGGCGAGAGCCGCGAGCCCGCGACGCTCTCCCGGAGCCGCCGCGACCGGTCTTCGCAGGAGAACGAGGAGCGCGGTGAGCAGCACCGCCCCGATCCCGAACCGGAACGCGAGCGCGGATGGGACCGGCAGGCCCCTCCGCAAGACGACCTTGCCCATCACCACGACCGCGCCGAACTGCGCGGACGCGGCGGCGATCAGGGCTCCGCCGATCGCCTCGTCCCGGATCCGCCGGGCGCGAAGGCTATCGGCCGTCGGCAAGCTCCATCCGCATGCGCTTGATGTCCTTCCCATTGCTCTTGGTCTTCGTGATGATCGTTGCCTCGCAGATGCGGAGGTTCGGTTCGGTAGCGAGGGTCTCGTCGCTCACGCCCCAGAGCCTACGGGTTCAGGAGCCGGCATGTTCGGCCGATATCGGAGCGGGGGATACGGTGTCACGATCCGAACGAGCGCCCCGACTGATCCTGCGGTTCGCCGCGGGCAGCCTCGTCGCGTTCCTGCTCGTGGGCGTAGGCGTGGGAGCCCTGGTCGTTCACTACGTGCGTGAGCGGGTCGAGCGAATCGGGACGTTCCACGCCCAGTTCGTGACCAGGGCGGTCCTGGCACCCGCGCTCCGCGGGGTCGACCTCGGGGTGCCGGTCGTGGGACCCGAGCGCGCACGCATCGACTCGCTCCTCGCGGACCGCCTGTTCTCGGACGGGCGGGACGTGCGAATCAAGATCTGGCGTCCGGACGGGCTGATCGTGTACTCCGACGAGCCGGCCCTCATCGGGCGATCGTTCCCGGAGGAGGTTCCCGACCTCCGCGAGGCGATGCGCGGACGGGTGGTCGCCGGGATCTCCGACCTCTCCGAGCCCGAGAACCAATTCGAGCGGAACCTCGGCTCCAAGCTGTTCTTCACCTACGAGCCGCTTCGCCTGACGCCGGGAGGGCCAGCCGTGGCGGTCGCAGAGATCTATCAGAACTACGCTTGGATCCAGGGCGACATCGATGGGCTGTTCCACTCGCTCCTGCTCCCGTTCGGAGTGGGCGTGCTCGTCCTGTACGCGATGCTCCTACCGATCGCCCTCCGTGCCTCCCGCGAGCTCCGCCGCCAGAACGCCAGGCTGAACGAGCTCCTCGCCCTCGAGCAGCAGACCGTGGCCGAGCTCCGTGACCTGAACCGCCGCAAGGACGACTTCGTCTCCGCGGCCTCGCACGAGCTCAGAACGCCCCTCACCTCCATCATCGGGTACCTGTCGACCCTGAAGGGCGAGCTCGGAGCGGACCCCCGAACCAGGGCCGAGTTCGCCGCCGCTGCCGAGGTCCAGGCCAAGCGCCTGCTGCGTCAGATCACCAACCTGCTCTCCGCGGCGTCCCTGCAGGAAGGGTCCCGGCCGATCGTGGTGGAACACGTGGACTTCGCCCAGCTCGCGCTCCAGGTGGCCGAGCAGCTGTCGGGAGTGGCGGGACGCGTGCAGGTGCGGGTGCCGCCCGATGAGGCGGTGGTGGTCACCGACCGTGGACGCCTCGAGGAGATCCTCACCAGCTTGCTCGACAATGCGCTCAAGTACTCGCCGGACGACTCCGCGGTCGAGGTCGGGTCCGCGAGATCCAAGGGAAGCTTCCGGTTCTGGGTTCGCGACCGAGGGATAGGGATCGATCCCACCGACCTGGAGGCGATCTTCGAACGCTTCCACCAGACCGACCAGTCCTCCACCCGACGGTTCGGGGGCGTGGGTCTGGGGCTGTATCTGGCCAGGGGCCTCGTCGACGAGCTCGGTGGATCAATCGAGGTGGAGAGCGCTCCCGGAGCGGGTAGCACGTTCACCGTGACCATCCCGGTGGTGGCGACTCACGCCGACGGGCGAGTCCCCGAGGAGGCGCTCCGCCAAGCGGTCTCGCGGTCGCGCGGAGTGTAGGGGCGCGCGGCCGGCCGTCTCATGCTCCCGCGAGGAACTCCGCCACCCTCGGCACGAGGGATGGGATGGCCTCGAAGAGGGCGAGCTCGCTCTCGAACACGAGGAGCTCGGCGTTCGGCAGGAGCTCCGTGAGGATCCGTCCGAGCTCGGCAGGGTGGATCTCGTCCCCCTCGATACAGATCAGAAGGGTTGGCGCGGAAACCCGGCGGAGGAGCTCTCGATCGGGAACCGGCCAGTCCTCGATCACCTCACGGATCGCCCGCGCGACTCCGTCCGGGTGGTCGTGGTCCCACATGACCTGGTCGACCGCGAGCTTCCACGGAGCCTGCAGGTACTCGGCCGCGCGCTCCGGGTCCGACACGATCGCCCGAACGGCTTCCTCGGGACTCTTGCCCTCGAGCTTGGCCGCGAGCTCCCGATACCGCTCCTTGAAACCGAAGGGGCGGTCCAGCCCCGCCGGGAGCAGCCATACCATCCGCTCGAATCGGTCGGGCTCGCGCGCGACGAGGTTCGCGATGGCGCCGGCGCCCAGCGAGGTGCCGACGGCGCGGGTCGCATCGTAGGCGTTCGCGACGGCCTCGAGGTCCCGCGCGAAGTCGGCGAACCGATACCCGCTCTCCGGTGCGCTCGACCGACCGTGTCCTCGGAAGTCGAAGCGCACCTTGGTCCCCGGGACGAGCGGCGTGAGCGCAGCGAGCTCGTTGCGGTTGTTGGTCAGCCCGTGTGCCACGACCGTGACCGGCTCTCCCTCGCCGTCCACCTCGACGTGGAGGATCGCGTCTCCGCTGCTCACCTCGGGCACGTGGACCCCTCGAGCAGATCCGATGAGCCCATCTTCGCGGTCAGGCGGGGGGCGCGAGCGCCCGTTCCGCCTGCGCCAGGTGGAAGCGGTCGGGACCGGCCGGCATACGGAACGTGAGCTCGAAACGCTCGGCCCCCCGCTCGGGGCTCGCAACCCGACTCATGAGGCCTGCCCGTTGCCGGAGGCGAGATCGGGGTCCGCAACGTCGTCACGCACCGAGAGCTGGTCGCGAATGCGGCCCGCCCACCGGGAGATCAGCACCGTGACCACCAGGAACGCCAGCCCCGAGCCGATCAGGATCAACCGCACGCGTCTGTCGTTCCACACCAGGGCGAGCACGAGCGCCGGCACGATCCATCCCAGGTTGTAGGCGATGTCGAACAGGCTGAACCCGCGTCCGCGGAAGTCGTCGGGGAGGGCCTGCTGCATGATGGTGTCGGCGGAGATCTTGCCGAGGAAGAAGCCCAGCGCGCCGACGAACGTGATCGCCGAGTAGCCGAGGATCGTCTGCACGCCACCGAACAGGACCACACCGATCCCCAACGCGGTCATCGATCCGATCAGCAACCGATGGGGTGCCACCCGGTCCTTGAGGCGCTCAGCAAGCACCATGCCGATCGCGGCTCCGATCGCGCCGAACGCCCCGGCGATCGCGACCACGGTCTTGTCCGAGTTCGGGCCCGAGAGCAGGTTTCGGGCCTCGAGCGCGAATGCCAGGGCCACGAACCCGAAGAACTCCATCCGCAGCGCCTGGAACGCCGACAATCCGAGCGCAGCCGCCGGCCGGCCGAAGACCTCGTGCAGGCCGCTTCGAATGTCCCGGAGAACGCGGCGGACCTCCTCGGCGAACCGCGTCACCCGGCGCTCGTACTCGAGGCGCTCGACCCGCCCCGCGACGACGGCCGCCACGAGGTACAGGACCGCGCCGACGAGCGCGACGGTCCAGGCCGGTGCGAGAGCCGTACCGACGAGCGCGACCCCGCCCCCCACGACCTGGAAGATCGCGCCTCCGGCCTGTGAGAGGCCGTTGGCCTGGAGCAGGTCCCGGCCGCGCACGACGGCCGGCAGTCCGGCGGACTTGATCGCGAGCAGCATGCGGGTGCAGGCCAGGGCCACGAGGATCGCGACGATCAGGACGGCGTCCGGAAGCGCGTTCCCGCCTGCCGCGAGGGCGAGCGCCGCGACCGCCACGACGGTCGCGCGGAACACATTCGACCGGATCAGGAGGAGCTTGCGGTCGTAGCGATCGATGAACGCCCCCACGAACGGGCTGAGGAGCGTGTACGGGACGTACAGCGCCAGCACGACGACGAGCAGGTATCGGGTGGAGGGCGCGCTCGTGACGTCGAAGCCCTTCTGGCCGCCGAACGCGATCGACTTGGCGAGCGACGCCTGTACGATCCCGTCGGCGGCGAGCGCCACGAACTGCGTCCCCATGAGCGCGGCGAAGCTCCGGTTGGAGAAGACTTCGAACATCGCGGCGAAGAAGCGCGAGACCGCGGCGAACGCCCGATCGAGCCTCGCCTTGCCGAGACGCAGCGCTCCCGCCGCCACCACGGCGATCCCGAGCGTCGCCCAGCCATCGGCCGTCGAGTAGGGTCCGCGCGTCACGGACACGAGCGCGATTCCCGACAGCACGACCAGGGCGAAGGAGAGCGCGGGCACGAGGGCGACCCTTACCCACCCGTCCTCGAGGTCGAACCAAGGGGCGGCGATGGCCCCGGGGAGCGCGATCAGCAGGGCCAGCCCGAGCAGCACTCGCAACGTGTGCCCGAGGTTGCCGAGTGGGCCGGGGTGGTTCGCATACAGCGCCGCCGTCTGCCGCTCCGCGCGCCGGGCCGCCGCGAGGGCATCGGGTGAGGGAGTCGCGAGGTTGGGGCCGGTCACCACGGCGAGATCGTCCCCGATCTTGATCAGGTTTGAGGGCGCCGGAGTCTGATCGAGCAATTTCGCGTTTGTCGTGTTTCCGTTGAACTGTCGCACGAGGAACGCGAGGGGGGCCTCGTGGTATCGGCTGAGGCCCCGCTGCAGTTCCTCGTAGAAGCCGCGCGCCATCTTGTTGTAGGTCGGATCGGAGAGGATCGTCGGCTCGTCCTGCAGGAACGTCTCGACGCTCCCGAAGTACGAGAAATCCCGCTTGATCGCGTCGCCCGGCAGGCCGGTTCGGGACACGTTGGTGAAGGTCTTCGCCCAACCGTAGGACTGGTACGTGTCGCCGTAGTTCAGGATGAACACAACCGGCCGGTTCGGCTCGCGCTCCACGATCGCGCTCGCCGCAGCGAGCGCCGTGCGCGTGCGCTGGTCGATCCACTGGTTGTTGGGGTTGGCCCACTGGGATGCATCGCGTCCGCGGACCCAGATGAACGCGAAGGCCGCCACCACGGCGACCAGCCCGACGGCGGCGACGACCCGTCGTCCCGCGATCGGGCGCGTCTGGAGCCACCGGACGAGGACCCAGGCGCCGAGGCCCACCAGTGGGAACAGCGCGGCCGTCGCGTTCATGAACCGGTAGTAGGGGTATGCCTTGCCGGCGATCCAGCCGAGCGTGCCGAGCAGTGGGATCAGCCAGAGCGCCGAAACCGTCCCGAACCCGCTCGCAGGTTGCCGGTCTCGCCGAGCCCGCCAGATGGTCCAGCCGATCGCGAGCGCGATGAGGGGGAAGGTGACGACCGGTTCGAGCGAGCCCACCCACTGCCAGAGCCGGTGCTCGAAGACCTCCTTCGTATAGGGCGGGGGAAGCGCGGCATCCGCGAGGGAACCCTTCACGCCCCACGGGCCGAGCACCCAAAGGCCCAGCCCGAGCACCATGCCCGTGCCGATCGAGAGCAAGTAGTGACCGTCGGCCTTCAGCGCTGAGCCGAGCGAGAACCGGCTCGTCAAGAAGTGCAGGACGAACACGGCCAGCAGGGACAAGCCGAAGATGACGCAGGTCGTCGGATGGGTAAACGCGGCCGCCGTGCCCAGCAGGAAGAGCGCCGATCGCGCCCCCCACGAGGTCCGCGAAGGAGGGACGAACGCGAGAATGGCCGAGAGCACGTAGAGCACGGTGATGTTGTCGAGGTAGCCGACGTATGGCGTGGTCATGAACAGTGCGGCCGTCGCAAGCAGCACGAGGAGGAACAGCAACCGATCGCGGTGCACGCGGTAGGCGAACGCACCGAGCGCAAGACCGGTCAGGACGGGGATGCCGATCATCATGAACGCGCTGAACGAGTACAGATCGATCCCGGCGACCCGCTGCAGCACGGCCCCGAAGAGCGGTACCGAGACGCGGTAGCCGCCGGAGAACATCGAGAACGGTCCCCACTCCCGCGCGATGAGCGCAGGGTCGTCGTGCATGAGCAGGTTCGAGCGCCACGTGTACCAGGCCGGGTCCCGGGTAGGGGCGCTGATCGAGGGGTCCTTCAGGAACGTCCAGCCGAACGCGATCAAGAGCAGGAGGATCACCAGGACCAGCGCCGCGGTGAACCACCGGGCGCGGGTGCCGGAATCCGGCACACGGACGACGTTCCGCGCTTGCTGGTCCTTGGTGAGCGTCATGCCGCCGTGCTGCCTTTCCGCCGGATCACGTGCTCGCGCGGGCCTCGGGAAGGCACGGGAGCCTGGACAGCATAGACGACGGGAACGCGGCCGCGAAGACCCGATCCCCATCGTGACCAGGGTCCGGAGTGTGACGGTTCTTGTACGTCTGCTGCTCCGTCAGGCCCATGATGTACTCGGACATCTGCGTGAGCGACACCCCGTTGTCGGCGAGCTCCTCGGGGTTGACCCAGATCTCCGTCGCACGAACTTTCTCGATCAGCGGAACGCCGTCCCCGTCCCGGTCGAACGTCTCCTCCAAGAGGGAGCTGAGCTTGTTGATGTCGATCATGAAGGCTCCCGACACGGCAGGATCTCGCTGCGTTCCGTGGTCGGCGGTGAGGACCATCGCCCACCGACCGATGCCCACGACCTGGTTGAGGAAGTCCACCAGCTCCTTGAGTGCCGCGTCCTGATACCGGACCGCATCGGACATCTCGAGGCTGTCTGCGCTGAACAGATGACCGATGGTATCGATCGCCTTGTAGTTCAGGAAGAGCAGGTCCGGGATGCCATCAGATCCGAACCCCTCGCGCTCGATCACCGTCTCGATCAACTTGGTCTGGTAAGGGGTTCGCGCCGGTGTGTCGAAGCCGTTGTGGAGCTCCGTGAACGGATGACCTCGCCATGCACCGTCGAGCGAACCGTCGGCCGCATCGAGCGCACGCGTGTATGCGGTGACCGGTGGAAGGGAGTTCACATAGCGCGGGAACGTGTAGTAGGGAGCCATCTGCGGCGTCAGGTTCCACACGTCCGTCTCCGCGCCCGCGGTCGGGGCGAACTCGGCCTCTCGTGTGACCGCCAGGTCCCTGTCTCCCCCACCCCACTCGGACCCGTGGCTCATCATCATCAGGTGCGCCGACAGGCTGACAAGGCCCCCGACGAGCGAGCGGTTGCCCATGTGGAGGTCGTACAGGTCCCCGAGCGTCGGCAGGATGAGGAACGACGGTCCGGCGGCGTTCGGCTTCTGGATCCGGCCGTTCACCCGCATGTACTCGTCGACGAACCCGCTGTGCATGGGGAAGGCACCGGTCCCGATGATCGAATGGCCGGTCGGCGTGTTCGACGGCGACGAGCCGACCGTCGCCAGCGTGAAGAGCGCGCCTCGGGGAAGCAGCGACCGAAGGTACGGCCAGTCGCTCTTCCACCGGTTCAGCACGTCCCATCCCGCCGAGTCCCAGACCAGCGTCACCAGGAGGCGGGGAACCCCACGGCTAGCTTGCGGCAGAAGCGCCTCCGTCTGCGCCCTCCCGTCCGGCGCGTGGAACGCGAACTTCAGCAGAGCCCCCTCGGTGGGTGCGATGTCGGCGAGCGTGATCGCGCGCGTGTAGACCCCGGGGCGCACATACCCGGGCCCGTAGAAGAACACCGGCACATCCTGCGTGTACGCGTACGGCGTCGCGTGCGTGAGCCCACCGTTCACGAAGTTCGGGTATCTGGGAATGATCTGGATGTCACCGCTCCGGCCCGGCATGACGCCGCGCCAGGTTCGGAGAAGCACTTCGTGCGACACGGACCCACACACCTGCCCGGCGATCTCGCGCCCGGAGACGTCGGGCACGGATGAGGCGATCGGTGCCGGGAGCGTGGACCCGTTGCCGACGGCCCCGGTGCAGGCAGAGGCCGCGAGACCGAGCGTGAGAAGGATCCTGACCGACGGCAGCCTCACGCCCGGGCTTCGGGAAGGCACGGAAGCGTCCGCATGATCGAGGACGGGAACGCCGCCTGGAAGACCGTCTGGTTGGCTTCCGACGGCGGAACGTAGACGCCCGCTCCCGCCGTCTGCCCCTTGGTCAGCCCCATGATCCACTGAGAGATCTGAGCCAGCGTGGCACCGTTCTTCCTCAGCTCCTGCATGTTGATGAAGAGCTGCGTGGGTTGTACGAGCTCGACGAGCGGCGTTCCGTCATCGATGTGGTCGAACGTTGCGTTGATCCCCTGTGCGATCGGCGTCGGCGAGATCTGGAAGCCGCCCGAGACCTTGGGGGAGATCATCGCCCCATGGTCAGCAGTGAGCAGAAGCACGTAGTTGTCCTTCCCCACCGTACGATCCAGGAACGAGATGAACTCCTTGAGGGCCTTGTCCTGGGCGACGACGGCATCGCGCATCTCGAGCGAGTTCATGCTCCAGACGTGACTGATGTAGTCGATCTCCTTGTAGTTCACGTAGAGCAG
>Ga0070741_10012260_pt1 | contig 15552 bp, 28 predicted proteins | sample Coa_R1_4_FD_66440 | JGI IMG/M metagenome (GOLD analysis project Ga0070741, IMG submission 66440) | Surface soil microbial communities from Centralia Pennsylvania, which are recovering from an underground coalmine fire - Coalmine... | ecosystem: Environmental > Terrestrial > Soil > Unclassified ... | reverse complement strand
CCTTGGTTTGCTCCCATGAATCTGTTTGCTTAACCCCTTTCACATGATGAAAAATATTCTCGATAGGACCGCACAGAACCAGATTCCAGTAACGCTTGGGGCTGACTCGCATACACTTAATGAAGTATCCTGCTTCGGTGTGGCGACCGCCTCGCAAGGTAGGTTCATCTTCTGGAACGGTAAGAAGAACGAGCACATTGGCCCTGTCAATGTCGGCCAAGTCAATATTAGCATGAGTACGAAGATAACGGCGGGTAACCTCTCGCAGTTTTACCGTAGGGGCGGCTTGCTCACGCACCCAACTGGACGTACACTCAATTCCGATTTGCTCTAGCTCTTTAGCGTACTGCTTCACCAGTTCCTTCTGGCGGAACTGTGCAGCGATATAAACTCTCATAGGTTTCCTTGACAATTGAAATAGTACGGCCTTCACTGTTCACGTACTTGAAGTAGGTGTCGTAACCAGCAATATACATAAAAACAAGAAAAGAGCCATTTACGACAACGCTATCGAAGCGTGCATCATCGGGTACGGTTTCTACCACTTGCCGAGTCGTACGCCACATTGGGTCTAGCTTTTGCCATGATTCAGTAAGATGAAAATTACTACCCATTGTGATAATAGACCCCGGCGCTATCTTTTCGGTAGTCGGTTTGTCTTTTTTCCTCGTAAACATCCCCATTGTCTTTAATCTTCATGTCCTCATAGTCGTTAACAACCCTACGCACAAACTCAAACAGGACGAGAACAAGTACCCCGGCAATAACAGCGAAGGTAGCAAACGATACACCATTCTTTTTCATGTACCCTTGAATGATGCGCGTTATAACATAATCGAGTTCTCCGGCCTTATTGCACGCATAGCCGAAGGTGTTTACTCCTGCGAATCTGTCTCGTTCTGATTCTTCGATGTAAGGCACGCTTCCGCTCCTGCTCTAGCTGCATCTTCCAGCAGCTTTTGAAGATGTTCTTCCTCTAGTGTAACAAACACCTTGCCGTCTTTGCTCAAACGAACTATGGGTGTAAACACTTAGTCCTCGGTAATCGTGTTTTCTTTACCCACGTAATGAAGGTTCTCCAAGTTGAAAACAGCAACAAGCTCAGTTAAACCTTTGTAAAAATTAACTGTGTCCTCAGCAACAGTCATGGTATCGGCATAAACCGAGTATGTACCAATATTCCCATCAATCCACGATTCAACGATAAATTTAGTCATGTTATCCTTTGCAGCACAGTAGCTGCTTAAGTGTGTGAACGACGGATACCAAATCTCGTTCAGCTTCGATTACGTGGTCAATGTCCTTGTAGGCCATTGGTGTTTCATCAATCACACCTTCATCAAGTCTGCACTCAACGCCTGATACAGCCTTGGCGTGGTCATCAAGCGTAAATCGCCGTTTGGCTTCAGTTCGAGACATACTGCGTCCAGCCCCGTGAGAGCATGAGTGAAACGATAAGGCGTTTCCCCTTCCTTGCACGATGTAACTTCTAGTACCCATTGAACCGGGGATGATTCCGAGTTGACCCTCACGAGCGCTAATTGCACCTTTTCGGGTGAGCAGAACGGTTTTCCCAAAATGCTTTTCAAAAGCTGCATAGTTGTGGTGAGTATTAATTATATCACCAGTTAGCCTTGCATGAGGTAGCACATCCTGTACAGCAGCCAATGCTCTGTATAGCATTAACTGGCGGCTAATGTAAGCGTAGTCCTGTGCCCAATCCAGTGCTTCGGTGTAGTCCTTGTACAACGGGTCGCCTTCAGGAATAAAGGCCAAGTCTTTGTCCGGTAACTGAACAAAAAAGCGTTCCATGAGTTGCTTGGCTCTGTTCGTAAAGTACGTTCCTATTTTGTTACCAATTCCCCGTGAGCCGGAATGCAGCATGAGCCAAATGTTCATATTCTCATCAAACTGTAATTCGATGAAATGGTTACCTGTCCCGAGTGTCCCCAAGTGGTTAACATGGTTGGCTTTCTGTAGTTCGGGGTGCTTAGCCGTAATGCCCTCTAAACGCCTCTGGAGCTTAGCTTCCCACCAGACCATGATATCTTCCGGAACAGTATCCCACGCCCCACGGTCACCCTTACCACCATTATTGGTACGGCCCATTGGGATACGATTTTCAATGCCAGCACGAATGTTCTTTAGAACCATGCTGCGAATAGGAACGAAGTCGGGTGTAGAAAGCGTAGGTTCTTCCGGTCCCAAATCGGGAAGGGTCAGGTTTAATCGTGCAGCGACCATGCCACAGCCAATGTCAACGCCAACGGCTGCCGGAATGATAGCACCCATACTCGCAAATACGCTGCCCACGGTAGCACCAATCCCAAAGTGCGTATCGGGCATGGCGGCGACATGGTGATATACGAAAGGCATCTTGGAGAGATTGATAAGCTGCTGAATCGCTGCTTCTTCAATCGTAACCCCTTCCCGCCACAGGAATATCGGCTGTCCTCCGTGACCGTTAATTACGTCAAAGTTACGCATGTCGGTAGCCATGTCGAGTGTCCGAGTCGGGTTATCATTCAGGAGTAAACTGTCCACGGATGGCCTCCTCAATCTTCTTTTGGATTTCTGGATTGCTATACAAGAAGTTTATCGCATTTGCTTTTCCTTGTCCAATCCTCTCTCCATTGTAACTCAGCCAAGAACCGGACTGCTCAATAATGTTGAATTGAATAGCCAGTTCAATCAGGTCGCCCTCTTTCGAGGGGCCGTGATTATACAACAGGTCAAACTCGCACTCTCGGAACGGAGCAGCCACTTTGTTCTTTACAACTTTGATTCTGGTACGGGCACCAGTTACCTTCCCATCGGTTTTGATGGCGGCAATGCGGCGCACATCGAGGCGAACGGAGGCGTAGAACTTAAGGGCTTTACCGCCAGTTGTTGTTTCAGGATTTCCGAACATTACACCAATCTTGTCACGTAACTGATTAATAAAGATTAGAGTGGTATCTGATTTATGAACCAGCCCGGTTAATTTTCTTAAGGCTTGAGACATCAAGCGGGCTTGCAAACCCATGTGGGTGTCACCCATCTCGCCTTCTAGTTCAGCTTTAGGAACTAGCGCAGCCACGCTGTCCACCACAATGACATCCAGTTCACCAGAGCGCACTAGCGCATCCGCTATCTCTAGGGCTTGCTCACCGTAGTCAGGTTGTGCAACCAGCAAGTCTTTTGTGTTGACTCCTAGCTTTTCTGCATACACAGGGTCGAGGGCATGTTCAGCATCTATGACTGCTCCCCTGCCCCCGAGCGCCTGTGCTTCAGCGATTGCTTTCAGTGCAATCGTAGTTTTCCCGCTGGATTCAGGTCCAAAGATTTCGATGACCCTGCCTCTCGGCCAACCTCCAACCCCTAGAGCGTTGTCCAGTGACAGTAATCCAGAAGGAATTACATCAACATCAATATGCTTGGCTGTGCCCAACTGAAAGATTGCGCCCTTGCCAAACTGCTTTTCGATTTTTGTTACTGCTTCTGCGATACTCATTTTCGTTTAAGTATAGAGTACACTGACGTTCCAATTAAGCCTTCCCGCTCATCCCAAATATACGCCTCCGCAGCACGGAGCGACCCAACAAAATGATTCTCTGAACTCCAAGAATCAGGTGGACGTAGAGAAGGTAGAATTCGAACGGTAGCACCTTTCAATTCTAGCAGACGGCGCTGATGCTTGTCCCCGGTGTGCGCTTCGCGCCAAAGTGTCTTGCCCCACATATCAGGGCGTTCTGCTGCCATCACTTTACCGTAATCGTCGAGCTTACCCTTATTGCCGTGGGTAAACATCAACATGTTCACTCCGTACTGAAGGTATTTACGGAATAGCGGGCTGTTATCAATCGTGATAGTAGTATATCTGCGATACCACGATGAAAGGCTATCGCCCAAGTGCCACGTTGCAAGGTAATCATGGTTACCGGGAACCATCATCACATGAACATGCTGGTGTGTAGATGCCAGTGCATCAATCGCCCAAATAGCGCAGTCGCGTGAAATGCCAAAAATCTTTTGGTAGCGGCTGTCTGAATGCTGTGGTGTACCTGCTTCAGTAGTGCCAGCGCGGTTATCAATATTCTGCTGGTCGTTGCCGAGCACTAACAGGGCATCCTTTGGGGCGTAAGCCCTTGTGCGTTCTAGCAGCGACGTGATAGCTGCCTCGTAGGTAGATTTTGCTATCTGCTGGTCGTAGTCGTCGTATCCGGTTTCCTTACCCCAAATGAGCGAGCCGAAGTGATGGTCAAAGATAGAGAACTCAGCCATCACTTTCTCAGAAGTGTAATTAGAGGACAGAGCGACAGGGGCCGGGGAGTAGCTGGCTGCTTTCTTGCGGAGAGCTTCAATCTCGTTCTTTGCGGCGACCACATTGGTCTTGAGCCGCATCCATGCCATAACGACATACTGCGTTGCGTAGAACGGGACATTGAGCTTCTTGTTCTTCATACCCGTAGTCCACGTTCCGCACTTCCACTTATAGATTTCCCACTCGGAAGTATCAATCTCGCAGACACGAGCCAGTTCTTGCAGAGTCTTAACGGGCTTCGTTAATACCTTCTTGAAGAAGCGTTCATTTCCTGTACGCTCATCGGTTTCAACTTCTTCTGGTTTTACATTGCACCCGCAGGTTTTCTGGTCAGAACGAAACGATTTCATCAACCCACACGCGGGGCACTGACGCTCAACGTTTTTTGCCATTAGTGTGTATCCCCGTAGCTAATTGGTTTTTCGCCCAGTATTACGGGGCCATACCACTGAACGTAACATGGCGAGTTATCACCATATTCACGCTTGAGAATAAAATCACCATCTATCTCGTAGTGATACTTTGCACAACCGCCTATTGAAAACTTGTTATGTGCGTCAGCATCGGCTTTAGCGATGAACTCATCAGCTTCCTCGTACGTCCGCGTAACCCTCTGCCGAAGGTTATCGTAATTGCGCTGTGCTGCATTGAGTTTATCACTGGCTTCCTTAAGCTGCTTGATTTCTGAATCAGTCAGCTTCTGTGTAGCCACCAATTTGTCAGAGCTACCAGCACTTAAAACAAGCGTGCCATTCCCCTGTACTGTGGAAATCGAAGTTTGCGAAAAACAAAAACTACATAGTAACAAAATAAGTGCGGTTAGTTTCATATTGCCTCAATGAGTTACTAGGATGTGTGTTACCAATCCGGAGACATATCCGGTTACAAAACCTATTTTAAACCACTTAACCTTTCCCTTACGGGCGTCTGCCTTAATCGCGGCTACCTGTGATGTACAGGCTTTGTTGGCGTCGGTTATCTGCTGGTTCAGCCCTTCAACCTGTTGCTGAAACTTATCGCGCACGTTCTCTAAGCCATTTATCTGCTCGTCTTTGTTTGCCAGTATCTTTTTGCCATCTTCGAGATTTGCCTGAAGCACAGGAACAAACTCTAGCTGGCTTACAATTCCACGAGCACCTGCTAACGACAGACTTAATGAGTCATTCATTATCTGAACATCTCTAGGGAGTAGCCCCGGCACAAGATGTTGCATTCGACTAGCTGTCTCGGTGAGGTTCAGTGTAGCATCCACGCTCTGCTGTTTCTTGGTTTCCGTGTTGCGGGAGTTGATACTACTCAGCAGTTGTGAGTTTTGTGCATCGAGCACCTTTACAAGCGCATCGAACTGTTGCTTTTGCTGGTCAATAATCTTTTGAAGGGTACTGTTTGCATCGGCTTGAACTTGCAGAGTTTTCTGGTCGTTGTTTGCTTGTTCTTTCTTATCGGCAGCGACGTGGTTAATCCAAGCGTTACCGAGCCACAGCACAACGAACAGTGCAGCAATGCCTAGAAACAGGCGTTCATGCTTTTGGATTAAATCCGATAAGTTCATGGTATTTCCTCAAGTAGTTTGCAGCCGCTTCGAGAAACGCAGGGTTGTCACGGAACTTTCTCAACCCGCCGTTGCAAGGGAAGCACAGGATGCCACGGACGGATAACTTGCGGAGCTTGAGCCGCATCTTTCGAATAGCGATGTTACGCTTGTGGTGGGTTACAGTAATACCCGCACAAGAAGCAGCCCACCCGTCCAGAACACGATAGCTCTTGATAGGTAATCGTGGAACGGTGTGGTCATGGTCAACGTGTAATCTTCGTTTTTTGGACGTACCCCCGCAAACGTTGCATGTATCCCCCATTAGATTTCGTTCCACGGGGGTAAGCCCAAACTTATTGTAAATCCTACGTTCTTCAGTAGTCAATTTAAACCGTGTCGTTGAGCATCCACATAGGCGATTACAGCACCAGCAATATTCTGCGCGTGCTGCTCGTTAAGCATAGCCACCACAGGACGTGACATCATCTTCACAATGCTGTCCTTTAAGAATTGTAACTCACCGTCAATTCTGGTGCATTCCGCTTCTTTCGCCAGCATTCGGTTGAGTAGGTTATTGTAGTCAACCTTCACTCTGCGGAGTTGGGCTGTTTCAAACCGCAACTTGGCAAGCAGGACTATGAAGGCAAATACAATTATACCACCCAAAAGAAAACCCACAATAATTTGCCAAATTGACAAATTCCCCCCTAACTCGAAAACCTGCCCCACTGGAACGGGGACGGAACGCTGATAATCCTGTTCACTTCTCTATCGCAAATCGGGCAGTGCTCAGTGTCAGTTGTATCGTCCACTTTCTGAACAAGTCGCTCAAACTCTTGGTCACAGGTTGGGCAGTAGTATTCAAGCAGTGGCACGTAGCACCTCGCTCAATCGAAACTGTGAGCGCTTAATTGCGCTCCCCTCCACATACACAACGGAGTGAATCTCACCGTAGAATTGAAAACCGTTTGCAGCAATGTTCTGATACGGAACAGCTTTTTGGTGACGGGGCATTGTCTTATCTCTGAGCCATAACCGAAACTCCTCTACGGACATATCCGATTTATGGCTGTTACACCAGTTACAGGAAGCGACCAGTTTAACTACTTCCGCCCCGCCACGTACGCGGGGGATTACATGGTCACGGTTCTTGGCAGCTTCACCACAATACCAACAGGGCTGACCTTTAAACCATTGTCGGGCCATCAGTGCTTTGTTCTCCAAAGTAAGTAGTAGTCCCAATCTGTGCTACTCTTGGATACTTCTCCGGGTCGGCTAGTATCACTTTTGCGAACCAACCATCAGGATTGAAGCTAGGACTTCCCAAGTCTGCATAGTATAAACTGTTTAGGGTCAACTTGTCCTGAGTCATCCCGTCATAGATACCGTCCACGAGCAAGAGTAATTTCTGAAACACAGGGTCGCGTGGTTCAGGATAAGCGACAGTCTGTGAATCCCCGGCGACGGTCATGCTGGAGAACTGGTGGTGCCCCGCAATAACATCAGACCAGCTTTTGCCAAACTTTCTGGATGCCATGCGGTTACGAATTACATGCAGCACCGCGAGCATCCCGTTCAGGCCGTTACTGCGTTCTTCTCGCCAAGCCAAAAGACAGGCTAAACTTTTCTCGTAATCTTGTGTGGTCACAGTATCTCCGTAATGCCAAATCCGTGCTTATCAATCAGCCGCTTTTCTTCGTCGGTAAGCGGTTCCACACGACCCGCAATTGACATCGTGTTTCCGCTTTCCATGCTGAACCAGTGGAGGTAATCAGAATCTTCTGGAACAAAGAAACGATTGCATTGCGTGCAGATGCCACGTATCACTTTGTCGTCGTACATGTGCCATACGATTGCTGTCTTTGGCCCTGCCATAATGCCAAGGTCACCTTGAAGATGGGAACAGGCATCATGCATTTCCTTTTGGTGCGTCTTTACTAGTTCCGATATCTGCCGCATCCGTTCGTGCAGAATATGCTTACAGAGTACGCCTTCTCCACAGAATTTGCACCAATTATTATCGCTCATGGCTTATACGTTACCTCGGGCATTGCACCTTCTTCACGCTTCAATGCTGCCTCGAAATTATGCTTGCTTTCGGCAGCTATTTCTTTAGGGGACTTGGGCGGCACATAGTTCCGCATGTAGTCGCGCTGGCAGGACTGGCAGCAGAACACTTTCTTCTCGCCGTTAAATGGTGTCAGCACCAGCAAGCGGTAGGCAGCATCAGGAATGTCATCCGGGTTGTTGCTTTCCATCCACTCAAGGACGGTTGGGCCTTTACCATCCGGCCCTGTACACTTCGGGCCGTCACAGGTAATCTTAATCATAGCCTCCACAGTAGTCTTAATATCTTCTGGAAACCTGTGGGCTACGCCTTCGTGCTCAACTAACACCGTCCGCTTAATTTCAACAGCCATTGAGAATTCCTTTCATCTTTTTCAGCGCCTGTTCCTTCTTGGTATGAATACGGCTACGCGGACAATGCAAGGTCTGTGCCAACTCCCGCTCAGTTCTCCCGTGAAAGAATATAGCCTCGATTATAAACTGTTCTTCGCCTTCTAGTTCTGCTATTGCACGTTTAACATCTAAGTTCTGGACAATTTCTTCTGACTCACCAATGTCACCTACCTCTCGTACCAGTTCAGGAGCATGTAATGAAAACGTACTCCGTTGCGGTTTATCTCGGCGGTAAAGGTCAATCAGATGGTTGTGAACAACTGTGTAAGCGAAACTGGCCGGATTGTCCGCTTGTTCGATGCGTGACTCAGCCTTCAGTAGTGCCAAGTAGCATTCCTGCGCCAACTCCTCCTGTTCCTCTTTAGGCTTCTCGCGTGCAAACTTCCGCACGGCAAGCATAACTTGCCTTCTGTACTGCAATATGTTTGACATTTAATCAAGGGCATCTAGTCCACACGCATAGCAGTGGTAGTTCCATTCATCCTTGTATTTAAATTTCGTGGAATTACCGCACTCGGGGCAGGAAGTACGCTCGACTCTCCCAACTATGGGAGGGAGTGTTACAGGTTCAGGAACCGTGCATCCTGAACAGTAGGGGGATTTGTCGTCAGTGGCCCACGCGGGAATATAATTGCCGTGCTCGCATCGTCGCATTAGCTAAACCTCAAACGACGATTGCCATGTTCACTATCGTCACGCCATTCGTGGCAGTTACCACAAAGAGCGATACTATTATCTAACGATATCTCCCCGCCTTTACTTCTAGGTACAACTTCGTGCATGTGCATTGTTTTGGATGTTATTGGTTCGCCGCAGTTTCTGCATTCACCTTTCGAACGTTCGAAAACCTGCTGCCTTACTTCTCCTACTGCATAACTTCTCGGATATTCGTGAACAGTAGCTCCGTCCAGCTTTGACATCAGCGCTTTAGGAGCTTTATTGAATATCCGGCAAATCTTACCGTCTTTAACCTCTACAAAGACGCGATTACGCTTCACCCTTAGCCGCCAAAGCTCCATAGGTTGACAGGTACTCTCGGGCGAACCGGAGCAGAATTTCCTTACGCTGCATGTGCTCGGGAAGTTCCTGATAGATAACCGGGTCAGTTTTCCGTGCAACATTCATCGCATCGGTGATTTCCTGCTTCTCGTCGTTAGTGAGATAGAACCCGCCGAAGTCCCACCAGTTTCCTTTTTCAGAGCTATCCTTGATGTGATACTCATTTGCAATGGAAGCCTTAAGCTCGGCGACCTTAACATCGGCATCTTTGGCCTTTATCACCAGTTCCGCAGACGGTTTCTTCCCGGTTAACTGCATGGCCTTCTTCAACTCTAGCGCCTTCGAGATGCCCATTTGCGAGAGTGATTCCTCGCCAACGACCGGGAGCAGCTTCTCAGCGATTGAGATACAGCCATAAAGCTGTGTGCGTCCCTTGTCCACCTGTTCCCGAATGGATTCGATGTACTCACCGAAGCTCTTGTAACCCCAAAGAAGCCAATACTTCTTGCCACGAACCTGTGTAAGTAGCACACCTAGCTTGGCAAAATTGGTTGCCAACCCGCCTTCCTGCTTCTTAATTTCATCCAGCAACCCGATAACTTCTTTGTTGAGTTTGCTGGCCGCTTGCTTCTCTAACTTGTTAAAGGCTTTTTCCATTTCTGCTCTCATGCTTTCACCGTCGCTAAAAGAAATGTGTGCTTATCAGTTGAGAATATCACAGGGGCAGTTTTCTCTGTGGCGTTGAACGTAACGTCGCCATCCACCATTCTGAAGAAGTTCATCAGAAACTTATGATTCAAGTTGACAGTAAAAGTTTCCTCTGAGAACATCGGGTCAGGCGATAGCTGTTCCGTGGGTAGCTCATCTTCCGCGCTGCCATTGCCCACTACAGCCACATGTAATTTATCAGGAGCAAAGGTTAGCTGCACTCGCTGGATGTCATCTTCGGCCTTAAGCATAGGGGCTACCCGCATCAAAACCTCCCGCATTTCGATACCGCGTAGCCGATGCGTAAGTTTACTGGTCTTAGGAATCAGCTTATCAAATTCCGGAAAGTCTTTAGCGAGTTTCTTGGCAATCAAGATAACTCCCGTATCCAGCGTACCAGTCTCGAAGTAGATAGCTGAGTCATCTTGCGAGATACGAACCGAATCCCCCCGCAGTTCTTGAATTGCTTTGGCTGCTCGTACGGGAATGAGCATATCCTGCTTAAAAAAGTCAGGAGCAATTACTGCCGAAGAAAACAGCAACTGCCTTCCGTCTGTTGCGGATGCTTGCACAACCCCGGTTGGTTGTTGGCGCACTTGGACAGAACCACTGAAGTTGTAAAGCTGTTTCGTTTCGGCAATAGAAGCAGGAACAGCAATCAGTTCGGAAAATGCACGCAACGGAACTTCAATTTTGTCCAATTGCTTTGGCTTATATTCGTACGGCATACCAGACGCTGTATTCAGTTCAAACTTGCCCTTACCTGAACGGAACACCAGCGTTTTACCGTTGTAGGAAATGTTTACTTCTCCGGTCAGGCGTGACGTAACTGCAAGAAGTTGTTGGGTAGCAACCGTGAATCTTGCCGCGTTAGCGTCTCGTAGCAGCACATTAAACGACAAGATATTTACACTCGGGTCGGAGGACATGAGCACCCCTTTACCCGTGTCAAAGTTCACCATATCTCCGACTGCTACCTGCTTAATCAGCGGTTTTAGAATCGAGGCTAAGATGTTCATAGGCTTACCTGCATAGGCTCCTCCATTGTTTCAACTGGAGATTCCGGAATGTTTGTTACTTCAGAGAACGAAGCCAACTCCCCATGAAAGTGTAACACAGACAAGGCAGCCCCATCACCTTTGGAACGCCCCTTCACAAGTTTAACATAAGTGGTCGGTTCGAAAACGTCAAGGGGTGGCTTGGCGGGGTCAATCACCTGTGCCGTATCACGGTGCAGAATAAAGGCAGCATCGGCTGTGCTGCTGAACGCTTCACTTCCTTTCGCGTCGGTTAGGTGCAGCATACGCCCCTTACTTTTCTGGTCGGCCTTGCGAGGCTGGCCCACCACGATAAACTTCACCTTATACTTCCGCGCAATGTTCTTGATACGCTGCATTGCTGCTGCCTGTGCTTTAATCTCGTCAACCTCATTGGGAGTGAAAAAGTGTAAGTGGTCAAGCACGGCAACCGTCCCCCCGTATCGTTGGATAGCTCCTTCAATTACATCAAGCACATCGTTGATGTGGGTAACATTACTATTATAACCTACATAGTAACGGGTGTTTTTAAGTAGCTCTGCGGCCCGCTTTCCATCTTCAGGTGTCAAGTGGTTGCGGTGTTTCTTCAGCAGGTATGCTGCAACCATCGTATTAAATTCTTCCGGGGATAACTCACCGGAATAGTTAATAACCACTTCGTCATGCTTACGGGCAGCGTTCACGGTAACGTTCATCAACCACGCCGTCTTGCCACTCCCTGTAAGTGCGAACGTCGTCATTACTGACCCCGGCAGCACAATAGCCATGTTGTCCACGTTGCTCCAAGGGAAGCGTAGGCGAAGCGGGTGGTCGGCAAGGTTGCCGATGTTACCTGCGGCCAAGCTATCTGCGAGAGAGTAAATATTGGGGGATGGGTTCGCCCTTGCTTCTAAACACAGTTTGTTGACTAGCTCCTTGAACGCCTTAATGTCTCGGTTACAAGCATTGAAAGCGTCCGTCGCATCTTTGCATCCATCAGGCCAGCGTAGCAGAAAGGTAGCGGCTCCTAGCTCAGCCCACAACTTCTCCATTGCCTCTCTCCCCGCGTCGTCGGTATCTCCGGCAAGAAAACGGCACGAAGCCAGCATCAGCAGGTCACGATTTGCAGCAGTTGGCGGGGTACTGGCAGATTGAATAGACACCGTAGTAAACCCGGCTTGGTGCATGACAGCCGCATCAAACTCACTCTCAACAACAAACACTGGCTCAAGCGGGTCAATGTTGTCGGAGTTAAACAGTGGGGTGTAATCCCCTTTGGCCATGCCTCCCTGTTTGCAGAATGCTTTACGAACAATCGAACGATACTTAATGGACGCTACTTTACCGTTAACAATGCAGGGAGTAGCTATCCAACCTTTATCGGCAATATCAGCCGCTTCAGCCCCGGATAGCTTGCCCACGTTCTGCCTGTAACCGAAGTGTAGTTCCCTTGCCGTCTTGTTAGTGATTCCACGCTCAGTGAGTAGCCATTCTTGGGCAGCCTTATTCTTTGCTAGATTAGTTTCTGCATTCTCCCACTGCTTCATTGTGTAGGCCAAGAACTGTTCGGCTTTTGGGCCTACTTTTTGAAACGTAGATTCAACAAGTTTTTTCTTGCTTTCCCAACTGTTGCCCAAGAATTGTTCTGCCTTCTCAAGAGCTTCCATAATGTCAATATGCTCGAACCGTGATAAGAACTGAATGACATTACCGGACTCATGGCACCGTCCGTAACACCGCCATAACCAAACACCGTCTGATTCGCTGATTTTAAAGCTAGGAGTATCATCCTTGTGGAACGGACAATTCGTAGAAAATAGATTGCCCCGGCGCTTCAATGGCAGCTTGTCCATGTAGATACGAAGCGAGGCAGGATTAGTTTTTACCGCTGCAATACGGTCATCTAATTTCACAGGTTTAAGTATAGCAGGTTAGGGCTTCTCCTCTTGGGCGGAGTCCCGAGCAGCCACGCGTAAACGCTTCTGGCTAAACTCGTATCCCGCCGTTACTTCCGTTAAGATTCTCGCTTCTAATCCAGCAAAGTCTCCGGCCCAACTCGCTTTCCGCTTGCAGCATCAAGTCACAGAACTTGTCGAAGAGCCTCGCTTTCTGTGTGCCGCGTCGGGGGCTGTCCCTCTGGCGCTGGGCCGGGGCGCGGGACCATGACAAATATGACCGGGCTTGTTATATGCTCCGCAAACACAACACACATTCTGGCTCATTCCCCTCCATCCTTTCTAGGTGACCCGCGTTTGCGCTTTTTCGGGTCCTCATCTGGCACGTGCCCGGTCATGTACCAGTGAATAAGTTTGTTGAATGTCGAGCGAGGCATGGTGAACCTTTGCTTTGGCTGTTCACCAATGGTCTGCTCTGAGAGGTACACACTGCACGGCAACCCGTAGCACACCATGATGGAGAAATCGCCCACTTGCACATTGTCGAATGGCATCTCCGCGATCTGCTCACGTGGCACTTCGGCTGGTATTAATTTTCGGCTCATGCTTCCCTCTGAGTCTGCCCTGCTTTGCGCGCAGCAACCACAAGTGAGTCTTCCAAATCTAAATCCCTTATGGCGTAATCATCCAGCACGCCGCGAATCGCCGCCCTCAACCTGCTGGACCGCCTTTTGGATATTGGTTCCAGTTCAGGCCAATGCTTTGGGCACCACGCGGCAAAGTCCTTCTTTGCGAACCGAGATTCCCCGGTTTCGCACCAGCCATCAGGCAAGATCATCGCTTCTACGGTTTCTTGGCAGTCAAGACCATTACAGCGCCACAGCTTCACATCTCCTCCTGCTTCTGCCCCGCTCGCTCCGTAGCAATTTTCCAGAACTCTTGCGGGTAATCGTCGCGGAATCTCCGCAGCAGATACTCGCGGTCAACGTGGTCAATCTTGCGCCAGTGCAGCAGGACTCGGGCCATGCGTTGAATCGCTTGCTTTACCGTCATGCTCACCCTTTCCCCTCCGTCTCTGCCCTACCAAAAGATTGTAAGCAGCGTGTAGTTGTAGTTGTTCGACTGAACCGCCAGACTAGTATTGCTTAATCCCAGCGTCATCATTGCTCCGTCTCTGGGCCGCGAGGCAGCGGCATCCACCATCTGATGTCCTTTGGTGCTACTGTCGCGTAGCCGTTTGGATTGTTTAGCTGCCACTCCCAGTTATCGCCGCTTGTATCATTCTTCGAGCGATTGGCGGCCTACTTCTCGCCTTCGTACAGGACTGCAACAGTTGCCGAATATGAATCCGAGTAGGCGTCAACTCCCCATTCCGGCAATCTCTCGTGTACGTCCACCCAGCCCGTCGAGCCGCCCGCCGCCAGCCGAATTTTCTCGTCCCACATTCCCTGCTCCAACCCATCCTTGAAGCCTTGTTTGTAGGTCGGGTCGGGCGGGGCAGCCGGGGAGCCTACGGTAGCGGCTGGAACAGATACATCAGGACGCCCAGTATGAATAGCAACAGGAACGGTAACCATGTGTTCATCGTTTTTCTCCGAGGGGGCAAGCCGGGGAGCTGGAGCGCGAGGCCAACAATGCCCTAATGGCTCTGGCTAAACGGAGGTACTCGTCCGACTGTTCGGGATACCCAAAGTGCCGCTGCCATTCGTTCCATGCTGCTCGTAATTCTTCAATGGCGTCAGTCGGCTCCTCGCGGGGAGTCGGGGCGACCAACTTTTTCACTGTTTGTAGTAATTGGTCGGCCTGGGGGTCAGTCGGCATTTTCGTTTCTCCATTCTCCGCGAGTCAGTACGGGAGTGTTGCAGACGAGGCAGTACAAATCCTTGTGGCGTCCGATGCGGAAAAGTCCGGCTAGCTTCCAAGCTAATTCCGGCGCAGTTGATGGAATCATCTCGGCGATTCCTGTTACCTGCGTGCAATCACATGCGACGTTGCAGCACAGTTTGCTCTTGCGCGGGCGCTCGGGTTGGTCAGTCATTGGGCCTCCACTGATTTCTTCGGTGTTGGCTCCTGTCGCGGCCACACGGGTTCCGCTTGCCAGCACATCAACCCACCATTCCAATAGGGCTTGCCTGCTTCGCGGATTCCGTGAATTGCACAGTTGTCTCTATCTTTCGGCATAGGATAAAAGCCTTTGCATGTGCAGCGCGGGGCAGGGCGGGGCGTGTCCCGGTCAGTCATTGGGCCTCCTCGGGGCTGGGATTAGCTTCGGGGCAATCTGCCAAATGAGCTTCGGCAGATGGTCCGGTTCGGTCAGCGCCACAGTTACACCTAGTCGGACCTCGTGAATCTTTTGAAGAATCTCCGCTTTGCTTCTTGCGGTTGGTCGGTTCGCCTTCCGCCGCGCGATGGTCTGTTCCAGTCTCCACCTTTGCTTTCATGCTCTGCGTCCTCTTCCCATCCTGCCGCCTTCAGGCTCACTCCTGATTCGCTGGCGAGGATGAACGTCTGAATTTCGTCAAATCCCATTGCTTCTGGCTGCTCGACAATGAAGTTGATTCTCCGGCATGTTGCTCCAATCCAAACCCGGATGATTGCCGATGCAGATATTGCAGTACCCCCATTTCCATTCGTCGT
>Ga0070741_10012259_pt1 | contig 15552 bp, 14 predicted proteins | sample Coa_R1_4_FD_66440 | JGI IMG/M metagenome (GOLD analysis project Ga0070741, IMG submission 66440) | Surface soil microbial communities from Centralia Pennsylvania, which are recovering from an underground coalmine fire - Coalmine... | ecosystem: Environmental > Terrestrial > Soil > Unclassified ... | reverse complement strand
GACCTCGGCGGTATCTTGATTCAATGTAATCAACCGCGCGTTGGCGAGCAGTTGCAGTACCGCGTGGACTTGTACCTCATCTTGAGCGCGCGGGACAAGTTCCTCCATCTGCGCGCGGCGGCGTGTATCTTCCGTCCCTTCCCCCAGCTCCGTGAGCCGTAAAAAGATATTGCGGGCGATGGTCTGCTGCTCTGATGATAGCTGTTGATAAACCGTCTCGGCGGTTTGCGCGATTGCGCCGCGCACGCCGCCCGCATCGGCATAGCCCTTGAGCGTCATTGTGTGTCCGCTGCGCCGCTTCCACGTTTCAAGCAGGGCGTGCGAGAGCAACGGGAGCGCGCCCGGCTCCTCGCCGACATCGCGCAGAATTAAATCTACCAAGCCCGGTTCATATTCCCAAGCGGTGCCGTCTGCCGCGCCGCGCTTCGCCGGTTCTTCAATCGCGCGCCGCATCTCATCCGCCGTCATTGGACCAATATATTCTTGCTGCTTTGCTACCGCGTCGCGCAGTTCGGGATATTGTGCGAGATGCGCGTAGAAATCGGCGCGAATGGTAAGAATCAGAGTCAATATGGACTGCTGCTTGAGCGCAAAGAGCAGATTATCGAGGAACGCTTCGCGCTCAAACGGGTCATGGCAGAGCGTGAACAATTCTTCAAATTGGTCAATGACCAGCAGGACATGACGGACGACGGACGACGGAGGACGGTTACTGCTTAGCGTCCGTCGCAGGAACAGCTGCAAGCTGCGGGGGTCGCGCGCGAGATCGTCGGCGAGAGTTGCACTCGCGGTCACGGATTCTACGTCGCGCGTGAGGGCAATGGCGAGCGCTTCGAGTGGATGCGCGGTTGGCGTGATAATGTGAACTTGCCAGTTCGCGCTCCCTTCGGGTGGCAACATTCTTTCCCCTAACGGTTGTTCCCGACGCAATGCGGGTATGAGACCCGCACGCACAATTGAGGATTTTCCGCTGCCCGAAGCTCCGACTATGACGAGCATGAATCGGCTCTGACGCAGATGCTCCACCAGTTTCGCGGTCAAATCTTCGCGTCCAAAAAAGAGTTCCGCATCGGGAACATCAAAATACTCCAAGCCCTTGAACGGCGCTTGGCCCGGCGCAGCCGATTCTTGGCTCGCGGCGCTGTGGTGCGCCATCGCCAGACTCGTGCTGATATGGGTAGGGGTCAGGTCCACCCCCGCAAGCTTTTCGCCGCGCGCCAGCCTTTGATACAAGAGCTGCGTTTGCTCGGATGGAACGACACCCAGTTCTTTTTCTAATGCCGCAGTACAGCGCTTATAGGTCGCGGCGACTTGGGACATATCGCCGCGCGCGCTGTATGCCAGCATCAATGCGCGATACGCTGGTTCTGGCGACTGTCCGAGCGCAATCCAGCGTTCGCTCCATTCCACCACTGCGTTCCAATGCTGTTCCGCGATGAGCCGCTCAATGAGTGGCTGCATTCGCTGTTCAAAAAGCGCATACAGCCGTTCGCGTTCCAAGACCACCCAATCATCATAAAAACCGGGCAGTAATTCGCCGCGATACAAAGAGAGCTGACTCATTAACTCGCTAGCGGATTCCGCGTTACTTGAGCGTTCGAGTTGCGCGGTGTCCAGCCAGTACTCGACGTTGGGATTAAAGGCGACGGTGATTTCGTCAGCCAAAAGATATTGCGTGCTTAACGAGGACTGTGCAGCAAGCGCTTTGCGGATGCGCCATAGTTCTTGGCGCAAGTTGCGGCGCGCGTTTTCATCGGAGGTATCCGACCAAAGCGTGCCCGCCAATTTTTCACGGCGGTGGGCGGTTCCTGCAGTCAAAACCAGAAAGGCAAAGAGGGATTGCCCGGCGCGCGAGGGGATCGTGACGGGCTTGCCATCCACGCGGAGGTCGAACTGACCGAAAAGTCGAACCTGGAGCATGATATTCTCCTGCATAGTGTATGACGTGTGCATCTTTTTTCCATCTCAAGGAGAATTTTACTCCCAAATCAAGCGAGTTTTTGAGTAGTTTTGCAGCGACTCGAAAATAACGCGTACACAGACGCTGATGGACGCGGCTCTGTTTTAATGGCGGCAAGAATTCGGGACAATTTGAGCGGTGCGCTCAAAATTCACCCGATCAGGAGGCAAAAATGTCTATCAGCCGTATTTTCATCGTTTTGGTATTGCTCGCGTTGGTTGTGGTAGCGGCGCTCACCGTCCGCTCTGCGATTGCGACCTCTGCGATTGCGTCCTCCGCTGCCACCGAAGACCGTTCGTATGATGCGATTGAGCATCTGCGGGCAACTCGCAATAACGTTCTCGTCGAAGATCACAGTTACGACGACATCGAACACATCCGGGCGACACGAGGACAGATGTCCACCATGACCGGTGAGGATCATTCGTATGACGACATCGAGCGAATTCGTTCGACGCGGTGAGAAGGGGGAGGCTAGCCACTGCGAGAAGAGCAAAAGGACCCGTACTGAATACGCTCGTACCAGAGGAGAGCGGCAGCACAACGGTCGAGGGGTTGACCGCAGTCAACTGTCGCTCTCCAATGGGGATCAAGTAGAGCACCAAAGCGGCTATATTTTGTTCTATTTGCGATTCTATTAAACTTTAGGTGGCTTTAACCATTGTCTCAGCTTTGCGGAGTAAATTTGGAAGTAATCCGCAACACTGAAAGAGAAGATGTGGCAGACGCAACCCCGCGTCGAACTCAATGCGGACGCGTCGGACAAAATTCTCGCGAACCTTGTTCCAGCGAACTGCGGCAAAAGACGCCGCCGCGAAAACTTTGTCCTCCATTTTCACGAGAAAGATTATGTTTAAACGTTCTACTTGGATTGGTCTTTTAGTTGTGTTAGGTCTGATGGTCGGAGCTATCGGCGGCGTTTTGGTTGGAGGTGTTGGAGTGTATATGCTGACCGCCAATCGCACGCCGAACGCACAGCCCGCGCTCGCGGTGCAACGTCTCTCGGCCCAAGTGCCGGTGCAAGCTCCGTCGGTTACTAGTGCCAGCCCCGCGCAAGATGCGACGGTCGTGGACACTGTGAAAAAAGCAGAACCCGCCGTCGTCACCATTTTGAATACGACTCAAACGCGCACGCAACGGAATCGCACGATTCCCGCGCTGGCAGAAGGGTCTGGCGTAATTATTGACCAGCAAGGCCATATTGTCACGAACGCGCACGTCGTCGCAGGCGCGCAGCAGATTCAGGTGATTCTGAATGACGGCAGCCATGCTGACGCCAAGCTGATTGGCGCAGACTCGGTGAGCGACATCGCGGTACTGCAAATGAGTGGGAATGTTCCTGCGTACTTGTCGCTCGGCGATTCGAATGCGCTTCAACTTGGCGAAACTGTCATTGCCATCGGCAGTCCGTTGGGCAGCTATCGCGGTTCGGTCACGACCGGCGTGGTCAGTGGATTGAATCGCAGTGTGGATGGAACGGGTCAGGATGATTTGATCCAGACCGATGCCGCAATCAATCATGGCAATTCGGGCGGTCCGCTAATCAATCTGTCGGGTCAGGTCATTGGAATCAATACGCTCGTCGTGCAGAATACGGACAGCGGAGACCTCGCGCAGGGTCTTGGGTTTGCCATTCCCTCGAACACCGTTTCAGCAATTGTGCAGCAGCTGATTGCTAAAGGTTCCATTCAATATCCGTTCATGGGCATTAGCTATGCCGAAGTCACGCCCGAATATGCGAGCGCGTTCAATCTCTCGGTGCAGCACGGCGCGTTGATTCAAGATGTCACGCCGGGCGGTCCTGCCGCCAATGCAGGGATTCAGCAAGATGACATCATCACGGCGCTCGACAATCAGCCGATTGACGAAAACCACTCCCTGCGCTCGATCCTGTTTCAGCATCAGGTCGGCGATACGGTGACGGCAACGGTTCTGCGGAATGGGCAGACCCTTTCGTTGAAACTCACACTCGTCGCCCGTCCCGCGCAGTCGGGTAACGTAACCCCCGGGTAAAATTCCTTCGCCGAAGGAAGAGACTGAATAAGAAACCCTGCGAGAGTCATTCCAGCTCTCGCAGGGTTTGATTATTTAGGAGCCGCGAATCTACGCGAATCTACACGAAGGAACACATGTCATTTCGAACGGTGTGAGAAATCTCTTCTCCCAGAGATTTCTCGCAAAGACGGCTCGAAATGACAGACCTATTCGCGTAGATTCGCGGTTTATTCCCAAAGTAATACATTGGGTAAGTGTTCCTTGACGCCGAACCGCAAGAGTTGATAGCCGATGCCTGCGCCGCCGACAAAGAGGCCGGGGGCAAAGACGCCGCGCGGGGTAAAGCTGCTGTATAAATACCCGCCCTTTTGTTTCGCGTTCATCACGATTTGTTTTGCAAGTTCGCGCGCTTCTTCTTTCAATTCAGGGCGCGACAGCGATTCGCTTGCCGTCCATAACAGTTCGATGCGCCCCACATTGCCACAACACAAATGATCGGGGTTGTTGTCAAGCAGCTGAAGCGCGTGCTGCGTCGTATCCAGCGCCGCGTCAATATCCGCACGCATTTGGGCATTGTCGTAGACATTCAATGCGCCCAAACGCGCCAACCCGATGCCCGGCGCGCCGTGACACCATGCGGCGGCGAAATGCGGATGCGCGGGGTCATACGGCTCCCCTCTTACCAGATCGCGCAAGTCATACCAATTGTGCTTTTCAGGGTCGAATTCAATATCTTCAAATTCGAGAGCTTCTATCGCGGCGGCGCGTACTTCTTCGTCGCCAGTATAACGATAGAGACGGAGCAGCGCGAGCGCGATGCCTGCTGCGCCGTGCGAAAATCCGGTGAGGGGACGCGCCATGATGGAACGCCACGAACGGCGTCCATTTTCCGCAACGATACGCGCTTGCAGTAGATGCTGTGCTGCCTCTTTGGCGCGTTCGAGCGCAAGCGGATGCCCCGTTGTGTCATACACCGCGAGTAAAGAAAGAATCGCACCTGCCGAGCCGCCTATCACATCATAGATATTGTCTTCTTGAATATGTTTGGGCGTGAAATGTTCCAATGCATTAACCGCATCCTGAATCAAGGTGGGGTCATCCAATAAGATGCCACTGCGAGTCAAGGCATACAGGACGGAACCAAAGCCCGCCGCGCCGCCAATGCCAATTGAACGAATGCCCGTATCTGCTTCTTTTTGCAGTGTCTCGCGGACGAACTTGAAGCTGGCATAGGACAATTCACGCCACTTGGGATCGCCGGTGACACGCGCCAGCGCCGCCGCGAACAGTCCGATGCCCGGCAAGCCATCGTACGTATTCATCCCCGTGATAGACAATTGATAGCGCCCCGATTCGGGCATGTAGGTTGGGCCCAACCACGTCGCGCTGCCATCTTTACCGAGCGTCATGTGTGCGCGCAATTCTTCGCCCAATGCGACTGCCGCCGCAACGAGGTCAACGTCTCGCACGTCGCGCGCCACAGACACTCCATCGGCCTCTGTACGCAGGGTTGCGGTATAGCCCTCATCGGCAAAACGCATTTGCAATGAAATTTCGATGAGCCGCGTTTGCCAATCGAGGTCATGTGGGGAAAGCGATTGAATGCGCTCGCGCGCAAGTTCAAAACTTGGACCCGTAAAATAATTGCGGATGACAGACGGGACACTGGCGCGCGAAATGTTGTGCGTCAAATTTAAATGCAAGTCTGCGCTGTCCGTGCGCGCGGTGAAAAACGGCGTGTCCAATTGGGCGAGGTCGTGACGCTCCGCCGCCAGCAACGGGTATGACGAGGGTTTATTGTCCAACTGCAAAAACGCGCGGGCGAGGCGTTCGAGATAAATGCTGTACAGCGCGCCATCGCGCAAAAACGCGGGTTGCTGTGCCTGTCGTTGGAGCGAGGCGTACACTTGCGTGGCGCGAAACACGAACCGCACTTCGGCTTGTCGAAAATCGCTCAAAGGCCCATTCGGTTCGAGGAGTACGCCGCGCTGGGCGAGGAGAAATTCGTACATCGCGCGAAAGCCCTTGACGATTTCATCCTTGTAATCTTCGAGCTGCGCGGGCGCGCCGTCCACTTCAGGGATATTGGGGTTCTTTTGCAGCGTGCCGGTTTCTAATTTGAGCTCTATCCCATCCGTGTTGGGATGCGAAAAACGCGGACGATGAAATGGGACGCGCTGTCCGCCATAGCCGCCCAAGCCGCTCGCATCGTACACCACGCGCTTGTCTTTGGCGACCGTCCAGCCGGGCAGCAAGCCGATTCGCATGACGGAATTGCTAACTTCTTCGACGGCGCGCACGATGGCGCTCTCGCGTAATTCTTCATTCGTCTCTTCGGGCACGCGATGATGGAACAGCGTCTCGTGGTCAATCAACACGGGATTCTCGCCCGCCGCGATGAGATTTTCGTAATGGCAATCGGTGGCTTCGAGCGCATACATCAATGCCAGCAGCATCCCCACGCGTTGATAATAGCGCGCGACGGCGGCAGCATCGGCACAGGAAGTATGTTCGGCGAATGTGACCCAGCCGTGCGTGCCGTGATTCAGTACGGTGAGCGGGAGTAATTCCAACAAACCGCTGCGCGCATTGATCCAACGCAAGAATTCATTAAAGGCGACTTCGGTGGCGAGGTCTTTCGGTTTGTAAACGAGATGCAAACCCGATTCAAACGTCACGGCGGTCACGCTGTCGCCGCCGCGATGCAAATCGGAGAGGGACAGCACCAGCAAACTCACTTTGCCCGGCGCTTCGCCTGCGTTCAAGACCAACGCGAGCTCGTCAATATCTTGCGCGAGACGCGCTAAAAAGCGGCGGCGGGTTTCGATATTGAGCTGGGTATAGGTTCCGAGAATGCGCGCGAGAACAGGATATTTGGCGAGAAATTGTAAAAGCCACCTTGCTGCATCTGCGCGACAAATTTTTTATAGAGCGTGTCTTTGGGCGTCTGCGACGATTTGGCGACGAGCGCCGAGAGTCCACCGAACGGCTGACGATTCCGCAACGCCTGAAATTCGAGAAATAATGGTTCGGCGGCAAATCCCGCCAACATTCTCAAGAGGGCGCGCGACAGCTGCGCTTGCGCCTTGTCTGTCAGCAGGTCAAAGCCCAGACTGGCGGCAAATTCGCAGTGCGCGTATGCGACGAGGGGCAGGAGAATTTCTTGAAACGGCAACGGTTCGTCTTGGAGAATCACACCTTCCGGCAAGGGGATGGGCGATGGGTCGCTGAATGCGCCTCGGAGAATTTCTGCCCAGCGCGGAAGCGGCGCGTTGGCGTCAAGTGTGACGGGCGCGACCATTTCGCGCGCGGTTGCCTCGTCAATTCCATCCCATTCCCATAGCTTTTCGAGAACCGCGCGCTCGCGTTCTTCGCTGACCGCTTCGGCCCAGGCATCGAATCGCGTCTGAATTTGTTTTTCGTCGGATGTATCGCGTGTAAATTCGGGCGCGCGTCGTTCGCCGATGAAACTGGCGCGCGCCGCGATGTCACGCAGGGTCTGGTCGAGCTCGTTCGAATTCATTTTGCCTCTACACGTTCCAGTAGATTTCGATTGTTATTTTAGAATTTAGGGATTCTGGAAAACTTGTCATGTTCCAAGCATTTCGCCTCGCACGGGTGCTGCTGCGCGGAGAATACCCGCGCGAGGTGCAAGTTGCTGACCATCTTAAAGGTTGCGCGGACGAGAAAGAAGCGTTTGCCCTCCCCTTCCCATCAACAATCGGCGGTGCAAAACGCGGTGGCGGGAATACAGTTCACGGTCCAGCTATTATTCCCTGCCTGAATACGCGACTTGAGGTGCAGACCTGCCGCTTCGTTCATCCTCTGAATTTCTGGTTCTAGCATGCGTCGTTGGTCTTGCGCGGCGCGCAGGATACCGACCTCCCAGAGTTCCTCGACCTTGCGCGGATTGAGATTGTTTTTCATAGTTCGCTCCTTTATATGCAATACATGGGATTATTAGACACTTCAGGTTATATCGTTCCATTCCTCATGTTCCGACTCGCGCGGCTACTCTTCCGTCGCGCGTTCTAGCACACCTTCCCACTGGTCTTGCAATTCTTTGAGTCTTGTTCGTGGTTATAGTTAGCCCTCTGGGGGGCAATAGTAGGTACAGGTCCAGGTACAGGCGAACGAGGTCCCACCGCGCACTCTTGTTTTAACGACGAGTCCCGCCGCGTCCCCGAGTCGGTCTTGATCCAATTCGAAATTGCGCGCTTGGTTTGTGGAGGCACGTTCGACGGCGCGTTCCACGCCGTTTTCCCACAGCTCTTCCAATTTCCGCTTGGTATTTTTATTGTCCATAGTATGGCTCCTTTAATTCAACGTGCCATCGTCGGAATCGGCATTCTCGACCTTGAATATTTATTGGCAGTCGCAGGAACACGTCCAAGTACACGCGTAGGTTGTCCCGCCGCGCACTGCCGTTTTCACGACGAGTCCCGCCGCGTCTTGAAAGCGCGCTTCCTCCAGCTCGATTTTGCGCGCCTTGTCCTCGGCGGCACGTTCCGCGCCGCGCGCCCACGATTCTTCCAGTTTGCGTAACGCAATCTTTTTCCGCATTTAGACCTCCACTGCGAATTGTTTCATCTACTCGTACAATAATATGTGGCGCAGGTGCACGTGTATCGCCTTTTTTGCCATCGTTAACCTACCTTCCGCTAAGGTACTGTCAACCGGTCTGATGATACGTGCAGAGATTCGGGCGCGCGCCGCGATGTCGCGCCAGTTTGCGTTGGATTCAGTTCGATGAAGACCCGATTCGTAACACCTGACAGGTCCCCTCCTCGAAGGGCAAAACGAGTTGAGATTATCAAGACCTGTCAGGTTTAGGCAATTTACGCTTATACCGCGCAGACGCACGTCCCGCATGAGCCGTGACACGAAGCGGTATGTCCCCAGCCGCCGCTTTGGACACCGGATTGGACGTGCAGACCGGCGGCGTCATTCAACTGCTCCGCACCGAATTGATCCGTGTTCGTTTTCTCCTCTACCGCGCGTTCGATGGCGCGCTCCCACGACTATTCGATGTCTTGAGGTCGTTTTGGTCTGGTCATTGTGTTTCTCCTTCGGTAGAGTCCTAGCAAATATTAGTGCAACCCTGATAGCAGGTACAGCTGGTCGTACCCCAGAGCGCGCCTGATTTCACCCCGGAGCGGATATGCAAGCTCGCGGCATTGGTGAGCATTTCGCCCAGCTCGGGTCGCGTCGTGGGTTGCTCGGCGGCTTGTTCCAATGCACGTTCCCATTGTTCTTGTAATCTTTTATGGATTTCCTTTAGATTCATCCCCTTGCCTCCTATCCTCGCGCGTGTGAATCGCGCATCCCCTGCATCGCCGATCGCCAATGGACGGCAGCTGTCCGTGTCGGCGTTTGCAAGGGAAACCAGAATCCGAATGCTATTGACAACACGGGGTACGACTACAAGCGTCCGATTGTTCCCACTCACCTCCGCGTAGCCCGGATTGTACTTGCAGACCCGCCACATTACTCAAATGGGGGTCATCCACTTCTTCAGCGCGCAACTGGTTTTCTAGTGCACGCTCGACGGCGCGCCCCCACTGGTCGCCGAGCTCGCGGCGTCTATTCTTATTCTCTTTCATGGCATTTCTCCATAGTACCTGACCTAGCACACACACGTGCGGTGGTTACAACTCGTGCTACAATCGTGGGACCAAGCTCCCGCCTTGAGCCCCGCCCGAACGTGCAGTCCAGCCGCGTCATCCAATTCCTCACCGAGCTCTTGGATGCACGATTGTTTTTCGGCGGCGCGCTCGGCAGCGTGTTCCCACGCTTCGGCGAGCTCTTTGGCGAATTTGATGGAATTTTTAATTTTCATAACCCTCGTTGATGTATAGGATGTATAGTTTGAAAGTATGTTGTAGGCGCGTCGGCGATGCACCTCCTTTCGTTTGCGGCAGAGCCATTTCGGATCTATCTGTAAAACCTGCGAGGTCGGCGATCCTTTGACTCACTGGAAACCCTCGTCGGTTTTAGCCGATTGCAGATAGAGTCTTAGCGGCGGAGCGCGAGCATTGCCCAGGCACTGGTCACTTGCCCCTTGTCCGAGCAGTGATAAAAAACTCGCGTGCCATCCTCCATTTCATACCAGTAATACAATACTGGCTCGCCACGCCATCCTGCGTTCTCTTTTTTGGATACAAGCCATGCTCGCCCGCGCTCCATCGCAGCGAGAATGTTTCTAGTCGGCACAGTACTCTGCTGCAAAGCAAGCAGTGCCGCACTGGTTTCAACGACTGAATCTTCCCAACTCCCTTGACGCTGCTGCGTCTTGAGAATGGCATCCTGCGCCCGCTGCCGCTCATCTTCATAACCCAAAAGAGCCAGCAAGCGCATTGCGTAAAAGGTCGTGATCATGCGAGATGGAAACCATCTGCCCTGCCAAAGACCATCCGCCGATTGCTGCGACGCCGTGAATGCGGCGCAGCCGCGAATCTCCCGCGCAAATTGTTCAGGGTCAATGCAGTGGAGCAGATAGCCAATGTGCGCGGTGGCGTCCACCGAGGGTCCGCGCCAGTACCGAGCGCGTCCGCCGTGCACGGTTTCAAACGCGCCCACTTCCCGATTGTAAAATTGATTCACCAATTGCGCGGCGCTCTGGCGCAATCGCTCGCGGTCTATGCGGCATTCGAGCAATCCTTCCAACACTAACGCGCTGTCTTCCGCCGTAACGCCAAATCCATTCTGATACTCCCACAATCCATCCCGCGCGGCGTCGAGCAAATACGCTTTCAATGCTTCATCGCGGGTTTGTTGGAGAATCAAGCCGTAAAAGGCAATGTTGCCTTCGTTCGTGCGTTCGATATAGCGCGGTTGGTCGTCGGTGAAATGATAAATCGTCGCATCCACGAGGTACTGCAAACCAAACCGCTTGGCGCGCGAATCATGCGCGAGAATGCGGCTGACCTCCACTGCGGCGCGGCGTCCTCCATCCCACGCCGCGCGCATTCCATAGGGCAAGGATTGTGAATCGGACGCGAGTTCGCCGCCGAGAATGATGCGCGGGGTGAGCGAGAGCCCACGGTCGCGCCATGCACGCGTCGCGGCTGCATCTAGCACAGGCCCAACATAATTCCAACGTTGGACATCTGTAAATAGGATTTCAGCTCTGTTCCAATTGGTTAAAGGAAGCGTTTGGAGTGCTTCGCACGCGCAGCGTGCAATGGCAGCATCTTCATCGTCCCAAACGCGGTGCGCTTTATCCCCCGCGTAATAGACCAGGAGCATGGATGTATCGGGCTGGAGGGTGTGTTGAATAAAAATGGTACTCGTGGGCGCGTTGGGTGTGACCACGCATCCGACATCGGGCAGCTCTGCGCCGCGCACACAGAAGGCGACGACGATACCCGGCGCGTACCGCACGGCATCCAGCGCGCCTGCCGTTTCCGCATCCAACGGCGCGACCAGATTTCGCGTAATCGGCGCGGGGGTAGTGACAATGATACTGCGCGCGGTAACTGTCCGCGAAGCGTCCGCCTCGCGGAAGGACACGCGGACGTGTTCGCCCTCATCCACGATTTGCTCGACCAGCGCGCCCAATCGCAAACGCGCGCCCAAATTGCACAGGCGTTCCAGCTCGGTAGTGACGATTTGATTGCCCCGTGTGAAATGCTGCCCGACAAAGGTATGAAAGGCATCACGCTGAATGCGTGGGACGTAATCCCGCAGTTCGCCGGGATAAATCACCTGAAAAAACGCGTTCAGCATTTCGTACACGCGCGGCGGCAACTGCGCGGCATCAAAATTTTGATTCGCGGCGAACTGCGCGAGCGCGCTCCATTCTGCCGCATCGAACCCTAGTCGCGCGCAGCATTCCAGCACATCCGCGCCCGCGAATAATTTTCCATCGGCGTACAGGGCAACGCGCGACGATTCGACAAAAATTTCTGCGGACTGGATTGGAAATGGCAGCGCATCGGTGTCAAAGGCAAAGACCGCGCCTACATCGTATGAGATGCCCTGCTGGGTGCGCGTGAACACACGCCCGCCCACGCGCGGTTCGCGTTCCAATACTAACGGTTTCTGCGCGCGCAATTCGTACGCCGTCGCCAAGCCCGCCATTCCTGCGCCGACGATAATCACATCGTACGAGTCGCCATCGCGGGGCGGACGTGCGCCGCGCACTAGATTATCTAATTGCTGCCAAGACGCGTTCATTCTAGAGTTTGCTGGACGGGGTTGATAATTCCGCCATCGGTTTAGCTAAATCGCTCGGCTTGAGCCAATAATGTTGCACGTAAAAGTAACCCTTCGCTTCAATCTCATCCGGGCGCAAAACGATTTTGATGTGGTGCGGACCGCGCAAAATACTGCTATAAAAATTTCGTCCCAAGAGTTTCGACGCGTCCAAGAGCGCGGGCGGATACGGCGCGGCTGGCGATTTTTCATGCACAAAGCCCGAGTACTCAATTAGCCCTTGCCGTTTCGCGTCGGTCAATAACCCGCGCGCTTGCAAGAAATCTAAAAATGGATACCAGCGCGGCTCGAATTGCGGCGCGCGGCGCGGCTCAAAATAACATTCGAGGCCAATCGTCGCGCCGACGCGTTCGCTCACGTCAATGTCTAAAAGAACCATATCCACCAAGTCTGTCAAATCGTGAATCCACTCCTCCAACTGCTCCCACGCCCCGCGCCAGCCAATCTCTTCTAAATAGCCAGGATATGCTCGCGGGCCAAAATTGGTGAGACAGAGACGCACAAAGGGCGGCTGACGCGACATCATCGCGCCGACCTGAAAAACAAATCCATTGGGCGGCATGGCGCGTACACACTCGACCACGCGCGTTTCGACCGGCGGCGAAAGATGCTCGCCGTACAGGGTTGGAAGTACCGCGTCAGTGAACCAATCGAGCGGCGCATCGCTCTTGATGCATTGCGAGCCAAAGAACACACTCGGAACCGGAATTTCAGCGCGCGCCCCTGCGCCTTGTGCTATATCAAATTCGAGCCAGAGATTATCCACCTTGTCCGACAAGGGCGAATGAGGCGCGCTCACGGCGCTACACAGATCGCGGACGCGTCGCCACGCGGGAATCTGGAAAAATTCAGGGGGCAGCGTGCCACCCCCGCGTCGTCCTGCCACGATTTCCATTTCCCGCGCATCAATGGCGAACAAAATATCGGACGCGGTAGCGGTTGCGCCGAGACGACATTCAAAACCGAAAAAACTGGTGAGTACGCCGGGCAACTGCGCGGCGATGCGTTCCATCGCCACGAAATTCTCTGGCGCAATCAGCGCAGTCGGAATCGCGTCGCGGAACGGCGTCAAATAATCTGCCGCCGTAAATCCACTCATGCGCTTTCGCCTGTATCCGGTTTCATTGGGAGAATTAGGTGCAGCTGGGTCGGCGTTTGTTCGTGAATAAAAATTTCAATTTCTTCGGGCAGCGTCACGCCGAGCTCGGCTTCCATCGTCTTTTTGGGTTCGGCGAGTAATTTTTGCTTGAAGGCTTCATCCGTCCACGCGCGTGAAATGATTTCGTGCATTTCCATATTATGAATCTCCTCCGATACTTGTATTTTTACGGTTGCGTTGTAGGTGGCACTTCCGGCGTTGCCGCTGGCTCGGGTGTCCCTACAATTTCTGGTGTCGCCGGTAGTTCCGGCGTGCCTACCGGCGGCGGGCTGGGAAAGATCGGGATGGGGGTATCGAACAGGGGCGCTTGACCGATAGGCGTTGGCGAAACCGTAACGCTGGGCACTGCTCCTGCGCGCGAAAACGCCGTTGGCAGGGGTAAGAGGAATGGTACATTGTTTGGCACAAGCAGCGTCGTAATGCTCGGCGCGAGTTTTTCAATATAGCTCAAGGTCAAGACATCGGGATTGAGCGCGAGCGCCGCGCCGAGACGCTCCAACGCGCCCGCCTGCGCCTGCGAGAGAATATTGATTTGCTGCGCGCGATATTGGTCGCGCGTCACGCCTTGAAAGGCGACCTGCTTTTGTTCGACGGCTTCAGCAAATTCCGGCGAAAACGTAATATTCCGTAAGAGAAAGCGTCTGAAGGTAAAACCATAGCTCGCCATTTCGGAGGCAAGCGCCTGACCGATTTGATTCTCTAATTCTTGCCGCCGGTCCGAATTTACTTCGTCCACCGTAAACTGGGAAACTTTCGCGCGGACAATGCCCTGCACTAGCGGACTGATAAAGTCGCCAAGATAGCGGTCTTGCCAATCGAGATAGATTTTAATGACCTGCGCGGGGTCAATCGAATAAATCATTGAGACTTCGACGTAAACTGCCTGCCCGTCCGACGTGCGAGCGGCAATCGTACCAGCCGTTCCGGGCGGGAGTTCACCAGGCACAGTGGAAATGGTATAGGTTTGCAGGTAGGTGGGAAAGCGATAGGTCTGTTCGACAATGGGGATAATGAGATGCAAGCCCGAATCCAATGGTTGTTCGCGGTAGCCGCGCGGCGCAATGACAGAGCTGACCACTCCGACCTCTTGCGGTTGAATAAAAACAATCGAGCTCGTAACCAATGTAATGACAATCGCAACCAGCAGCAGCAAGACGACCAGACGCTCCGAAAATATGCGACGCATCGCAACGCCCAATCCATCAGCTTGGATAGTGCGGATAAAAACGATTAGAATCACGCCAAAGACGGCAATCCAGGCAGCAACGGCGGCAACAAAAATCGCTTGATTTAACAACATGAGCCTTTATCCTTCATCCACCATGCGTCATCAAGGATGCGCGATGACCATCAGCGTCGGCGCTCGTCGCAAGGTGGTTTCGAGCGCATGTTGTAAATTTTCGGGGTCGAGCGCGCCAAAGCTTTCGTCCAAAATCAATAGGTCGGCGTTTTGCAAAAGGGCGCGGGCAATATAAATGCGGCTACGCTCGCCGTGCGACAGCTGCCAGCCATTATCGCCAATCATCTGGCTCATGCCCGAAGGCATTTGTTCGAGCAAATCGCCCAAGCCCAATTCGTAGCAGAGGGTATATGCCTCCTGAATGTCCGCGTCAGTGGGCGGCCACCGCCGTCCCATAAGCAAATTAAACGCCATCGTCGCGGAAAAAATATAATTTTCGTGAAACTGGGGAGCCATCACCACCCGCCGCGGCGTGACTTGACTTTCGACGCTCGCCCGCGCAAAGCCGCGCGTCAAGACCTGACCGGAGGTTGGTTGACGCAAGCCCGCCAGTACCGCCGCAAAGGTTGTTTTGCCGCCGCCCGATGGCCCTTCTAACAAGATGCGGTCGCCCGCGAAAATGTCGCAGTTAATCCCCATTAACACATTACGCGCGTGCTCGCTGTAACGATAGGTGAGATTGCGTGTGCGAATGACTGGCTCGCCCGTCGAACGTGTTACGGTTTCGTCCACTGCCATTTGCTTCAAAAGAGTCGGCGACAGGGGTTTATGACGCGACGCGGCATAAAAGAGCGGCCTAACCAACTGCCACGCCTTGCCGACTGCGACGAGATTTTTAAAGCCGACCGCGACCGTTGTCAGCGAACCCCAAGCGAGCAGGATGCCGCCCAAGCTGACAGCCAGCAAAGTGGCGGGCGCGCCATTGTTCAGAAATGTGGGAATCAAACCCGCAACGCCGACAACAATCCACAAGCGCGGCAA
>Ga0070741_10012258_pt1 | contig 15553 bp, 14 predicted proteins | sample Coa_R1_4_FD_66440 | JGI IMG/M metagenome (GOLD analysis project Ga0070741, IMG submission 66440) | Surface soil microbial communities from Centralia Pennsylvania, which are recovering from an underground coalmine fire - Coalmine... | ecosystem: Environmental > Terrestrial > Soil > Unclassified ... | reverse complement strand
TGGGGTGTGGGCGGCATCGAGGCCGAGGCCGGCATGCTCGGCCAGCCGGTCTATTTCCTGACGCCCGACGTCGTCGGCGTGCACCTCAAGGGCCGCCTGCGCTGGGGCGTGACGGCGACCGACCTGGTGCTCACCGTGACGGAGACGCTGCGCAAGGCCAAGGTGGTGGGCAAATTCGTCGAGTTTTTCGGCGAAGGCGCAGGCAGCCTGCCGGTGCCAGACCGGGCGACCCTCGCCAACATGGCGCCGGAGTACGGCGCCACCATGGGGTTCTTTCCCGTCGACGCCAAGACCATCGAATATCTGCGCTACACCGGCCGCACAGACGAGGAAGTCGCCGCCTTCGAGGCCTATTTCGGTGTGCAGAAGATGTTCGGCATGCCGAAGCCCGGCGAGATCGCCTACAGCCAGGTGCTGGAGCTGGATCTATCCGCTGTCGAGCCCTCGCTCGCCGGGCCGAAGCGCCCGCAGGACCGCATCCCGATCGGCGCAGTGAAGTCCACATTCGCGGGACTGTTCTCCAAGCCGGTCGCCGAAAACGGTTTCGCGAAGAAGCCGGAAGACCTCGTCCGGCGCTGGAAGACCCGGGACGGCGTCGACATTGGCTCGGGAGACGTGCTCATCGCCGCCATCACTTCCTGCACCAACACCTCCAACCCCAGCGTGCTGGTGGCCGCCGGCATCCTCGCCCGAAAGGCGGTCGAGAAGGGGCTGCGCGTGAAAAAACATATCAAGACCTCGCTGGCGCCGGGTTCGCGGGTGGTGACCGAATACCTGAAACGAGCCGGCCTGCTGCCGTATCTCGAAAAGCTCGGTTTCTACGTCTCGGCCTACGGCTGCACCACCTGCATCGGCAACTCCGGACCGCTCGCTGAGACGATCGAGGAAGCCGTCGTGCAGAACGATCTCGTCTGCGCCGCGGTGCTGTCCGGCAACCGCAATTTCGAAGCGCGCATCCACCCCAACATCCGCGCCAACTTCCTCGCCTCGCCGCCGCTGGTGGTCGCCTACGCGATCGCCGGCACCGTGCTCAAGGACTTCATGACCGAGCCGCTCGGCACGGGCGCGGACGGCAAGCCGGTGTACATCGGCGACGTGTGGCCCCATCCCCAGGAAGTCGCGGACGCGCTCCAGTACGCGACCGACGCGAAGACGTTCCGCCGGTTGTACAAGGATCTCGCGGACGTCAACCCGCTGTGGAAAGATGTCACCTCGGCGTCGGGGCAGGTATACGACTGGCCGAAGTCCACCTATATCGCGCAGCCGCCCTTCTTCGAGGCCTTCGGCATGCAGCCCGGCTCCACCGGCAACATCACCGGCGCGCGCGCGCTCGGCATCTTCGGCGATTCGGTGACCACCGATCACATTTCGCCCGCCGGCTCGATCAAGGACACTTCGCCCGCCGGCAAGTACCTCATCGGCAACGGCGTCGCCAAGCCCGACTTCAACAGCTACGGCGCGCGGCGCGGCAACCACGAGGTCATGATGCGCGGCACCTTTGCCAACGTGCGCATCAAGAATCTCATGATTCCGCCCAACCCCGACGGCACGCGCGTCGAGGGCGGCTGGACCTTGCTGCAACCCTCCGGCGAGAAGATGCCGATCTACGACGCGGCGATGAAATATATCGCGCAGGGCACGCCGACCGTGGTGTTCGGCGGCGAGGAATACGGCACCGGCTCGTCGCGCGACTGGGCGGCAAAGGGCACCCAGCTACTCGGCGTCAAGGCGGTCATCGCCCGGAGCTTCGAGCGCATCCACCGCTCCAATCTCGTCGGCATGGGCGTGCTGCCGCTGCAGTTCAAGGGCTCCGACAGCGTCGCATCGCTCGGCATCCAGGGCGACGAGGAATTCGACATCGTCGGCCTCGAGGCGCTCAAGCCGCAGCAGGACGTCACCCTGGTAATCAGGCGCAAGGACGGTTCCCGCCGGGAAGTGAAGCTGCTGTCGCGGATCGACACCGCGATCGAGGTGGACTACTTCCGGCACGGCGGCATCCTGCCCTACGTATTGCGCGAATTGCTCGCCGCTTGAGGCGCACGCCTCGCGCCCGCGGGCGCCGTGTGCGCTACGGAGGCTCAGCGGCTGCGCTCTTCGTTCGCGGTGCGGCCCAGCAGAGCAAGGAGCGGGCTCGGCAGCGGGGCCGAGGTACGGAACCGCTGCCGGGTCACTCTCTCCAGTCCACCACGTCCTTCAGATCTGCGCGTTGCGTCCGGTAGCCGTGAATCGGATGGTGCGCGTCCGCGTATCCGAACGAGATGCCGCAGACGAATTTGCGCTCCGCCGGCAGGCCGAAGTGATCGCGCAACAGGTCGGGGTAGGAGGCGAGCGCCGCTTGCGCGATGGCGTCCACGCCCCGCTCCCGCGCAGCGAGCAGGAAGGTGCCCACATAGAGCCCGCAGTCCACCGCGCCGTACACGCCGAGGTCTTCCGCCGTGGTGACGAGCGCGACGTGGGGTGCGCCGAAGAAACGGAAATTTTCCAGCGTCTGCTCGGCGGCGGCCTTGTCCTCCCTGCCGATGCCGAGCGACCGGTAGAGCTGCACGCCGCAGACCTTGCGCCGGTCGCGGTAGATGCCCTGGTAGCGAAGCGGAAACGCGAAATCGGGCCGCGGCGGATTGCCAGCCTTCGCGTGCGCATATAGCCGCTGCCGCAGGCGTTCGACCTCCCCGCCGCCGACCAGCAGCACCTGCCAGGGCTGGCAGTTGCACCACGAGGGCGTGTGCTGCGCCAGCGCGAGAATCGACTCGATGGTCTGCTTCGGCACCCGCGTGGGGAGAAAGCGCCGGCAGCTGTAGCGGCCGCGGACGACTTCGTCGAATTCCACGCCGCGCGCCTCAGCCGCGTTTTGCGCGCCGGCCGCCGGCTTGCGCTTTGCGTTTTTTCATCTTGCGCGGCGCCTTCCAGGGCTTGTCCGCGAACCTCGTCTTGAACCGCTCGTCGACCTCGACCTGATATCCCATCGCCAGGCGGTTGCCGGCGTTGGCGAGCGCCACGATCTCGTTCAGCTCGCCCAGGATCGCATCGTCCATGCCCTTGGCGCGCGCGGCGGCGATGTGCGAATTGATGCAGTACTCGCAGTTGTTGGTGATGCTCACCGCGAGGTAGACGAGCTCTTTCGTCATCGGGTCGAGGCGCGAAGGCCGGACCATCACTTCCTTCATCAGCTTCCAGAATCGCCCGAGCAGCGGCGGATGGCTCGCCAGCGCGCGCCAGATGTTGTTGACGTAATCGCTGTCGCGCGTGGCCATGATATCGTCGAACACCGCGCGCGCCGCCGGCGGCGCTTCGCCGTAATTGATGAGCCTGACCTTCGCCATCGTCTCCTCCCTGAACCCGCAGCGGGGGCTCGAATCTTAGCATCCGGGCGCGTGCGCGCCGGTTGGACAGCCGCCCGGTGAGCCTCCATAATGCGCGCTCCTCGAGGATCCGGTTGCATGAAGTTCCTGTTCGATATCTTTCCGGTCGTGGTTTTCTTCGCGGCTTTCAAGCTTTCCGGCATCTACGTCGCGACCGCCGTCGCGATCGCGGCCACGATCGGCCAGGTGACCTGGTCGTGGTTGCGTCACCGCAAGGTGGACAACATGCTGTGGATGAGCCTCGCCATCATCGTCGTGTTCGGCGGCGCCACGCTTCTGCTGCACGACGAGACCTTCATCAAGTGGAAACCCACGGTGCTATACTGGGCCTTCGCCGCCGTGCTGCTTTTCGCCGATCTCGCGCTGGGAAAAAACCCGATCCGCGCGATGATGGGCAGCCAGCTTTCGCTTCCGGACCCGGTCTGGCGCAAGGTCAGTCTGAGCTGGGCCGGGTTCTTCAGTCTGATGGGCGCCGCGAACCTCTACGTTGCGTACCGCTTCCCGACCGAAACCTGGGTGAATTTCAAGCTGTTCGGAGGCATCGGCCTGTTGATCGCTTTTGCCTTCGTGCAGGCGCTGATGCTGTCGCGATACATCCAGCAGGAAGAGGAGAAAAACTAGATGCCGCGCGCGGAAGTTTTTTCGAAGTGAGCGTCCCGGAACTGGTCCGCGAGCGCCTGCAGGCGCTCGCCCCCGAGAGCCTGGAGATCTTCGACGACAGCCGCGAACACGCCGGCCACGCCGGCGCACGCGAGTCGGGCGGCGGCCATTTCCAGGTGTTCATCGTCTCGCGCCGGTTCGACGGCAAATCGCAGTTGGCTCGACACCGCATGGTCTACCAGGCGGTCGCCGATCTCATTCCGCAATCGATCCATGCGCTTTCGATCCGCGCCTACACCCCGGACGAAACGCGCGATGCAGCGAAGGGTTGAAGCTGCACGCTCATCCAGAACAAGACGAAGCATTCCGATTCAACCCCCATCCACCAGAGGAACTGCAATGCATAGTCTGAGATTCATTTTGCTGCTCGGCGCGCTGCTCGCGCCGCTCGCCGTGCTCGCGGCGGAGAAGGACAAGCCGGCGGCGGACAAGCCCGCGGCGGCCGGCGGCAAGATCATCGCCAAGGTCAACGGCACCGGGATTCCGCAGTCGCGCTTCGACCTCATCCTCAAGAGCCAGACCGCCCAGGGCCAGCAGGACACGCCGGAGTTTCGCGAGGAGCTGCGCGACGTGCTGATCACGCGCGAGGTGCTGGCGCAGGAGGCGCTCAAGCGCAAGATCGACAAGGACCCGCTTTACGTCGCGCAGCTGGACGTGATGAAGCAGCAGATCCTGCTGACGCTGCTGTTCGAGGACTTCATGAAAAAGAGCGCGCCGACCGAGGAGGCGATACACAAGGAGTACGAACGCGTGAAGGCCGATGCCGCCAAGTCGCCGCGCAAGGAGTACAAGGCGCGCCACATCCTGGTCAAGGAAGAGGCCGATGCCAAGGCCATCATCGAGCAGCTCCAGAACGGCGCCGACTTCGCCGCGCTCGCCAAGGAAAAATCGATCGATCCGGGCTCCAAGGACAACGGCGGCGAGCTGGAGTGGGCCGAGGCGAATCACTATGTCGGCCCGTTCGGAGAGGCGCTGAAGACGCTGAAGAAGGGCGAGACGACCAAGGAGCCGGTCCACACGTCGTACGGCTACCATGTCATCCAGGTGGTCGACGAGCGTCCGGTGCCGTTTCCGGAGTACGACAAAGTGAAACAGCAGGTCCGCGAAAGCCTGATCGGACGGGCGCGCGAGGAGTTCGTGAACAAGCTGCGCGAGAAGGCCAAGATCGAAAAGACGGGCGCCGTCACCTCCAACTGAGCCGCGGCGCAACGCCGCCAAAAAAAAAGAAGGGCACGAGCATTCGTGCCCTTCTTGCTTTCCCGCCAGGCCCGTCGCGGGTGGCATGTCGCGGTCGAGTCGGGCCGCATGACATGCGACGGCCCCGCCCCGCGGATCATGCAGCGGCGGCTAGCCGACCCAGCGCCGCGCGTTGCGGAACATCCTCATCCAGGGGGAGTCTTCGCCCCATTGCGGCGGATGCCAGGAGTGCTGCACGGTGCGGAACACCCGTTCCGGATGCGGCATCAGGACCGTGAAACGCCCGTCCGGGGTGGTCAGCCCGGTGACGCCTCCCGGCGAGCCATTGGGGTTGAACGGATAGCGCTCCGTGGGCCTGCCGTAGTTGTCGACGAACCGCATCGTGACCAGCGCATCGGCCTTCATCCGCGCTGCGGCGGAGGCGAATTCGGCGTAGCCCTCTCCGTGGGCGGTCGCGATCGGCATCCGGGAGCCTTCCATGCCGGCGAAGAACAGGGAGGGGCTCGCCACGATTTCCACCATGACGAAGCGCGCTTCGAACTGCTCGGAGCGGTTGCGCACGAAATGCGGCCAGTGCTCTGCGCCGGGAATGATTCCGTGCAGAACGCTCATCATCTGGCAGCCGTTGCACACCCCCAGCGCGAACGTGTCGGTGCGCCCGAAGAACGCCTCGAACACTTCGCGCGCCCGCCGGTTGAACAGGATCGATTTCGCCCACCCCTCGCCCGCCCCTAGCACGTCGCCGTAGGAGAATCCGCCGCAGGCGACCACGCCCCGGAACGACGCCAGGTCGACTCGTCCGGAAAGTATGTCGGTCATGTGCACGTCCGCCGCCTCGAAGCCGGCGCGGTCGAACGCGGCCGCCATCTCCACCTGCCCGTTGACGCCCTGCTCGCGCAGGATCGCCACCCGCGGGCGTGCGCCGGTGCCGATGTAAGGCGCCGCGATGTCCTGCCCCGGGTCGAAGCCCAGCTTCGCGTGCAGGCCGGGATCGCTCGCGTCCAGGATGCGGTCGTACTCCTGGCGTGCGCATTCCGGGTTGTCGCGCAGGCGCTGCATCTGGAACGTCGTCGCGGACCATTCCCGCTGCAGCGCGATCCCGGTCTCCTCGAAGATCGTCTTGCCGCCGGCGCGCACCGTCAGCCTGCCGTCGCGGTTCAGACGGCCGAGCTCGGAGAGTTCCGCGCCCAGGCCCGCGGCGGCAAAAGCCGTCCTGACCGTCGCGAGATCCCTGCGCCGCACCTGCAGCACCGCGCCCAGCTCTTCGTTGAACAGCGCGTCGAGCGCGCCGCGGGCCTGCGCCTGCGCTGCCAGGTCCACGGTCACGCCGATGTGGGAGGCGAACATCATCTCGGCGAGCGCCGCCAGAAGCCCGCCATCCGAGCGGTCGTGATAGGCGAGCAGCCTGCCGTCGGCGTTGAGCGTCTGGACGACCTCGAAGAAGGCCTTGAGCTTGCCCGGTTCGTCCAGGTCGGGCGCTTCGTTCCCGAGTTGCCCGTACACCTGCGCCAGCGCCGAGCCGCCGAGCCGGCAACGCCCGCCGCCGAGATCGACCAGCAGCAGCAGCGTATCCTCGTCCGCCGCAAGCTGCGGCGTGAGCGTCGCGCGCGCATCGAGGCAGGGCGCAAACGCAGACACGATGAGCGACAGCGGCGCCACCACTTCCTTTTTCGTGCCGCCCTCCTCCCAGGCGGTGCGCATGGACATCGAATCCTTGCCCACGGGTATGCTGACGCCGAGCCGCGGACAGAGCTCCAGCGCCACCGCGCGCACGGTGTCGTACAGCGCCGCGTCTTCGCCGGGATAGCCGGCCGCGGCCATCCAGTTGGCGGAGAGCTTCACGTCGGAGAGCTTCTCGATTCGCGCCGCCGCGATGTTGGTGATCGCCTCGCCGATCGCCATGCGCCCCGAGGCGGGCGCGTCGATCAGTGCGAGCGGCGTGCGCTCGCCCATGGCGAAGGCTTCGCCGCGACAGGTTCGAAAGCCCATCAGCGTGACCGCCGCGTCGGCCACCGGCACCTGCCACGGCCCCACCAGGGGATCGCGCGCACACAGGCCGCCGACGGTGCGGTCTCCGATCGAGACGAGGAAAGTCTTGTCGGCCACCGCTGGCAAGCGCAAAACGCGGCGCACCGCGTCCTCGATATTCACCTCCGCCAGCGCGAGCGCGGGCGGCATGCTGCGCACGTGCGCCGCTTCGCGCTGCATTCGCGGCGGCCTGCCGAGGATCAGGCGCAGGTCGACGTCGACCGGCCGGTTTTCGAACAGCGGGTCTTCTACCGTGAGCAGGCCATCGCCGGTGGCGCGGCCCAGCAGCGCGAACGGGCATCGCTCGCGCTCGCAGACGCGCTCGAACGCCGCGAACCGCTCCGGCGCAATCGCCAGCACGTAGCGCTCCTGCGCTTCGTTGCACCATACCTGAATCGGCGTCATGCCCGGCTCTTCGGACGGAATGTCGCGTAGGTTCACGACGGCGCCGCAGCCGGCTGCGTAGACCAGCTCGGGCAACGCGTTGGACAGGCCGCCTGCGCCGACGTCATGGATGGAGAGGATCGGGTTCGCCTCGCCCATCGCCGCGCAGCGGTCGATCACCTCCTGCGCGCGGCGCTGGATCTCCGCGTTGCCGCGCTGCACGGAGTCGAAATCGAGATCCGCGATGTTGGCGCCGGTCGCCATGCTGGAGGCGGCTCCGCCACCCATGCCGATCAGCATGCCGGGACCGCCGAGCTGCACGATATGGGCGCCGGGTCGGACCTCCGCCTTGTGCGACTGCGCGGCGGCGACATTGCCCACCCCGCCCGCGACCATGATCGGCTTGTGATAGCCGCGCACCGTTCCGGCGACGGTCTGTTCGAAGGTGCGGAAATAGCCGCACAGGTTCGGCCGGCCGAATTCGTTGTTGAACGACGCGGCGCCGATCGGCCCCTCGATCATGATCGACAGCGCGGAAGCGATGCGGTCCGGCTTGCCGATGCCGTTCTTTTCCCACGGCTGCTCGAAGCCGGGAATGCGCAGATGCGACACCGTGAACCCCGTCAGTCCCGCCTTCGGCTTTGCGCCGCGCCCTGTCGCACCCTCGTCGCGGATTTCGCCGCCGGACCCGGTCGCCGCGCCCGGAAAGGGCGAGATCGCGGTGGGATGATTGTGGGTCTCGACCTTCATCAGGATGTGGGCCGGTTCCTCCACATAGCGATAGACCCCGCCGTCGTCCGGCAGAAAGCGCGCGACGGTCGCGCCCTCCATCACCGCGGCGTTGTCGGCGTATGCGACTACCGTTCCCTGCGGATTGAGGCGGTGCGTTTCGCGGATCATGCCGAACAGCGAATGCGCCTGCGGCCTGCCGTCGATCACCCAGTCGGCGTTGAAGATCTTGTGCCGGCAGTGCTCGGAGTTCGCCTGCGCGAACATCATCAGCTCGACGTCGGTCGGATTGCGGCCGAGGCGCTCGAAGTTGTCGAACAAATAAACGATCTCGTCGTCGGAAAGCGCGAGTCCCATGTCGCGGTTGGCGCGCTCGAGCGCCGCGCGGCCGCCCCCTAGGAGGTCGACCGTGGCCAGCGGCCTGGGCTCGAAGCGCTCGAACAGCCGCTTGCCCTCCTCGATCGAGAACAGCACCGTCTCGGTCATGCGGTCGTGGATGCGCGGCAGCAGCGCTTCGCGCTCCCGGCCGGTGAGCGGCCCGGCGTCCGCCTTGCGCACGTAATACGCCACCCCGCGCTCAATCCTCGCCACCTGCCGCAGGCCGCAGGAGTGCGCGATGTCGGTCGCCTTCGAAGACCAGGGCGAGATTGTGCCCAGCCGCGGCACGACGAGCAGCAGCTCGCCGCGGGCGTCGACCGCGTGCGCCGCCGGCCCGTAGCGCAGCATGCGGGCAAGCGCGTCGCGCTCGCGCTCGGAAAGCGGCGCATCGAGAGAAACGAAGTGCCAGTACTCGGCGGAGATGCCGCGGATTGCGGGGGCGGTGCTTTTGAGCGAGGAAAGAAGCTTGCGAAGACGGAAGTCCGAGAGCGCGTTGCGGGCACGCAGCGACAGGAACTCGGGCATGTAAGCTGGCAGGACGGTCAAAACCGGATTATAGCGAAGACCCTCGCGGCCCCGAAGGCCGGCTTTCGATACACTGCCGCTAGTGTCCTGTTCCGTTGATTCGTGGGATCACTCCGGAACATTGGATACGAGTCGATTGGTTTTCAGGTCAGGGGACCGCGTCGCCCCTCGAAAAACCCGCGAAATCGGTGCCAGGCAAGGCGCGAGTCCTCGGCAGTAGCAGGGACGCCGAGGATTCGTAACACGGCATGGCGCCGATTTTCGCCGGATTTTCAGCCGCGAATTAACGAAACAGGACACTTGGGATGCAAAACAGCGCGCCCGTCTTCCTCGCCGAGCACATCCGCGCCATCGAGCAAGGCGCAATGTCGCGCCGCGAGCCGCCTGCGCTCATGGAACGCGCCGGGCTCGCCGTCGCCGAACTGGCCGGCGGTCTTGCCGGCGACAGGACGCGCCGCATCCTGGCGCTGGCCGGACCCGGCAACAACGGCGGCGACGCGCTGATCGCCGCCCGGCACCTGAAGAGCTGGTGGTTCGACGTGCGGGTGGTGTTTACCGGCGATGCAAGCCAGCTCGGGGCTGACGCGCGCGCGGCGCACGATGCATGGCGGGACGCCGGCGGGACGCTGGCCGGGGAAATGCCGCCGGACTTCCGCTGGGATCTCGCGCTGGACGGCTTGTTCGGCATCGGGCTTGCGCGCGACCTCGATGCGCGTCATGCCCGCCTGGTCGCCGCCCTCAACGAATCGGGCAAACAGGTCGTCGCGATCGACGTGCCGAGCGGACTCGATGCCGATACCGGGCGGGTGCACGGCGCGGCGGTGCGCGCCGCGCATACCCTGACTTTCCTCGGCCTCAAGGCGGGATTGTTCACCGCCGACGGACCGGACCATGCCGGGGAAGTGCATCTGGATCGCCTCGGGCTGGAGGACGAGCCGCTGCCCGATGGCCACGGCTGGCTGATCGGAGACGAGATCATCGCCGGCGCGCTGCCGCGCCGTTCGCGCAATGCGCACAAGGGGATGTTCGGCGATGTCGGTGTAGTCGGCGGCGCCCCGGGCATGGTCGGCGCAGCGCTGCTTGCCGGACGTGCGGCGCTCAAGCTCGGCGCAGGCAGGGTGTTCGTCGGCCTGCTCGGCAAGGGGCCGGAGGTCGACCTGTTTCAGCCGGATCTGATGCTGCGCCCGGCGGAAGAGATCCTGTCCCGGGAGCGCCTCGGCTGCCTCGTCCTCGGGCCGGGGCTCGGCCAATCCGACGCTGCGCGCCACGCGCTGGAAAAAGCGCTGTCTCACGACGCGCCGCTGGTACTCGATGCGGACGCGTTGAACCTCCTCGCCGCCGGTCGCGCGCTGCGCGCCGCGCTGGCGCGACGGCGCCAGCCGGCACTGCTCACCCCGCATCCCGCCGAGGCCGCCCGCCTGCTGGGCACGACCACGGCGCAAGTCCAGCGCGACCGGGTGCGCAACGCGCTGGCGCTGGCGCGGGATACGCGCGCCTTCGCGGTCCTCAAGGGCGCGGGCAGCGTCTGCGTCACGCCCGAAGGCCGCTGGCATTTGAACACTTCGGGAAATCCGGGAATGGCCGTGGCGGGCATGGGTGATGTCCTGGCCGGCATGCTCGGCGCGCTGCTCGCGCAGGGCGCCGCGCCGGAGGCGGCGTTGCTCGCCGGCGTGCACGCGCACGGGCTGGCCGGCGACGAACTGGTCGCACGCGGGATCGGCCCCGTCGGTCTCACGGCATCCGAGACGATCGACACCGCGCGCCAGGTGTGGAATCGTCTCGCCGCCCGGTGAGCGTGCCGCACGCGCAAGCGGGCGATGCGTGCACTCGAAAACGCTCCCGGAATGCGGACTACGCCGACGGGGCCGGGGCTCAAGGCCCGGCAAAGCCGTATTTTTTCAGGATCGCCTGGCCGGCGGCGGAGCGGACGAAGGCGATGAAATCCCGCGCCACCTTCGGGTTGCGGCTGCCCTCGACCACCGCGATCGGGTAGCGCACCGGTACCTGGCTCGCCACCTCGAGGCCGATGCGAATCCGGTCCGGCATGAGCGCGGCGTCGGTGCGGTACACGAAGGCGGCGTCGACCTCGCCGCGCGCGACGTAGTCGAGGCTCTGGCGCACGTTCTGGGTGGTGATCAACCGGGCCTGCAGCGCCTCCCACAACCCCGCGGCTGCGAGCACCGCCTTGCCGTAGCGCCCCGCCGGCACGCTGTCCGGGTTGCCGATCGCGATGCGCCGGAATTCCCCGTGCGTGAGGTCGCGCAGCGAGCGCACCGTCAGCCGGGAGTCGCGCGGCAGCACCAGCACCAGCGCGTTGCGCGCGAAGTCGTCCCGCGAATCGGCGACGATCCACCCGGCGCGCTCGCCCTTGTCCATCGTCTCCTCGTCGGCGGAGGCGAAGACATCGACCGGCGCACCCTTGGCGATCTGCTGCAGCAACTGGCCGGAGCCGCCGAAGTTGAGCAGGACCCTGGTTCCCGGCCGGCTCTTCTCGTACGCCCTGCCGATGTCGGTGAATGCGTCGGTCAGGCTTGCCGCCGCGGAGACGAAAAGCTCCTGCGCGCGCGCCGGCAGCGAAAGCAGCAGGCTGCAGGCGAAAGTCGCCGCGGTGCGCTTCAGCAGTCCCATGCGATTAGCGCCGAGTCAACCGGCTGCGTGCGGTGGGCAAAGACATCAGGTGGCTTCGCGCCAGCGGGCGCCCGCAGCGCCCTGCGGCTCTTCCGCGCCCCCATCGAGCAGCACGCGCCGGATGGCGGCGTGATTGGCGCGGCCCTCTCCGTCGCGATAGGGCGCACCGGCGATGCGCACCGAACGCACCACCTGACCGGCGTCGAATACCACCACGTGGCTGGCCAGCGCGGCGACGTCCTCGGGGTCGTGGCTGATGACGAGCATCGGGATCTGGAACAGCCACTGCGTGCTGAGCAGCTCGCCTCGCATGCGCTCCTGCAGCAGCGGGTCGAGCGCCGCGAGCGGCTCGTCGAGCAGCAGCAGTGCCGGCCGTCGCATCAAGGCGCGCGCCAGCGCCACCCGCTGCCGTTGCCCGCCGGAGAGCTGCCAGGGAAAGGAGCGCGCCAGGCCTTGCAGTTCGAAGATTTCGACCAGGTCCGCGACCCGTCGCGCCACCGCGGGCGAATGCCTGCGCTGCCACCACTTGCGCATCGGGAAGGCGATGTTGTCCTCGACCGTGAGATGCGGAAACAGCGCGTAATCCTGAAACACGTACCCGACCGAACGCTCGCGCGCCGGCACGTCGATCCCGCGCCGGGAATCGAACAGCACCCTGCCATCGACGCAGATGCGGCCCTCTTCCGGGGTTTCCAGGCCGGCGACGGCGCGCAGGGTGACGCTCTTGCCGGCGCCGGAGGCGCCGAAAATCACGCCGATGTCGTCGTCGCAGGAAAACCGGGCGTTGAGCCGGAACTCGCGCGCCGCTGAGCGCAGCGTCTTGCGGATGTCGACCTCGATGCGCACGCGCGGCGCCCGTTCAGGCCGCGACCCGGCGCGGACGCAACAGCTCGCCCGAGGCCACCAGGATCACGACGCAGACCACCGAGGTGACGATCACCAGGAAATCGGCCACGTCGTCCTTGCCGGCCTGCACCGCCTCGTACACGGCAATGGACAGCGTCTGCGTGCGTCCGGGAATGCTTCCCGCCACCATCAGCGTCGCGCCGAACTCTCCCAGCGCGCGGGCGAAGCAGAGCATGATCCCGGCGAGGATCCCAGGCCACGCCAGCGGCAGCGTGACGCGCACGAACACCTCCGGCTCGGATTTCCCGAGCACCCGCGCCGCCTGCTCGAACTGGCGGTCCACGCCTTCGAACGCGGCGCGGGCCGCCTTGTAGACCAGAGGAAAAGCGACGACCGCGGCAGCGATCGCGGCGCCCTGCCAGCTGAATACCAGCGTGACGCCGAAATTCGACTCCAGCCACGCGCCGATCGGTCCGCGCCGCCCGATCAGCACCAGCAGGTAATAGCCGAGCACCGTCGGCGGCATGACCATCGGCAGCGTCATCGCCGCGTCGACCAGTTCGCGCCCCGGGAAGGCGAGCCTCGCGAGAGCAAACGCGATCGCCACGCCGGCCACGGACGCGAAGATCGTAGCCCAGGCGGCAACCTTGAGCGTGAGCAGCAGGGGAACCAGGACGTCCTGGGAGACAGGCATGGGGCCCGGGGTTCGTCGTATACGTCGTTTTATAACGCTCGAGCCTATTCCCGGGCTCGGCCAGCGTCAAGAAAACCAGCGGCCTGTCCGGCGACCGGCCGGCGCACAAAAAAAGCAGCCTCTCGCGAGGCTGCTCCATCTGCTCGATAGGGAGGTCGGCCGGCACGCCCGGGGTGCGAGCACGCCCGCCATCCGCCTGCGTTATATTTAATCGTGTATAACGTAGCCGTGTCAAGCGGCGGCTGCGGAAAGCCGCGGAAAATCGGCATGCGGAGGGGACTCAGCGAACCATCAGCGTCGCGAATTCGGACATTTCCCGCGCCACGCTGGCTGCCGCCTTTCTGGACATTTCCCGGTACCGGCGCACGATGTCGTGACCGAAGTCGGTCACCCTCGCGCCCCCGCCCTGCGCGCCGCCGGTCAGCGTCTCCACCACGGCGGCCTTGAAGCACTCGTTCATGGTGTCGACGAGCAGCCAGGCGCGCCGATACGACATGCCCAGCTTGCGCGCGGCGGCGGAAATCGAGCCGGTCGCGTCGATCGCGTCCAGGAGGTCGGCTTTTCCCGGCCCCATGGCGATCGATTTCTTGAAGCTGATGCGAAGCTGCGGCTGCAGCGCCGATGCGCGTGCGCGTTGCGCCGTCCGCCTGTGCCTCGGGCCCGGCATCACGACCACCTGTCGGCCGCGGCCTCGTCGCTGGCCCTGGCCTCCACCCAGCGGCTGCCCGCGCCGGTGCGTTCCTTCTTCCAGAACGGCGCGCGGGTCTTCAGATAGTCCATCAGGAACTCGCAGGCCCGGAAGGCTTCGCCGCGGTGCGCGCTGGTCACGACGACGAGCACGATCTGGTCGGCGGGCTTCATCGTGCCCACGCGGTGGATCACCAGCGCATCGTAGATATCCCAGCGCGACCGTGCCTCGGCGACGATTTCCTCCAGCGCCTTCTCCGTCATTCCGGGATAGTGCTCCAGGGTCAGCTCGGACACTGCGTCGCCTTCGTTCAGGTCGCGCACCACGCCGACGAAGCTCGCGACCGCGCCGACCTTGGGATTGCCGTGGCGCAGGCGCTCGATTTCGCGCCCGGCGTCGAAGTCCTCGGTTTGCACCCGGACCGCCATCCCGCTAACCCCCCGTCACCGGCGGAAAGAAAGCCACCTCGTCGCCTTCCCGGATCGGCGTCGAAGACCGCGCCATGTCCTGGTTGACCGCGACGCGCACCGCTCTGCCGGGCGCCAGCGCCTCGGACCAGGTACCGCCGCGGCGGCGCAGAAACGCCGCCAGGCCGGCGACGTCTTTCACGCCCTCCGGCAGGACCAGCTCTTCGTCCGCGCGGCCCAGTTCTTCGCGCAGCCTTGCGAGGTAGAGGACGCGGACGACGGCGGTGTGGGTGTCCCGGGGTTTCATGGCCGCTATTCTAGCCCCAGCACCGCGCCGGGCGTCTCAGCGCAGCCCGACGTGGGCGGCGATGAAGTCGGCGATGGCGCGGTAGTCGCCAAGGCCGAAGCGCGGCAGCCGGGTCTGCACCTCGCTGTCGGTGGCGATCGCGACGATGGCCGGATCGTCGGGGAACAGCAGCGGGGTATTCGCGGCCTTGCGGTGGATTTCGAGTTTCGGTATCGCTTGCCGCTTGAATCCTTCCACCAGCACCAGATCGCAGGGAGATAGTCTTTCCAGCAATTGCGGCAGTTCCTGCTCCGGCTGGTCCCGCAGCTCGTGCATCAGCGCCCAGCGCACGCTCGAAGCCACCAGCACCTCGGTCGCCCCTGCCTGCCGGTGGCGGTACGAATCCTTGCCCGGGGTGTCGATATCAAAGGCATGGTGGGCATGCTTGATGACGGACACTCTCAGGCCTCTGGAGACGAACTCCGGTATCAGGCTTTCCAGCAGTGTGGTCTTGCCGCTGCCGGAATAGGCCGCGAATCCGAACACCTTCACGATCGGTCTTCAGTAAACGGAAAAAGGCAGCAGGCGGTGGGAGGCCGCAGGCAGCGGCCCGAAAAAACTTTCGCCAACGGATCGGCGGAAGTTTATATTAATTGCGGGTGCGATCTTAACGAGAAGTGCGGAGGAGGCAACAACATGGACGTCAAGCTCACCCGGCGCCAGTTCTTCAAGGTCTGCGCCGCC
>Ga0070741_10012257_pt1 | contig 15553 bp, 9 predicted proteins | sample Coa_R1_4_FD_66440 | JGI IMG/M metagenome (GOLD analysis project Ga0070741, IMG submission 66440) | Surface soil microbial communities from Centralia Pennsylvania, which are recovering from an underground coalmine fire - Coalmine... | ecosystem: Environmental > Terrestrial > Soil > Unclassified ... | reverse complement strand
GTCATGCAGGGCATGAGCGGCAGCCCCGTCTATATCGATGGCAAATTGCTGGGAGCCGTAGCCATGGCGTTTCCATTCTCTAAGGACCCGATCGCCGGAATCCGCCCGATTCAGGAGATGATTCCCGGCGGAACCGCATCGGGTTCCGGTCCGGTGCAACGAGCCGCGCTATCTCTCGGCGAACAAGACTTGACGCGTGCGTTTTCCAGGCCCGAACCGGCAATGGCGGGCGAAGGCCGGATGATCGACATCGCCACCCCGATCTCGTTCGGCGGATTCAGCTCCGCCACTCTCAATGCGTTCGCGCCGCAGTTGCGCGCGCTGGGTTTGGAACCACGGCAGGGGGTGACGAGCGGAGCGGATCTCGGAACGCGCATGGGAAATCCGGCGGATCTCAAGCCTGGGTCCATGATCAGCGTCGAACTGATGTCGGGCGATCTGGCCGTCGGCGCCGATGGCACCGTTACCTATATCGATGGCAATCGGGTTTACGCCTTCGGACATCGCTTTCTGGCCGTCGGCCCCACCGCCTTACCATTCGCTCGCTCCGAAGTCCTCACGCTTCTGCCAAATCTGAATACCTCGTTCAAGATCTCCACCGCCAAGGAGTGGATGGGCACCATCTCCCAGGACCGGGATACCGCCGTGACGGGCGAACTCGGCAAGCGTGCCCCCCTGGTGCCGATCAGCATCAGCATCTCGCGCGGGTCGCGCACCGTGGAGTCGTACACGATGCAGATGGTGAACGATGCGTTGCTTTCGCCCCTGCTGCTTCAGATGGCAGTCTTTTCCTCGATCGATGCAACGGAGCGCACCGTGGGCGCCGCCAGCCTCCGCGTGTCCGGCGAGTTGGAGTTTCAGAACGCTCCCACGGCGGTCCGGCTGAATAATATTTATTCCTCCGACAACGGTTCGGCCGCGCAGGTTTCGCTCTCGGCCGCGATTCCTCTGGCCTATGTGCTGCAGAGCGGGTTTAACACGCTGCAGTTGAGACGAGTCACCCTGCGGGTGGAGGTGTCGGACCAGAAGAAGCTGTTCAGCATCGATTCGGTAGCGGCATCGCGCCACGAAGTGCGCCCGGGGGAAAAGCTGCAACTGCACGTGACGTTTACCGGCCAGAACGGCGCCGAAATTGCGCGCCAGGTCGAGTACGCGGTCCCCGTCGGCGCCCCGCCCGGCCCCCTGTATTTCACGGTGTCCGATGCCAACATCGCCAATATTTCTGATTTCCGCCAGGTCCTGACGTCGAGCGCGCATAGCGCGGCACAGGTAATCAGCACGGTGAACAATCTTCATCCCAACAACAAGGCGTATGTGCGGGTCTGGCGCCCGACGCCTTCGTTTCAGTTGGAAGGCGCCGATCTTCCGGACCCGCCGGCCTCGGTGGCGCTCGTGCTGGCCGGATCGCAGTCGACCCTCGCCGGCCTCTCGCAAACGCGAAATGCCAAAGTCGCGGACCTGGAGATTGATGGCGGAGATATCGTCGTCTCCGGCACCAAGACCATCCAAGTGGACGTAAAAGAATGAATGTTTTGATCCGCTTTCTCGCGCGGGCCGCCGCGCTAGCTGCCGCGGTAGCGCCGGCATCCTTTGCCAGCGGAACCGCCGCCTGGGAAATGAATTCCTACGGCGATTTCATCCGCGGCCGCTTCGCGGGCGTATCGTTGAGCCGAGACGGCCGTCTGTCGATTGCCCCCAAGTTGGATACCGTGTTCAGCTCCGACCAGCCCGTCGTGTGGGGCTTGGCGCAGGGGCCGGATGGTTCGGTCTATGCAGCAACCGGGCACCGTGGGCGAGTCTATCGTATCGATCGCGCCGGCAAGTCATCGCTGCTCTGGACGGCCGAGCAGCCCGAAATCTTCGCGATCGCGGTGGATCGAGCGGGCGTAGTGTATGCCGGCACCTCGCCCGATGGCAAGGTGTATCGCATCGAGAACGGGAAGGCCAGCGAGTATTTCGCGCCCAAGGCGCGGTACATCTGGTCTCTAGCCACAGCTCCAAACGACGTGCTCTACGTCGGCACCGGCGATCAGGGCAAAATCTTTCGCGTGGAAGCTGCGGGCAAAGGCGAAGTTTACTACGAGACCGGCCAATCGCACATCACAGGCCTGGCAATTGACTCCCAGGGACGGCTGCTCGCGGGCAGCGAGCCGAACGGGCTGCTGTACCGGGTCACGGCCAAGGATAAGGCATTCGTTCTCTACGACGCGAACCTGCCCGAGATTCGCGCCATCGTTCCCATGCCGGATGGCACCGTCTATGCCGCGGCGCTGGGCGGCTCCGTGGCAAAGCGTCTGCAGAGCGCGCAACAGGCCGCGCAAGGCGCGAGTTCCGGGGCTACCGTGACCGCGCCCACAACTACCATCACGGTGGAGGCACAGGAATCGGGTCCCGGGCCTGAGATTAAGCCGCCGGATCCCACCAAAACACAGCCATCGGGGGCCTCCCCCGCCACGCAGGTCACCACCCAGTTCACTCCGGTAACCGATAGCAGCGGAGTCGAAAAGTCGGCAGTCTATCGCATCAATCCGGACAATACGGTCGAGACGCTGTGGAGCTCCAAGGAAGAGAACGTGTACGATCTTCTGGCCCTTGAGCGCGAACTCGTGTTCTCGACCGATGAAAACGGGCGGATTTACAGCCTGGCGCCGGACCGCCGCGTCACCCTCATGCTCGAGACGCAGCAGGGCGAAACCACGCGCCTGCTGTCCTCGAACAAGTCGGTGCTGGCTGCGACCGGCAACATGGGCCGCATCTTCCGCCTGGGAGAGACACCGGGGCTGAGCGGATTTTACGAGGCGCCGGTCCACGATGCGGGCACGGCCGCGCGTTGGGGCAGCCTGAGCTGGCGCGGCGAGATGCCGGCCGGGACCAGCATTCAATTCCGCACGCGTTCCGGGAATTCGGCAAAGCCGGATCGGACGTGGAGCGACTGGTCCGAGACCCTGACGAATCCATCCGGCTCACGGATCACGAGTCCCAACGCCCGGTACATCGAGTGGAAAGCGGAACTCACCGGCGTGAGCGGCGCGACGCCCGTCATCACCAGCGTCTCGCTCGCTTATCTGCCTCAAAACTCGCCGCCCATCATCCGCAGCGTCAACGTCGTCAGCCAGTCCGCCGCCACACAGGCGGCCAAATCCGCGGCAGGTTCCTCCTCGCCTTATACCGTAACCGTCACGGATTCGGGTGACGCGCCGGCGACCTCGGCCGGCACCTCGACGCAGACACTCGCGCGAGCGGCCGCCCAGCAGATCACCGTCAGCTGGCAGGCCGAAGACCCGGATGGCGATCGCCTGGTGTACAACCTTTATTTTCGCGGTGATGACGAAACCCAATGGAAGCTTCTCAAGGGCGATCTGCACGAGGCCTCCATTACCTTTGATGCCGATGTGCTGGCCGATGGCAAGTACCTGTTCCGAGTCGTGGCGTCTGACCGCGAGTCCAATCCGCCGCCCTCAGCTCGCGAATCGCAGTTGGTGAGTTCGCCGGTGATGATCGACAACACGCCGCCCGTGATCACGGTTGGGACCGTGCGTTACACGAACGGCTCGGCCCACATTGAATTTTCCGGAGCCGACGCCGCTTCAGCCTTGCGGCGCTGCGAATATTCGCTCGATGCTTCGAGCTGGTTTCCGGTCGAGGCAGCCGATGGCGTGATCGATTCGTTGCGCGAGTCGTTCTCCCTGGACTTGACCAATCTGAGCCCCGGCGAGCATGTCGTCGTGCTGCGTACCTCTGACAGCGCCGGCAATAACGGTGTCGCCAAAGTGATCCTGCGCTAGGAAACGGGGATGCCCCGCCCCGCGCGCTGGACCCCCCGGATGATCCTGTGGCTGCTACGGAGCAGCCTCATTGCGGCTTTCAATGACGGCTGCTTCGGGATCGCAAAAGGCGCGGCCTATTCGGCGATGCTCTCGTTCTTTCCGGTCCTTACTTCCGCGGCGACAATCCTGGTGCAGACGCGCGCCGAGTTCGTGTCCCGCACACTGGAAGATTTTCTGTCCGAAGTCGTTCCGCCGGGCACCGAAGATCTCGTGTTGCGCCAATTTCGCATCACTGGAGCGCGGCCGGTCACGGTTTTGGTGGTGGCCGGCCTAATCTCGCTTTGGGCGGCATCCAGCGTCATCAAGAGCCTGATTGAAGGATTCCAGGCGGCATATCGAGTTCCCCGTAACCGCAGCTTCTTGCATCGCAGCGGCGTGGCGATGGTCCTGGTTCTGCTCTCGGCCCTCCCTCTGGTTGCGGCGTCTTTGCTAATCTTGTTCGGCAACGACGTGGAGCGCGGCTTCCTCCGCGCCATTCACGCCAATCCGCAGTGGAACCCTCCGGCGTGGGTCTGGTTATGGCTGAGCCGCGCCTTCCGCTACACCGTGGCGTTCGCCACCACCGTTTTGGTGACGGGGCTCCTCTATTATTTCGGGCCCTACCGCCGGCAGCGTTGGAAAGCCGTATGGCCGGGAGCGATTCTGGCCACGCTACTTTGGCTCGCTGCAACCTCCGGTTTCGGTTGGTATGTCCGGCACGTCGGCAATTACAACGTCATGTACGGATCAATCGGCGCCGGCATTGCCCTGCTCGTCTGGATGTACCTGATCGCCGCGATTGCGATGATCGGGTGCGAATTCAATGCCGAATACGAGCGTGCCAACCGGCGTTAGCGACAAGCACCGGCTCAATTTACGTAGCAGGTCGAGCGTGTTGTCGCCAATCCGATTCCCGAACGTGTCGGCGAATAGAGCGTGCCATCGTGCAACACAGGAGAAGCCCCTCGGCGTGTTCATCTTCCCGCAGCCAAAGAGCCCAGGCACAGGCCCGCACAACCAATCGCAGCCAACCACGTCCGCATGGTCCGTCCTCCGTTTGTATAGGAGGGGCCCCTGCAAAGATCTGTGATTATCTTATTTGTTCGCATTCTTTTTACAGATATGTCTTTGCAAATACCTGTACCCGGGGTTTAGATGGAACGTATTCTGAATGTTTAAGGCTCTTCCAGGTACAATCGCAATAGTGCGGATCGCCTCTGTTTTTCTGCTGGCAACCGCTTGGAGCCGGGCGGCAACCACGCCCATGACCCTGGTTTCCGAGGCGGAAGCTGATCCTTTGCGCAGCGCGATTACCCGCAAGGAAGCCTGGACGCAGGATGCCGCACGCCGCCTCCGCATCGAGGCCGACCGCCGCATGAAAGAGGGCCCGTGGAGCGTCACGTTCGAGCGGCCCCGCGTAGTGGATCTCGACCCGCACGATTATTACAGCGAAGCGGCGAATTGGTGGCCCAATCCCGACGATCCCGGCGGCCCATACATTCAGCGCGAAGGGCGGCCAAACCCCGACCGTTTTTCGGCCAACCGCGCGGCGCTCAATTCCATGTCGGACGCCCTTTTCGCCCTCGGCGCAGCCTCCTACTTGTTTGATGACACGCGCTACGGGCAACGCGCGGCACACATCGTGAACACTTGGTTCATCAATCCCAAAACGCGCATGAATCCCAACCTCGAGTGTGCCCAGGCAATTCGGAATTTAAATACGGGGCGCCCGGCCGGCGTGATCGAAGGCCGCGTCTTGATCCGCGCGATTCAGGGCATGGAATTTCTTGCGGAAAGCGGCGGTTGGGACGCCAAAGACCAGGCAGCCGTTCGCAAGTGGTTCGAGGATTATCTCCGTTGGCTCACACAGAGCCGGAACGGGCTGGAGGAAAAAAGGAGCGGCGATAATCACGCCTCCTGGTGGGCGGCGCAGGTGGCCGCCGTGGCCACATTTGTCGGCGACGATCTAGCCGCCAAAGCGGCATTTGATTTTTATCGCGACCGCATTTTCGCGCGCCAGATCCGCGCCGATGGCAGCGCCCCAACCGAAGAAGCCCGTATCAGCCCCTGGTACTCCGTATTCAACCTGGAAGCCTATACGATGGTGTGCCGGATCGCCGAAGTACAGGGCGTCGATCTTTGGAATATGCGCGGCAAGAATGGATCGACTCTGACCACTGTGATCGATTACCTCAAGCCGCACCTCGCCGATCCACGCCAATGGAGCCGCGAGCAGGCCAACGATCTCGAAACCGACGCGCTTTACTTCCTGGCCTTCGCCGGGATGGGGCTTAAGAAACCCGAATACATCGCGTTGTACCAGCGCCTGGAGCATCCGGACAAAGCATGGCTAAGCCTCATCGATCTGCTGGTCGGTCGGTGGGAAGCGTCAGGACACCAGACGCGACACTAACCGCTTTACGCCTGCATCGGTACACCGTACAAACCGTGCTGATAGATGTACGCAAGCACCGACTCGGACACTTCGGGCGGCCGCGCGCCCTCTGCCAGGGCGCGCCGGATCGCCGACGATGAATACGGCAGATCCACAGTCTCGAGGCGTTCGATTGCGGCATTCTCCGGGACGCGGTATACATGTCCCGGCCGGCTCGCCACGATGAATGTCACAGCGCTCACTACCTCGCGCCAGCGCCGCCAGGTTTCGATTTCCGCGAACGCATCGGCGCCGATCAGGAAGAACAGCTGGTCCTCCGGACTCAAGTGCGCGCGCACCCTGGCAATCGTATCGATGGAATAGCTCGTCGTGTTTTGCTCGAGGCGCGAGACTTCAAAGCGCGGTTCGCCACCACAGGCCAGCTCCAGCATCCGGACTCGGTGTTCATAGCTGGCATGCGTCACGCCCGATTTGTGGGGCGGATGGGATGCCGGGACAAACAGCACCTTGTCCAAATGGCAGTGAGAAACCGCTTCGCGCGCCAGAGCGAGATGTGCTTTGTGAATCGGATCGAACGTTCCGCCGAGGATCGCCAGCCGCAAAGACGTCTATGCTCGCTCGATCTTCACCGAGTTGATTTTAACTTCTTTGTTCGGCCTGTCTTGCGCACCACGCGGCAGAGTGGAAATCTTCTTGACTACGTCGTATCCCTCGGTCACTTCCCCGAACACGGTGTGCTTGTTATCAAGCCACGGTGTGGCTGCCACCGTAATAAAAAACTGGCTCCCATTGGTGTTGGGGCCGGCATTCGCCATCGAAAGGATTCCCGGCTTAGTGTGTTTCAGCTCAGGGTGGAACTCATCGGCAAACCGATAGCCGGGGCCGCCGCGCCCGGTGCCCTCCGGGTCGCCGCCCTGAATCATAAAATCCGGAATGACCCGATGAAAAATCGTGCCGTCGTAGAAAGGCTTCCCCGTTTTCGCGCCTTCCGCCAGCGCCACAAAGTTTTCCACCGTTTTCGGCGTCTTGTCTGCGAACAGCTTGATCTTGAACTTGCCTTCGGTGGTGTCGAAGGCCGCGTAAATCTCATTGGCCATGACTGCGATTGTAGCAACGCATCAACGGCCCTGTGAGACATGGCTTACCAGGGTAGTTTCCGCTTCGTATATTGACGTCCCATTTCCGCGGCTTGCTGATTGGCCGGGCCCACCATGACGCCTTCCTTGATCATGTCGATGACATTGTTCGGGTTCATCGAATTCAGGAAGAAAATCTTGTTCGCCTTGCAGGCTGCGAAGACCCGGGCGCGGGCCGCCAACATCTTCGGATCTTTCTCGGCAGCATTCGGAGTCCGTATGCCCAGCGACAGCGCCATGTCTCCAGGCCCCCACTCCGCGAAACCGATGCCAGGCACTTTCAAGGTTTGTTCCGCATTATCCAGCGCGTACTTGTCCTCGATCTTAACGCCCAGCAACAGCTCGCCATTGGGATTCAGCGGCCAGACGTCGGCCTTGTCCTCGTACTCCGTGTTGGAAACACCCCAGATCTGTGCCGCCGTGGGCGTCCCGTGCGCGCCGCGCCGGCCCTCGCTCAGATTGGGACCCACTCCTTCCTTGTGAATCGGAAACCGCACCGCTTCCACGAACGCCCGCACCGCTCCGGGTGTATCCGCATGAGTCAACATCACGCCTTGAACGCCGGTGGCGAGCACCTGTTGAAACATCCAGGCGTTGGCACGAACCGTGGCTTCATCCGTGCCATTCACCGGCACATTGACGATCACCGCGGGCGTGCGGTGTCCGCTCTTGGTCGGCCCACCCGCGACGAGCCCCTTCATATACTCCGCCAGGCCTTTCACGTCAAACGGCGCATGCTCCATGTCATAGCTGATGTAATCAGCGTAGGTCTGCGCGTCCTTTTTTCCCTGCTCAAAGCTGCCCTCGGTCCCCGAGTGCGAGCCGGTATAGTAAACCGGCTGTCCTTCCGAGAGCAGCTCGATCGCGCGGTTGATGTGTTTCGGTTTTGGTGTTTGGGCAATTGTGGTCGCAACGCCCAGCACCACACAAACGCCTGCCGCCAAACAAAACGGCGTAGTTCTGCCTGTCTTCATCGTCCCCTCCCTCGTAAACCCGCTCCCCTACCACCCGACCGGCTTCCCCTTATTCTGCTCATCCAACCACTTCTGCAACGGCGCGAAGTAGTCACGAATCGCGGTGGCGTCCATCTCGCGCGTCCCCGCAATCTTTTCCAGCGCATCCTGCCACGGCCGGCTCTCACCCATTTCGAGCATGGCATTCAGACGGCTTCCCGCTATTCTATTCCCGTAGATCGAGCAGCGGTTCAGCGGCCCCTTGCAACCCGCCGCCTGCGACAGCGCCCGATGAAACTGGAACTGCAAAATATCGGCCACAAAATAGGCCATGTAGGGATAATTGGCGGCCACATGATATTTTGCCCCGGGATCGAAATCCGATTCGCTGCGGGCCACCGGTGGCGCGATTCCCTGGTATTTCTCGCGAAGCTGCCACCATGTCTCGTTGTACTTGGAAGGCGGGATCTCGCCGGAAAACACCTTCCACCGCCATTGATCGATCACGAGCCCGAACGGCAGAAACGCAATCTTGTCGAGCGCCCGGTGCAGCAATAGCCCGATATCCTTAGAGGTGTCCGGCGCCTTATTCAACAAGCCGATCTTCACCAGGTACTCCGGCGTGACCGAAAGCGCAATGGTGTCGCCAATGGCTTCGTGGAAGCCTGCATTGGCGCTGTCGCGGAACAGCGGCGGCTGCTTGTTATATGCGCGTTGGTAGAAGTTATGCCCGAGCTCGTGGTGGATCGTGAGAAAGTCCTCCCCCGTGACGTCGATGCACACCTTCAACCGCAGATCGTCCACCTGATCCACGTCCCAGGCGCTGGCGTGGCAGACCACGTCTCGATCGCGCGGTTTCAGAAACAGCGAGCGCTCCCAAAACGTCTGTGGCAATGGAGCAAACCCGAGCGAAACGAAAAAGCCCTCGCCGTACTTCACCATCTGTTTCCAATCGGCTTTGTGCTGCTTGAGCAGTGCAGTCAAATCATACCCGGGGTCGGCGTTCGCCGGCGCCACCAGTGGGTAGATGTTATCCCACTCCTGCGCCCACATATTGCCCAGCAGATCCGCCGGAATGGGGCCGCGGGCCGGCACCAGGTCGCCATATTTTTCGCGGAGCCGGTTCCGCACGTATGCATGAAGCGAAAGATAGAGCGGCCGAACCTGCTCCCACAGCCGGTCAAGCTCCTTCGCAAACGCATCCGGCGGCATGTCGTATTTCGAGCGCCACATTGCGCCGTTATCGGCAAATCCCAGTTGCCGAGCACCCTTGTTTGCGAGGTCTACATAGCGCACGAAATCTTTGCGCATGGGCCGCGAAATCGCGTGCCAGCCCGTCCAGGCATCCAGCAGTTGCTTAGGGTCGCGGCTCTCCGCGAGAATCTTGCTCAACGCATCGAGATCTTTGCAGCTCTCCGGACCTTTCGGACAGTACTTCCCTTTGCCATAGGTTCCTTCCATCGCCGCAGTGATGCGGGTGAGCTCTTCGCTTTCCTTGGGATCAGAGGGCGTTGCGATGGCGAGCGACAGCTTCAGAAGTTTGATTTTGCGCGCTGTCACCGGATCGAGCTGCAGCCCATCGAAACGCGTCGCCTGTTTGGCGTAATCCACAGTGGCGTTGATTATGCGCTCATCCAGCTTCGCCGCGATCAGCTCGGTATCGTCGGTGATATAGGTGGATTTGATCCAATCGGCGCGCTGGGCATCGACGCCGAGCACGAGCAGCTTCTGCTCCGCATCGTCAATGAACTTGCGGGCGTCTTCGGGAGTTGCCTTGCGGTCGGCGCCCGCTAGCAGAGCGCTCAGGACAGCGGCGCAGCACGCGACGCGAAACTTCATCCCTACACCATATCAGAGCCTTCGCTCCGTTGTGGCCCCCGGCCGGGTTAGTGTCGCCGTTGCCCGCGAAGCCCTCCATGGCCGGCCCCAACCCCATAGACCTATTGATCTCTCGTCTGATGCCGGCCGTCACTTTCCGCACTTTCGTCGTGCGGAACCGTACAGGTGAAGGCCTGTACGGTCGTCTTGCCCGCCCAGGTCGAGGTCTTGGCTGTCACGGTGTAGATTCTTGAATTGCCTTCGCCGGAGCGCCGTGCCCGCAGCGCTACGTTGCGCGGTTGCAGGCCCGTTCCCGTGATCACGATATCTGCTTGACCCGGCCAAGCCGGTTCATTGCTGGTTCCGGTTACATCAAACGTGGCGATGTCCCCGCCTTTTACTGAAAGCGTGGCTACGTGCACGAGCCTGTTATCCGGTGACCACAAGACGCAGCTACCGGGTTCGGGAACGCCGTAAATCACCGGGATCGTCTTATCGATGTTGACGCTCATGGCCACTGGTGCGCTGGTGTTACCGGCGTTGTCTGTGCAAGACCCTGTCGCGATTTGGCCGGCGCCGTTGTTGGTCAAAGTGACCGGCGCGGTGCACGAACTAACGCCGGACAGACTGTCCTTCCCGGAAAACGTCACCGTCACATCGGTATCATTCCAACCGAGGGAAGTAGAACCCGGGTTGCTCGTTGCGGTAACCGCCGGCGGCGTCTTATCGAGCATGATCACCAGAGTCTTTGGAGCTTCCGCATTGCCGGCCTCATCGATGCTGAAGTAAGTGATTGTGGTGACGCCTTCGGTGCTGATCGAAACCGTGGCCGAGCTTCCCGTTACCGTGCTACTGCGGGTCTGGGCGCCGCTCAGCGCGATATTGATCTGCTGAACCCCACTCCCGCCCGGATTGTCCGCAGCCGTCAAGGTGACAGTCACGTTGGAGTTATTCCAGTCTTTTGCGTTCGGCGCCGGTAGAGCCGTGATGCTCGTAATCGGCGGAACCGTATCTCCTGTCGCCGTGGCGTGCGTTTCGTTCGACTGGCATGTTTCGACGTTCGATATCGTCGCCTCTCGCACGATGTAGTAATACGTCGTTCCGGAAACGGCTGCGCCGTCCAGATAAGTGGAAGTGGTGGAGTTCGTCGACCCGATCAAGGCGTAGGAACTGCCGGATACCGTGCTTCGGTACACATCGTAGTGATTCGCGCCCGCAATCGGCCACGCAAGCTGGATTTTTCCATCACTCGTCGGCGCAGCGGTCAAGCCCGTGATGCATGGCATCGATAAAGAGGTGAACGTATTCGCGACAAGATTATAGAACTGTGTGTTGTTTTCGTTGGTTCCCGAGCCAACACCAAATCCTGGATACAGGTTGATATTGACAACACCATTGGCACTGCGTGCAATCAGGTAAATGCCTGCTCCGTCGTTCGCCAGGAGGTTCGCACCCGTGCCGAGAGCGGCATTTGCGAATCCTGAATCATGGTAATAGGTAACGGCATTGAGGTTGATACCAGAAAACACGGGATCGCTGGGCGCAGTTGCAACTAATGACCCGCTCGGGTTGGCAAACGTGCCGGTGTCCACCAGGGCGGTATAGGAACCCGTCGCAATTCTTCCGCCGATACCTCCTGGATTCGTGAGCGCATAAGTCGCAATCGTCACGTGCTTGCCGCCGAGATCATAAAAATCAGCGAGCACATTGCCCAGCGCGACGCTATCGGCCGGAAAGAGATTGGTCCATGCCAGGACGTCTGTATACCCGCCAAGTGTGGTCAATGTCGGCGTGCTGGTGCGAACGTCAATAATATCGACTGCGGTGAACTTTCCCGTTGCCTGTAACGCCGCTTGAACGCCGCTTTCATAACCCGACGCGTCAGCAGCCACCAGCGCCAGGGAATCTGCATACATGGTTCCGGCAGTGATCGCGAGCGTGAGCCCAATGTGAACTACGGTTTTCATCATGGCCTCCCGTTTAGTATCCAAACTGGTCAGGAGCGGCGTATTACGAATCGCGCATTTTCCGCATCCACGTTGGTAGAGTACCGGTACGGATGCAGGCCCTCAAGCTATCCAACTATCAGCAGGGTACCGAGATATGCAGATTCTTCTGATGTCCAGGTATGCCTATCAGACGCAATAAGGTCGGTTAGATCCCGGATCACCGTAATAACTCAGCGGGCAGAATCTCGCCGGCGTGATACGGAAAACACCTGTTAATCCGAACAATACCGCCGCGCATCCGCTACCAGCGAATTCGGTGATGATTTCCGTTCAGCGAAATTAGCTGCCCGCAACATTGTGCCCATCACGGTTGCGCGTGAGGCCAGCGGATGCTGTGATTCGCGCTACTGGTTCACAGGAGCCGGGCGCCACCTTACATCATCGCCGTCGGCGGCGCCGGCTCGTTCGGATCCCCGGCATTGGCCAGCGGAATGCGTATCAACACCAGCGCGATCAATACCATGACGACGATGCCGGCCCAATAGGAAGGCGTAGAAAAGATGACAGGCAGGTTTTTGTCCTGGAAATCGTAAAGCGCCTTCACCAATCCGGCCAGCGCTTCACCGGCTATCAGACCGGAAGCGACCAGCACGCCTACGTTTTCGACGCGAGCCCGTTGCGCCTCGTTGAGCTGCTTTCGTCGCGCGGCTGAATCCGTCATCCAGCGAATGATACCGCCCACGAAAATCGCCGACGTGATCGAAATCGGCAGGTACATGCCGATCGCCACCAACATGGGGCTCTTGACCTTGAACAGGATCATGGCGAGGCCGAGCATGATTCCCGTCACAACCAGCGGCCACGCCATGTCGCCGCCCACGATACCTTGCGCCAGCGATGCCATCAGCCCAGCCTGCGGCGCCGACAGCGCTTTGTCGCCGAATCCCGTTCCGCCTTTATTGATATTGCCGTAATACAGAATCATCAGCGGGAAATACATAACCGCGCTCGCCACCATTACAGCGATCAATTCCGTAATCTGGATGCTCCGCGGCGTGCCCCCGAGAATGTACCCGACCTTGAAATCCTGCAGGAGCTCACCGGCGACCGCCGAGGAAACGCAGACCACCGCCGCCACCCCAAGCACGGCAATCACCCCGCTGGTTCCCGAAACACCCAGGAAGACCATCAGCAGCGCGGCGATCACCAACGTCGAGAGCGTGAGTCCGGAGATCGGGTTGTTCGACGATCCGATCACGCCGACCAGGTATCCCGAAACCGTGGCGAAGAAGAACCCGACAATCAACATCACCAGGGCCGCCGCGATCCCCCCGCTCACCAGGTCGGAAAGGTAGATGTACAGTACGCACATCAGCAGGAACGTGCAGCCGATTAGCGAGAACACCGTCTTCGAGCTCATATAGCGCTCGGTGCGGTTAAGTGACTTCAAATCCGGTCCGCCGCCCCGCAACTCACCGAAGGCCTTGCCGAGCCCGGCCAGCAGGTTCTTGCGCATGCGGAACAACGTATAGCAGGTGCCCACCATCATGCTGCCGACAGCGACAGGACGCACGATGTAGCGCCACACCCCGTTCGCCAGGCCAAGCCACGTCTCGTCGGAAGCCCCCGCCGGCAAATACGATTGCAGTTGCGGACCGAGAAAGAAGATCAACAACGGGATGAGCATGCCCCATACGACTACGCTGCCGGAAAAGTTGAGGGCGGCGAGTTCGGGACCGATGATGTACCCTACTCCGATGAAAGCCGGGCTGACCGTCGGAGCCGCCACCGTGGAAACGCCTCCCGCGCCCAGGACCTGCGGGCTGTTTGCGGGGCCGAGCCGGAGCGTGCTCTTCCCCAATTGGCCGACGCGAAAGAAGAAATCGTGGTCGGGTGCGAACAGGTTGAAGACGCCGCCCAGATAGACCGCAGCGCCGAAGCCGATGTTATAGAAGAGATATTTCGCGGCAGCCGCGCCGTGCTGCCCCGCTTTGTGAATCTCACTGGCCGCGACCGATTCCGGGAACGGCAACTCCGGGTCTTCCACCATCACGCGCCGGATCAGAGAAACAAATAGCACCCCGAGCACCGCGCCCACCACCATGAGCGAAGTCGATTTCCAATAGCCGGGATCGCTGGCAAGCGCCCACATGCTCGCCCAAAAGCCCAGCCCCTTCGGAATCGCCGGAGGCGCCCACACGCGCGCCAGATAAAACGCCGGCAGCGTGAAGACAGCTCCTGCGGCCACCGATTCGCCGATCGTACCGGCGGTCCGCGAGATATTCTCTTCGAGGATCGACCCCTTGCGCAGCCGCAACACGGCCATGCTGATGACCGCGGCCGGATACGTCGCAGCGACGGTCTGCCCGGCGCGCAGCCCGAGGTACGCGTTCGCGGCCCCCAGCACAACCGTCAGCATCAGCCCCAGAAGCACGGCCCGAAGCGTGAACTCCGGCATTTGCAGATTGTCAGGGACAAAAGGCTTGTGGCGGCGTTTCTCGTTTCCCGGCGAGGATGTCATTCGGGCCCGGACCTTTCTTCCCTCATGGTAGACAACAATTCTGGCATGATATTCTATTCTGGTGCAGCAGGTCACCCGCGCCGATGCTGTAGTCCGCGTCGGATGCGCAGGGGAGACCGCTTGGCCCGCCTCATAGACCACGCACGAGGTTTACATGGGAACTGCTATCGCGAACGCTACCGACAGTAAAGCCACTCCTGGCGCAGAAATGATCTCCGGGGGTCAGATTGTCGCCAAAATGCTGAAGCAGGAAGGCATCCGGCACATCTTCACCATTTCCGGCGGCCACATTGTCGACATCTATAACGGATGCATTGACGAGGGCATCGACATCATTGATGTACGCCACGAGCAGGTGGCCGCGCATGCCGCCGACGCCTACGCGCGCATCACCGGGCTGGGCTGTGCCGTTGTAACCGCCGGTCCCGGTACCACCGACGCTGTGACCGGCATGGCGAACGCGTTTCGCGCCGAGAGCCCCATGCTTTTGATCGGCGGCAATTCGCCGCTGAAACAATACCGGATGGGTGGATTGCAGGAGCTGCGTCACACCGAGATGATGACGCCGATCAGTAAATTTGCATCGCTCGTGATGACCACCGACCGCGTGGCGGAAATGATGGGAATTGCGTTTCGCGAGATGTACAATGGCGCTCCCGGTCCCGGCTTTCTCGAAATTCCACACGACGTCATGGACGGCAAGGTGGAGGCCGCGAAAGTCCGTTATCCGAAAAATTTCCGCGTGCGCGGCGCCAACGGCGGTGCGCCGGATTTCATCGGCGATCCCAACATCGTCCAGCAGGTGGCTGATTTGCTGGCCCATGCCGAACGGCCGGTGGCCTTGTTTGGCACACAAGCCCGCACCTGCCGCGCGCACGATGCGATTGACCGCTTTGCGCGCCATTTCAACATCCCGATTTACGTCAACGGCGCGGCTCGCGGCACTCTGCCGCGCAATCATTCCCATAGTTTCAT
>Ga0070741_10012256_pt1 | contig 15554 bp, 13 predicted proteins | sample Coa_R1_4_FD_66440 | JGI IMG/M metagenome (GOLD analysis project Ga0070741, IMG submission 66440) | Surface soil microbial communities from Centralia Pennsylvania, which are recovering from an underground coalmine fire - Coalmine... | ecosystem: Environmental > Terrestrial > Soil > Unclassified ... | reverse complement strand
CCGACTTCGCCATCACATCCCAGCCCAAGGATCATGCAGATACCCGCTGATCTTTACATCCTCGCCCCGCACATCCTCGCTCATCGCATTCGCAAACGTGCTGCGCTCCACTCCACTCATCTGCTGCTGCACCAGGTACGGCGACGTGCCCTCCGCAAACGGCAGCGCCGACGCGCCGAGCTCCTGCTCCGCAAAATAAAGCACCACCCTGTCCGCTAAACCATCGCGCAGCAAGCTTCCATTCAGCGCCGAGCCGGCCTCCGTCAGCACGCTCCTGACGTGGCGCTCATTCAACACATCCAGCGCCACGCGTAGATCGAGCCGTCCCTCCCGCCGCGGGAGCCGGTGAATCTCCACTCCCAAATCCCGCAGCTCCGCCGCGTGCTCTTCCGAAGACTCCTCATCGCACATCACAAACAAGTCCTTACGCCGTTCCGCCGCCGCCGAACGCACCAGCTTCGACGCCAGCGGAATCCGCAACTGCGGATCCAGCACAACCCGCAGCAGAGGCCTTCGCCGCGGCAATCCTGTCCGGTCCGTCAGCTCCGGATCATCCGCCAACACCGTCCCAATGCCCGTCAAAATTGCGTCCGATGCATGACGCAGCCGCTGCACATCCGCCCGCGCCGCCGATCCGGTCAGCCAATACGGCCCCCGCTCATTCCGCTGCCCCACCGCGGGCGCAATCTTTCCATCCACCGACAGCGCCGCCTTCAGCGTCACAAACGGCCGCTCGTGCCGGATCGCAAACGCAAACGCATCGTTCAACTGTCGCGCGCGCTGCGCCATCTCCGTCTCGGCCGGAAGCACCATCACCTCAACGCCTGCCGCGCTCAGTCGCGCCAATCCCTTTCCTCGCACCAGCGGATTCGGATCGAACGTCGCCACCACGCACCGCCTGATCCCGGCAGCCATCAGCGCGTCCGAGCACGGCCCCGTGCGGCCATGATGCACACAAGGCTCCAGCGTCACATACGCCGTCGCGCCGTGCAGATCATGACCAGCCGCGCGCGCCTGCTTCAGCGCAGCAATCTCGGCGTGATCGAAGTTGTCATAAAAATGCGCGCCTTCGCCGAGAACGGTCGTCGTCTCTTGCCGCAAAAGAACGCAGCCAACCGTTGGATTCGGAGAGGCGAAGGCAGCAGCGTCGCTGGCGAGCTCTAACGCGCGTCGTAGTCCACGTTCATCTGCCGGCAGGAGACGCATGAATCCTCAGCATAGCGGGTCATGGTCTGAAACTGCTCGTAGTTCAGCTCTTCGCGCGTCGGCGCAACAGCCTGAACGTAGGGGTGATGCTCACTTGCCAAAGCTAGATCACTATGGCGCACAGTTTGTGCGTGGCCGAAAGAAAAAAGCATGGCAAAGAAGGCTGCAAACAGCGAGTGCATGAGGAACCTCCTTAGTCAATAGCGGGTACGGCACTGAGTATTACCCGGACATACCCAAGATCTTTATGACTCTTCGGCGTAGGGGGCCGGACGAAGGAGGCATTACTTAGGGAATGTCCGAACGCCGATCCAGGCGCCCGCTTCAACTATTTAGAAGGTTGACGGAGCAAAAGGGTTAGCCCGCGGTGATGCACAGGATCGTACCCGAGATTCAATTAATCGAGCAAGGAATCGACGAAACTACCCGCATCGAAGGGCAGAATGTCCTCAAGCTTTTCCCCTACACCAACATAGCGGACAGGCAGCCCCAGCTCCCGGGCGATGGCGACCACAATCCCACCCTTGGCCGTCCCGTCCAGCTTGGTCAGAACAATGCCCGTCACCTGCGCGGCCTCGGTAAACAGCCGCGCCTGCTGCAGCCCGTTCTGCCCCGTCGTCGCGTCAATCACCAGCAGCGTCTGGTGCGGCGACCCCGGAACCTGCCGCTCCGCGGTGCGGCGCATCTTGTCCAGCTCCTTCATCAGGTCGGACTTGGTGTGCAACCGCCCCGCAGTATCCACCAGCAGCACGTCGGTCGAGCGCGCCTTCGCCGCCGTCGCCGCGTCAAACAGCGCCGCCGAGGGGTCGCCACCCTGCTTGGTCTTGATCATCGCCACCCCGGAACGCTCCGCCCATACCTCAAGCTGCTCGATCGCCGCCGCGCGGAATGTATCCGCCGCGCACAGCAGGACGGACCTGCCTTCACGCCTGTACAACGCTGCCAGTTTCCCGCTGGTCGTCGTCTTTCCAGTCCCGTTCACACCCACCAGAAGGATCACTTCGGGCGGCGCGGCCGCGTGCCGGACAGGCGTGTTGACCGAGTCCAGGATGCGGCGAATCTCGTCCTTCAGCGCGGCCTTCAGCTCAGCCCCGTTCGCCAGCCCATGCCGCAATGCGCGATCGCGCAGCCGTGTAATGATCTCGTCCGCCGTCGATGCGCCGATGTCGGACGCCAGCAGCGCGAACTCCAGCTCATCCAGAGAGGTCTCATCGATTTCACGCGTGAGCGCGATAACCCCGGAAATCGAGTCAGACAGCGACTGCCGCGTGCGCGTAACCGCCTGGCGCATGCGGTCGAAGAAGCTCCGCGGCCTGGCGTCGTCAGACGCCCGCTCCTGCAGCTTCTGTTGCTCGGATTCCTGAGTCTCCGACTCGCGGGCTTGATCTTCCGGCTCGCGCGCTTCGTCTTCCGGTCTGCGTTCGCGCTTGCCGAACAGTGAGGTAAACATTCACCTTCAAGTCTATCCGGGAAGGTGGTATTGCGAGAAAGCTTGCCGGTGTGGACACTGGGTGGCGTCCTAGAAATGTCTCCATGCGTACATTCGTTATGCTCATGAAAAGGTTTGGTTTGCACCGTAGGTCACGGCCGGCGATCCTGTGCCTGGCAGGCTTCGCTACCGTTGCGGTTGGCGCCCAGGTCCAGGCGCCGCAAGGGGATCAGGCGAACCCCGCGGGCACGCTCTCGGTGACCTCGCGGCTGGTCGTGATCGATGTCGTGGTGCTCGACCGCAATGGCAAACCCGTAACCAACCTCAATCAGTCGCAGTTCACGGTCACCGAGGACAGCGCCACGCAAACGATCCGCAACTTCGACGCCCCGTCTGCCCACGCCATGCCCTCCGGCGGCGCCGCCGACCTGGTTCACAGCGTCGTCGACCTGCCCAAAATCGGGCAAGCTCCCATCGACATACTGGTGCTCGACGAGGTGAACACGCCCTTCCATCAGCTTGCCTACGCCCGCCAGATGCTCCAGAAATATCTCAAGGCCCAGCCCGAGGTGCTGCCTGTCCCCACACTCTTCGTCGCCGCCGGGTACACGCGCATGATCGTCCTGCACGACTACACACAAAGCCGCGCCGACCTGCTCGAAAGCGTGCAGAAACACACGGCAGACCTCGATTTCACGCAAATTGTGAACACGCTGAACGGCGGTGCCGGCGGCTCCGAAAATGGTTTGGTCAAAACACTCGGCGCCATGGCACAGATCGCGCAGAGCGTGGCCGGAATTCCCGGGCGCAAGAACGTAATCTGGGTCGGCGCCGGTTACAACAAGGCCTACGACCTGACCCACATAAGCGAGGCCGATCACGACAAGGTGCTCGCCGCGATCAAGCAGGTCACCAACCGCATGCTGCAGGCCCGGGTGACGCTTTACATCATTGATCCCGCTGGTCCGGTCCGCGCCGATACGCCGACCGAGGACACGATTGATCCCTCCAACGTGAGCACCTCCGGCGGCGATATCGGCGACTTCGGCGACAACATGGGCATGAATACGTTCGCGAACAACACCGGCGGGCGCGTCATTACCGGGCGCAACGACCTTGATGCGCAGGTCGCCCAGGTGACGCGGGAGGGAACGGAGTACTACACGCTCGCCTATGTGCCGAGCGACGAGAGCGATGCGGCGCAACCCTTCCGCAAGATCAGGGTAACGGTGAATGATCCGGGCCTTCGGGTGATCACCCGCCAAGGCTACTTCACCAGCGATAATCCGGTGTCGCGGGTGGCGCTGGCTCCCAAGGCAAAGCAGACCAACGACGTGAAGTTCGACCTGATGAGCGCGGCGCGCACGACAATGGCGTACACCGCCCTGCACACGGATGCAAAGCGCTCCAAGACCGGATACGCGGTTCTGGTGAATGCGAACGATCTGAAGTTTGCGGAGCAGCCGGGTGGGTCGCGGCTGGCTGAGGTGACGATCCTGGCGGTCTGCTACAACGTCAAAGGCAAGGAAACGGCTCAGCACGCGGCGGAGATGCAGGAGGAACTGGCTGCAAGCGACGTCCTGAAGCCGGACTCGCGGGTGAGCTTCGCGTTTCCTATGAGCGTCCCTCCATTCACCCAGCGGGTTCGATTTGTTGTTCGGGATGCGGCGACCGGAGCCATCGGGGCGGTGAATGCGAAGCCTTGACAGGGTATCCCCCCCCCCGTCACTTTTTGCGCAAAATCTTCAAAAGATTTGACTTAGAGGTGGACCTAAGTGTCTGCCGTGCGGGACCTGAGACGGCGAAGAATGGAGGTATGCCCTTCCTGGAGGCTGGTTTTGTCAAGTGCGGGGGATCGGCTGAGAGGGCGCGTGGCGTTAGGCTAGGGGTATGTTCACCGGACTGATTGAGACGACGGGGACGCTGCTGGCGGTCAAGCGGACTGCCGGCGCGATGCGGCTGGTGGTCGCCGCGCCGCAGTTGGCGGGGCGCTGGAAGATTGGCGACAGCATTGCCGTGAACGGCGTGTGCCTGACCGCGCTGGATATCGAAGATGCGAACGAGCCCCACCCGGGGCGCTTTGCGGCGGACCTGGCCCAGGAGACGATTGAGCGAACAAGCCTGGCGGAGTTGCAGCCGGGCGCTCTGCTGAACCTGGAGCTGCCGACACCGGCCGGCGCGCCGCTGGGCGGGCACGTGGTTCAGGGACATGTGGACGGGACCGGGACGCTGATCTCGCTGGCGCCGCTGCGGCCGGATGCGGACGCGACAGACTGGCGCATGACGGTGGAGCTTCCGGCGAAGCTGGCGGGGCACGTGATTCCGCAGGGTTCGATCACCGTGGACGGCATCAGCCTGACGGTGGCGAAGATTCATGAGCCGGAGCCGGACGGCAGAGTGCGGATCGAGATTGCGGTTATTCCGCATACGTACAAGAGCACTAACCTGCACGCGAAGATGGCGGGCGAAGCGGTGAACATCGAGACGGATGTGTTGTCCAAGTATGCGGCGCAGCAGTTGGCGGCGGTCGCTCTCCCAGAAGCTCCGGTGGACGAGCCTGTCACGGCTGAACCTCAGGCTCCCAGAACGAATTGGCTGACGGCGGAGTATCTGCTGGAGAACGGGTATTAGCGCCGGTCGGTCGTGAAGACGGTTACCTCAAGGCTGAAGCCCTGTCTCTTCGACATGGTTTGTGGCACGCCAAGCCGTGCCCCTTCACGACAAACTTACTGTCTGGCTCTCGGTGAGTTGTCGGTGGTCTCGTCTACGAGTTTGTATTCGGGAGGGACGACGAAGGTTTCGGCGGACGGTTCGGTGCGCTGGACGTGAGTCACGGCGACGAGTTGCTCACCGGTGCGCGGATCGTCATGGCGGATGGTCATGTAGATGGCAAGTTCGGGCGAGTACCAGTAATCGTCGGTGATGAGGATGGGCTTGCCCGTTCCGCTGACCTCGGCAGGGATGGTGCGCTGCTTGCGAATTCCTTGAAGCTGCAAGCCATTCATCTCCTGCGTTCCGAGATCGGTCTCGGTGACACCGGGCAGTTTGGGCTGCTGCTGCGGAGCCCGTGAGGCTTCCGGGGTCTGCAGCGGCGCGCGCAGAGTAACCTCGCGAGCCAGATGCTGCATCGGGTCAACGCGGATGCTGAGCCTGCTGGACGGATCGTAGATGAGGAAGCCGAGCAGGCGCGGTGTCCCTTTGAAATCCGCCGGGACGAACGTGCGGCGCTCGTTGTAGATGCGGCCGGAGGAGGCGCGCGCGATGTGCTCGGTCGTAGTGACGACGTGGTCGCTGCCGTCGGTGGTTTTGATGTGCGAGACGACCTCGACGTCGGCGGTGAAGGGGAAGTTGGGGACCGGCGTAACGAAGATGCCGCCGATATTCGTCTGGACGCCGCGATAGTCGCGTGGCATCAACTGTTGCGTCTGCGCGGTAGCGAGCGCAGGCAGAGCAACGCAGAGAGAGAACAGGATTTGAACGTTGGTCAACCGCATCCGTCCACCTCAGCGCAACAGCATAGCGTGAATACAGGGATTCTGCGTTAACAAACAGAAAGGCGCGGCCTCCGCGCCGCGCCTTTGCTGCTTCGCTGCACTGCACGATCGCCGTTCAGAGCGAGCTCATGTTGTGCAGGAACTCCTGGTTGTTGCGGGTCTTGCCGAGCTTGTCGGAGAGAAGCTCCATGGCTTCCACCGGCGAGAGCGGGTTGAGCACCTTGCGCAGAATCCAGGTGCGCTGCAGGTCGTCTTTGGGGATGAGCAGCTCTTCTTTGCGGGTGCCCGAGCGCTGGATGTCGATGGCCGGGAAGACGCGCTTGTCGACCAGCTTGCGGTCGAGGATGACTTCCATGTTGCCGGTGCCCTTGAACTCTTCGAAGATGACCTCGTCCATGCGCGAGCCGGTATCGATGAGTGCCGACGCGATGATGGTGAGCGAACCGCCTTCCTCGATGTTGCGGGCCGCGCCGAAGAAGCGCTTGGGGCGCTGCAGTGCGTTGGAGTCGACGCCGCCGGAGAGGACCTTGCCCGAGGGCGGGACGATGGTGTTGTAGGCGCGGGCGAGACGGGTGATGGAGTCGAGCAGGATGACGACGTCGCGCTTGTGCTCGACCAGGCGCTTGGCCTTCTCGATGACCATCTCGGCGACCTGGACATGACGTGCGGCGGGCTCGTCGAAGGTGGAGGAGATGACCTCACCCTTGACGCTGCGCTGCATGTCGGTGACCTCTTCGGGGCGCTCGTCGATGAGCAGAACGATGAGGACGACCTCGGGATGGTTCGCCGTGACTGAGTTGGCGATGGCCTGCATGAGCACGGTCTTGCCGGTACGCGGCGGAGCGACGATCAGACCGCGCTGGCCCTTGCCGATGGGACAGAGAAGGTCCATGACGCGGCCGCTGATGCCCTCGCGCACGGTCTCCATCTTGATGCGCTCCTGCGGGTAGAGCGGCGTGAGGTTATCGAAGAGGATCTTGTTGCGGGTCTCTTCGGGCGACTCGAAGTTGATGGCTTCGATCTTGACGAGCGCGAAGTACTTTTCGCCTTCATGCGGCGAGCGCACGTTGCCGGAGATGGTGTCGCCGGTCTTGAGGTCGAACTTGCGAATCTGCGAGGGCGAGACGTAGATGTCGTCCGGGCCGGGCAGGTAGTTGTAGTCGGGGCTGCGCAGGAAGCCGTAACCGTCAGGAAGGATTTCGAGGACGCCCTCGGCGAAGATGTGGCCTTCCTTCTCGCTTTGCGCCTGAAGGATCTTGAAGATGAGGTCCTGCTTGCGCAGGGCGCTGGTGCCGGGGATCTCGAGGCCGCGGGCGAGCTTGCCGAGCTCGGCGATGCTCTTTTCTTTCAACTCAGTAATGGTCATGGGGTCGTGTGGACTTTCGTTCTTTTCAGGAGGGATTTTGTATTGCGGAGGTGCTGGTGCGGTGCGGAGACTCCGGGCTCAGGGGGCAGAGCAAAGAGCGTGACGCGGAAGGATGTAAGCGGGGGAAGTTACACGAGGGTATTGCTGGAAGGACGTCTCTACAGTATCAGAATCTGGGGAGTATCAGAAGCTGGGAGGATCAGAAAATCGGGACTGGCGGGGAACACAGTCCTGAAACGGCGAAGGCCGCCGCAGCGGCCTTAGGCCGCGCGGCGAACCGATGCCATGGTCTCGATGGGCTCGTCGGCGCGCGCCACATCCATGGGCTGCGCATCCTTGAAGCGATCGAGCACTTCATTGGTGGTGTCCTGGAGGCGGGTGTTGGGCTTGTGCAGCTTGCGAGTCGCCTTCGACGCGAGCTGGCAGAGCTGGTAGCGGTTGTTCACGTGAGTGAGGGCTCCAAAAATGAGATCTGAGCGCATGAAGTTTCTCTCTTTCCTCTGCGAAAGTCTTAGGTGGCTGCCCTCAAGCTGCTGGAGCTCCACTCTGCGTTGCCTACGTCGTGGATTGAGTCCTGGCGGTCGCAGGCCGACGCAGGTCCTCATCTGGTTAGACGCAGTCGGCCGGGAACGGATGCATCCGTTTCCGATGCCGGGTAAACTTTTCCAAGTTGCTGCGATTCAACAAGTTACTAGCCAAACACACAGCAGACGACTGGCCCCGCGGAGAAGATACCCTCCGCAAGTTCAGAGAGTCCCGATTCACTGCCTGGCTGATTCCGGAACGGGCCACCCGTTCCACGGGGAAGATGAGCGCGCCGCGGTGAAAAACCGACCCGTCGCCGCGTTCACAACAGCACCTTATCGTCCGATGAACCGTGAGTCAATCCTTTTTTTTGAACAGGAATGCGCCAGGTCTCCCAAAAACGGAAGAAATTTTCCTTTTACTGAGGAGCTGACCTCTTTTCAGGAAAGTAGCAGGGTGGGTTGGAGCTTAGGCAAACGTGTGACTACTCGGGTTCCTCCTAAGCGGGCGAGGAAGCCTACGCCCAATAACTTCGGTCGAGGGTGCGGTACTGGATGGCCTCGGCGATGTGCTTGACCGCGATGCCCTGGGAAGCGTCGAGGTCGGCGATGGTGCGGGCGACCTTGAGGATGCGGTCGTGGGCGCGGGCGCTGAGGCCCTGCTGCTGCATGGCGCGCTCGAGCAGCTTTTCGGCGTCGCTGGAGAGCTCGCAGTGGGTGCGGATCTGCTTGGTGGTCATCTGCGCGTTGGAGAAGACGGGGCGGCTGGTGGCGCGCGGGCTGCCCTTGGTACGGGCTTCGGACTCGAGGAAGCGGGCGTGCTGGCGCTCGCGGGCTTTCACGACGCGGGCGCGAATCTCGCTGGAACCTTCGGAGGCCTGCCCGCCGCGGAGCTCTTTGTACTGCACGGCGGGGACTTCGATGTGGATGTCGATGCGGTCGAGCAACGGGCCGCTGACCTTCGAGACATAGCGCTGGATCATGGGCGGCGTACATTGGCAGCGATTGGAGGTGGGGTCGCCGAAGTAGCCGCAGGGACAGGGGTTCATGGCCGCGGCGAGCATGAATCTCGCGGGGAAGCTGAGCGACATGGCGGCGCGGGCGATGGTGACGCTGCCGTCTTCGAGCGGCTGGCGGAGGACTTCGAGGACGTTGCGGGGGAACTCGGGGAGTTCGTCGAGGAAGAGGAGGCCGTTGTGGGAGAGGCTGACCTCGCCGGGCCGCGGGACCATGCCGCCGCCGATGAGTCCGGCGTCGGAGATGGTGTGGTGGGGTGACCGGAAGGGACGCTGGGTGACGAGGCCCTCGTCCTTGTTGAGCACGCCCGCGACGGAGTGGATCTTGGTGGTTTCGAGGGCTTCTTCGAAGCGCAGCGGCGCGAGGATCGAGGGCAGGCGCTTGGCCAGCATGGTCTTGCCGGAGCCGGGCGGGCCGATCATGAGGATGTTGTGACCGCCGGCGGCGGCGACCTCGAGCGCGCGTTTGGCGACGTGCTGGCCGCGGACGTCGCGGAAGTCGGCAATGTGGTCCAGGGCTTCTTCAAGCAGGGCGCGGGATTCAACGCGGAGAGGATCCGCTTTGACCGGCCCGTGCGCGGCGGAGTTCAGGAGCTCGCGGACCTCGAGCAGGCTGCGGACGGGATAGACGCTTACGCCGTCAACGACAGCGGCTTCGCGCGCGTTGGCGGCGGGAATGATGAGGTGGTGGATGCCGGCGTTTTTTGCGGCGATCGCGATGGGGAGCATTCCCTGCACTGCGCGGATGGAACCGTCCAGGCCGAGTTCGCCGACGAGGACGAAGTCGCTGACGTCCTTGATGGTGAGGCCGTTATACGCACCCAGGATGCCGGCGGCGATCGGAAGGTCGAAGCCGGAGCCCTCTTTCTTGAGGTCGGCGGGAGCGAGGTTGATGGTGATGCGGGTGGGCGGGAGGTCGAAGCCGGAGTTCTTGATGGCGGAGCGGACGCGGTCGCGGCTCTCGCGCACGGCGGCGTCAGGGAGGCCGACGACGCTGAAGCTTTCCTGCTTTTCTGCAACGCCGAGGAAGTCTACTTCTACGTCGATCAGGTGCGCGTCGATCCCGTAGACCGCAGCGCTGCGCGTCTTGAACAGCATGTCCCGCCTGCAGAGCCCATTGAGCCCGGAAAGTGCGCTCAGTCTAGCACTGGCACGACCAGAAGCTGAGCGGGCGCAGTACCACTTTGGTCCGTGCCTAACGTGAAGTTCATCTTATCCGGAAACAACCTGCAACGGGCTCTTCTGCGTCGTAAGTGTCTGTATTCTTATAAACTTTGCGCCCACTGTTCCCTGCCGGTGTGCGCCGAGGTTTAGCACAGAGGAGCCCATGAACGCACGTCGCTCTACGGTTTGCTTCGCCCTTCTAGCCGGTGTTACTTTCGGTCCGGCTTATGCGCAGGACACGAATCCACCGCAACAGCAACCCGCGCCGATCCAGCAGGCTCAGCCGCAGACGGTTCCGGCTCCGCAGCCGGGAGCGCAGGAGGTTGCACCGCCGCCGCCGCAACAGCGCGAGGCGCAGGAGGGACAGGGCCAGAACTTTGAGCCCAACGAGCTCCGCGCGTGGTCGATCCTGACCGATGCAGCGGGACCCGGCCGCCCGGCGCATGATCGCGTGCAGGCGATGGCCGCCCTGGGCACAATGGGCAACGACGAGCGCGCGGCGCGGCTGATCGAAGAGGGATTCACGGCCAAGGACTATGACGTGCGCGTGGCGGCGGTGCTGGCTGCAGGGCTCACGAAGAATCCGAAGCTGCTGCCGCCGCTCGAACGCGTGCTCGACGACGACAACTCTCTTGTCGCCTACACCGCCGCGATCACGCTGTGGAAGATGCACGATGATGCCGGGCAGGACCTGCTGGAGGCCGTGGCGCTCGGAGATAAAAAGGCAGGCGTTGGGCTCATCAAGGGCCAGAAGCACAAGGCCGCGAAGGAACTGCGCAGCCCGAAGACGATGGGAATGATCGCGGTCAACCAGGCGTCGGGATATTTTCTGGGTCCATTCGGCGTTGGGCTGAAGGCCATCGAGATGGTGGACAAGAACAGCGGAGCCGTTCCCCGAGCCGCGGCGATCGATCAGCTGGCGAAGCAGCACACCGACCAGGTGCACGAAATTCTGGTGCAGGACCTGACCGATGGTGAGCCGGCAGTGCGGGCTGCCGCGGCAAAGGGCCTGGGGCGCTGGACGGGAGAGGACACAGCCAAGCTGGTGCAGCCGATGTTCGGCGACACGAAACTCGCCGTGCGGCTGACGGCGGCGGCCACCTATCTGCGCGCGATTCACAATATTCCGACGCCCTCGGATTCGGAGTGTGAGTTCTAGAGTTTCCCGGGCCGGATGTGCGAATTCGTTTTCAGGAACGAGGGATCCGATGCACGCCTCGCGCAAGATCGTCACGCTGGCCGTTTTCGTTCCGCTTGCGTTCGCAAGTGTGCGCGCGCAGGCGCAAAAGGTAATCACACCGGCGGATGGGAAGATCGTCGGCTCAAACCCCACGGGGCAGGAGCCCGAAGAGCCGGAAGTGAAGGCGGCCTCGGCCAGCGTTGAGTCGGCATGGAGCATGCTGACGACGGCCACGCACAAGACTGTGGTGACGCGCATCAGCGCGATGGCAGCGCTGGGGACGATGGGATCCGATGCGCGCGCGGCGAAGATGATTCGCGAGGGAATGGATGACCCCGATCTGGAGGTGCGTACAGCGGCGATCCTGGCAGCGGGTCAGACGAAGAATCGAGCGCTTGTTCCCGCACTTCGTGAGCGGCTGAAGGATTCCGAGCCGCAGGCCGTGTTCACGGCGGCGGCAACGCTGTGGAAGATGGGCGATCACTCCGGCGAAGACGTGCTGAGGTCCGTGGCGGACGGTGACCGGAAAGCGACGCCGGGACTGATGCGCGGCGCGAAAAACGACGTAAATAAGGAGCTTCATCATCCGGGCGAGCTCGCAATGATGGGAGCGACGGATGGTGCGTCGATACTGCTGGGACCGTTTGGGTTTGGCATCAGGGCAGTGGAATACATGAGGAAGAGCGGCAGTGATCCGTCGCGAGCAGCGGCGATCAATCTGCTTGCTGAAAGCCATGCGCGGGGGATTAATACCGAGCTGGTAGACGCGCTGGATGACAAGGATGCGGCGGTGCGTGCAGCGGCTGCAAAAGCGCTGGGGCAGCGTCATGACAGCGCAGCGCGAAAGCCGTTGGGAGAACTGCTCAGCGACCCCAAGCTGCCGGTGCGGTTGACGGCGGCAGCGGCATATATCAACTGTTCGCGCGGTGCTGCGGGTTCCAGAACGTAGACCGAGGCATACGCCGGGAGCGGATCGTCGCGCCTACAATAGCGACGGATGAACACCAGCCTCTTCGAGCTCTTCAAGATCGGTATCGGGCCCAGCAGCTCACACACCGTTGGTCCGATGCGCGCAGCACTCCGCTTTCTGCGTGAGCTCGACGCGCGGCAGCTTTTCGACAAAGTGGATTCAATTACGGTTGATCTGTACGGTTCGCTGGCGCTGACTGGGCACGGCCATGGGACAGACCGTGCGGTGTTGCTCGGACTGCTGGGCGAGTCGCCCGATACCGTTCCGCTGGATCAGATCGAGTCGATGCTCGAGCGAGTTCGCAGCGAGCACAAGCTGAGGCTGATGGGCCGGCGGGACGTTGCGTTCCGCGAGAGCGAGCAGCTTCGCTTTCACCGTGAGCAGATGTATCCGGATCCGCAGCACGCGACGCATCCGAACGGCATGCGGTTTACAGTGTTCGACGCAGCGGGAAATGTGGTTGCAAGGGATGTCTTCTACTCGGTGGGCGGAGGGTTCATTTTGTCCGCGGCAGAGCTCGAGCAATCGGGCTCATCTGCAGGGACGAAGCGGGATGTGCCGTATCCATTTTCGAGTGCGGCGGAGTTGTTGCGACTCGGCGAGGAGCGCGGGCTCTCGATCACCGAGATGATTCTGCGCAACGAGATTGCGCTGCTGAACGACCCGACGATCACGCGCCGGATTGACCGAATCGTCTCGCCGGCGCGGCCGGGCAACGAGGCTCCGCCGGACATGGCAACGCTGACGCCGCAGCAGCAGATTGAAGCAGCGATTCTGACGCTGTGGCACACGATGGAGCAGTGCATCGAACGGGGCCTGCGCACCGAGGGGACGCTGCCGGGCGGCTTGAATGTGAGGCGGCGGGCACCGGGCTTGGCAGCACGTGCGGCGAGGTTAGATAGCGAAGGCAAGGCACGGGATCCGCTGGCGCCGCTGGATACTGTGACGATGGTGGCGATGGCCGTGAATGAAGAGAACGCCGCGGGCGGCCGCGTCGTGACCGCACCAACGAACGGCGCGGCAGGGGTGATTCCGGCGATTGCGTACTACTACCTGCATCATGCGAGTGAAGGTTTGAGCGTCGCCGAGAAGCAGCAGGGCTTGCTGCGCTACTTTCTTGCGGCGGCGGCGATTGGGATTCTGTACAAGGAGAACGCGTCGATCTCGGGCGCAGAGGTTGGCTGCCAGGGTGAAGTGGGCGTGGCTTGCTCGATGGCTGCGGGCGGTCTCGTCGCCGCGCTGAACGGCGACAATGCCGCGGTTGAGCATGCGGCGGAGATTGCGATGGAGCACAACCTCGGCATGACCTGCGACCCGATCGGCGGGCTGGTGCAGATTCCGTGCATCGAGCGCAACGGCATGGGTGCAGTGAAGGCGGTGAACGCGGCGCGGCTCGCAATGAACGATCAGGGGGCACACAAGATTTCGCTCGACCAGGTGATTGAGACGATGTACCGCACCGGCATGGACATGCAGTCGCGCTACAAGGAGACCTCGCTGGCGGGCCTTGCGCTCAACATCATTGAGTGTTGAGTAGATCGACACTGCGGCTAACTACTGGGCGGGGCCGCAAAGATTGCGGATAATATTGGCGGCATGTCTTCTGTCGCGATTCCGGAGATAAGCGCCGAAGCAGAGTCCCGCGCGCCGCAACCCCTTGCCCCGCTCTGGATGACAGCTTGCTTCTGCATAGTGCTGATTGCCTTTACGGCTCTTGCAGCAACACGCCGCATCATAGGCATCCAACCCGGCTATTCCCATCACGCGATCACATACTTGTCTCAGATTTTGAGTGGATGGCTATTACTCGGGGCAACGGTTTCGACGATCTATCACCGCCGCACATTCTTTCGGCAGAGTTTGCTGCGCAATGCCCGTCCATGGAGGATCGAAGCGGCACGGGGGTTTGTTCTGTTCCTTGCGCTGACGACTGGCTTCGGCGTTATCCGTGCGCTAACGACGGGCGCCCTTGGGCGCGTTCTCAAGGCCATCGATCAGCGTTTGAATGTAAGCCATAGCGCGTCGCTGCAACTCGCGCCCGCGTCGGCATCAGACCTTCTGCTCTGGGTAATCGTGAGCGTCACGGCGGCCTTCTGTGAAGAGGTCATATTTCGAGGCTACCTTCTGCGGCAATGCATTACTGCGGTGAGGAGAGCGGGGTTGTCGGAGCGAACGGCAGCAATCGTCTCCGTTGTTCTGACGGCACTCGCGTTCGGTGCGATGCATCTGTATGAAGGCACTCAGAGTGCATTGTCGATTGTGCTTTTGGGCGCGGCCTATGCGGTTGTCGCACTCCGCTCAGGGAATCTGCGCACGGTCATCGTCGCACACTTCCTGCAGGATGCTCTTTTTGGACTGTTCGTGTATCTGTATTACTTTGCGCGCACGGCTTGAGCAAGGCAATAATCCAGCGCGCTGCTTGTTATAGTGAGCGCAATGGGTGTTCCTTCGCCGAGCGAGTCTTCGCCGCGCCCGCACAGCACGCGGCTGCTCACGTTTGTGCTTGGCAGCCTGTTTCTTGCGAATGTGGCACAGTGGGCGGTTTGCCGTGTGGCGGGGTTGGGCAATCCAGGTGGGATCAAGCAGTACTTTTTGCAGTTCGTGCACGTGCGGCAATGGACGGACTCGTGGCTGCCGATGCTGAAGTCGCTCGACTACTTCGCCGCGCATCCGAAGGAGCCGATCTATTACGCGCATCTTTACGACACGCTGATCTATCCGTTGGCGAGTCTGCTGCCGCTGGTTGCGCTGCGCAATCTCGGCCTGAGCGAGCCGGCGATTCTCAAGATTCTCGCGATCACGTCGTGGCTGGCGGTGCTCGGAGTGGGCGGGGTCTCGTTGTGGATGGGACAGCGGCTGCTGCGACGGCGCGGCGTTTCGATCGATTGGAAGTCGATTGTCGCCGTGATGCTGGCGTGCATCGGCTGCTATCCGCTCATCAAGGGATATGCGCTGGGGAACGCGCAGACGTTTCTGTCGTTGTTGTTTGCGGTGCTGCTGCTGCTGTGGACCGAAGGCCGCGAGCGTTCCGCAGGTGTCGTCGCGGCGCTGCTTGCGTTCGTGAAGCCGCAGTACGGGCTGCTGTGGATCTGGATGATTGCGCGCCGGCAGTGGAATGCGGCAATCGCGTTTCTTGTCTGCGCGATTGTGCTGATCGCGTTCTCGACGCTGGTCTTTGGATGGCACAACAATCTCGACTACATCC